>OCLB01000068.1_pt1 | contig 22917 bp, 20 predicted proteins | sample 1495901 | NCBI WGS metagenome assembly OCLB01 (sample SAMN03418273, study PRJEB22391) | human gut metagenome | biome: human-gut; feature: organic feature; material: feces | host: Homo sapiens | place: Tanzania | collected 2013-01
TCCAACCGGCAGGTTCAAGTTTACCGAAGAAGATCGGATGGCGATAGTCGCCGAATATGTCAGCGGTCATATGCCGGCCAGTCAGATTATTGAGAAGTATCATTTGAGTTCACGGCAGATACTTTTCAACTGGATGGACAAGTACGTGAATGAAAAGGAATTAGTATCTTTGCAGGACGAAACCAATCCCTCTGATCCTATGGCAAAGAAAAGTCCTGAAGATCGGGTGAAGGAGCTGGAAGCTGAGAACAAGAAGCTCCAGAAGGCCATGGAATTAGAGAAGTTACGTTCCAAGGCGTATGACACGATGATTGACGTGGCCGAAGAGACCTTCAACATCCCGATCAGAAAAAAATCTGGCACCAAACAGTAGCCCTGCTACGCGAGAGCACCCCGGAAGCATCTCTGGGGGCTCTCTGTGGGCTGTTTGGTTATAGCAGGCAATCCTTCTACAAACACAAGGAGAACGACTTCGCAGAGGATGCGATAGAGCCGCTTATCGTTGAGAAAGCCAGGGACTACCGGAAAGACAATCCCGGCCTCGGCTGCGTGAAGTTATACATCATTATCAGCACGTTGTTCAAGGAGACCGGCTGCATGCCAGGGCGTGACGCGTTCATCGAGATCCTCCGGAAGAACGGCCTGATGGTCCATATCCGGCGACGGCGACGATATAAGACGACGGACTCAAACCACCACTACAGGAAGTACCCGAACCTCATCAAGGATGTGGTTCCGCAGCGACCTGACGAGATATGGGTCAGCGATATAACGTACATAGAAACGGAAGAGGGCGTCTGCTACCTTTCGCTGATAACAGACGCCTACTCCCATAAGATTGTCGGGTGGGCTTTGGGGCCCACTCTGGAGACGATATACCCTTTGGAGGCCCTAAGGATGGCCTTGGCCACTATTGACGGAGAGACAGCCCATCGCCTTATACATCATTCCGACCGCGGCTGTCAGTATTGCTCAGATGCTTATGTGGCAGAACTGAAGAGCCATGGTGTCAGCATCAGTATGACCCAGAGCGGAGATCCGCTGGAGAACCCCATTGCAGAGCGCGCAAACGGCATCCTCAAGAGTGAATGGCTCTACAAGATGAAAATCTCCTCCGGGGAGGAATGCAAGGGCGTCCTCGAACGTATTGTAGGCTTCTACAACAACGAACGCCCCCATATGAGTATCGGCTGGCAGACGCCAAATGAGGCGCATACGCAGTACGGCGAGCAGCGCCGTTGCTGGAAGAACTATTATCATACATCATCCACTCCGGTTCAGGCGCCTACAGAAGAACGGGCGGCAGTGTCGGAGCCAGAGGCGAACGCAGTATAAAAAACTTAAATATCAATATTATGGCACTATCAATGAGTATCTATCATGTGCTCCGGGAGCACTTCGATAGAATCCGCAAGGCAGACGAGAACCACTGCCGTCACATGTGGGATGAATACAAGCAGGACGCGCTGAATGAGTTTATTGACGCGCTCGCAGATCTGGCCACGGATGTTGAGTTCTCCATCCTGAAAAAAGAGATGCCTCAGGAGGAAAAGGAGCGTCTGGAAAAGCTTGAATATGAAGAATGGATAAAGGAGGAGGTGGAAATGTAGAAAAAAGTATATACCTTTGATGCGCGGTTGCCTTTCGCCCACAGGTGTGATGTGATTACTGTAGGAGGAGAGAATTATCTCTTTGCGGTTTCTGTCAGCAAGTTCAAAAGTGAACCGGCGGACTGGTCCAATGCCAGCGAAATATATGTTTGCAAGCTTGACCCAGATACCGGTGAGCCGGGCGAAGCACGACTTGTGGACAATACCATCTTCCGTAACCACGGCATGCTCAAGATCCAGAAAGACGGAGAAGAGATGATTATGGTATCCGGCGCGGAAGGAATTTTCTCTATTGAAATGACTGAGTGCGGAGAGTGGCACATGCATCGTATCTTTGATCATGAGGTCAGCGAATTCGGATTTGTGGATTTTGACGGAGACGGTGTGGATGAGATGGTTACCATCGAACCTTTCCATGGCGAGAATTTTGTGATATATAAGATGATTGCCGGGCAGTGGCAGCAGATTCATCACGGAGAGCTGTCTTTCGGACATGGCTTGAGTTGTGGTATGCTGAATGGGGAGGCGATAGCAGTTGTCGGAAACAGGCGGGACTCTCTGGCCCTTCGCAAAGTTCATCTGGAGGATGCCTCCAACTGGAAGTTCGTGGAAGAGGATATCGAACTTGGTGTCGGCCCTACCCAGACTCAGGTGTTCGAATTCGACGGAAAGGACTATATCTTGAGCGCTGACCAGAAAAAGAATCAGGTGGTGCTCTATAGTGAATAGATGATTTTTGGTTATTTAATTGATAGATATGAAAATTGGTTTTATCGGTCTTGGCGTTATGGGTAAGCCCATGGCCAAGAATCTTGTGAAGGCAGGTTACAAACTTGTCGTGTATGATGTGAAGCAGGAACCGGTGGAGGAACTTGTCGCCCTGGGTGCGGAGAAAGGTGCCAATCCTGCTGATGTTGCGGCTAAGTCCGACGTTGTCATAACGATGCTTCCTAACTCTCCTCATGTGGTGTCGGTGATTTCCGGCCCTGAAGGGATTCTTGAGACACCTGGAGAAGGCAGGATTATCGTGGATATGAGCTCGATATCTCCTGTTGTCTCAAAGAAAATGTACGACCTTGCGGTGGCAAAAGGCTATGATATGCTCGATGCACCTGTGAGCGGTGGTGAGCCTAAGGCAATTGACGGTACCATGTCCATCATGGTAGGCGGCAAGGAGGAAACTTTCGAGAAGGTGAAGCCTATTCTTCTCTCTATGGGCGGTTCTGCCGTGCATATCGGTGAGATTGGCAGCGGAAATATCTGCAAGCTTGCCAACCAGATTATGGTGGCGCTTCATCTTGCCGCCGTCGGAGAGGCAATGGTGTTCGCGGAGAAAGCCGGTGTGGACCCGGAGAAGGTATATCAGGCTATTCGTGGCGGTCTTGCCGGAAGTACGGTGCTTGACGCCAAGATGCCGATGATTCTGAATCGCAATTTCAAGCCGGGCGGTCCTATATGGATGCACACCAAGGATCTGCTCAATGTCCGTGATACGGCTCTTGAGATAGATGCTCCTATCCCTCTTACTGTCCAGATACTTGAGTTTATGAAAGCGCTCAAGGCTGACGGCAAGTCCGGAGATGACCACAGCGGCCTTATCCAGTACTGGGAGAAACTTGCCAACGTGCAGGTTAAAAAGCACTGATAAGGGAAGGCTCTGCCTGCAAAGCACTGCATTACAGGCTTTATCCAAAAGTAGAGTGACTCTGAAGGAGTCACAAGCAAAGCCCCTTTGAGAGTATCTCGGAGGGGTTTCTCATATAAAATTGTCCCAAAAATGTCCCAATGAATCTTCGAAAAAGCAAAGAGAGTAGTCACTTATCGATATCAAATTCAACTATACCTTTTGTTCTGACTTTGCTTTACAAAGATCGCAAGTACAACTATCGTTAGTGAAGTGACGGACACCAACAATTTTACCATGGCGAGTATCAAAGCGGGGTTGGATTCGATTAAACAAATCAGTCTCCCCATTCTCAAAGAAGCGACGTAATGCGAAGGCGCATAGATCTGCTATTTGAACCATGCCTGTAAGGGAAGAGTCTACAAACAAAGGTGTCTCAATGATGTGACGAATCTCTGTCCAGAAAGTCCCCCTCGCATGAAATATCTTCATCAAAGAAGTCAATTTCTTTGATTCAGTTTCGTTGTTATCATGAATCAATAGTCCATAATTATCTTCACCTTTACGACACACATTAGTCATATAGTATTCGAAACGGGTGACAATTTGCTCAAAAGCTTGCTCATCTGTACTATGTGATGCTTTAGTAGGGTCAAAAAACACTTTATCTATGCATTCAGCGAAAATACGAGCATAAGACCAACGGCCAACAGTGTCTGCAATTTCCTGAAGAAAGCACATACGTTCGTTGAAGGTTAGGTGAATGTATGCTTCTGTCTTTGCATAATTCTTCTTCGCCTGCTTTAGAGCTTTGGGATTGTTCAATTTTTTAATTCTATACAATTCAGAAGTTCTGGCTGAAATAACAGCAGAACGCCTTTCTGTATAGCTCATGGTATCGAAGCCGTTAATTTTACTTTGCTCCAGATACTCGCGCTTGATCCATCCAGTATGTATCTCGGCGGTTGCCAGGCCATATTTTGTCTTGATAGAATTGATCTGACGATCGCACCTTTTCCAATATTTGACAGGGATAGAAATCCCGCAAAGAATGTAATGAGAAGTATTGCCAGGTATTTGCGGTGTGCCAGACTCATCAATATAACAAAAGTAGACCATAAAGAACAATCATTAACTACCACATACAAAAAAAGCGACTAGTATCAAGGAAAGACTCCCATGATTGAGACGCTTGGCGACTCATCCTAGACGCACCGCAAATGTAAGGCTATTTTCTTAAATAACAAAATATTTTGATAAAAAGAATCATTGCTGTCCGGAACTTTTACCGGACAGCAATGAGGAATTGTAACAAGTTGGCTTGTAAGCATTGCAGGAACCAGTGTACAAAGTCCCCGTTCCGTGAAGCAGACTTCTCAAAGGACGAGCTGATAATGAAGGTCAAAGGAGATAATCTCAATGATAATGACAAGCCCGATGCCGGAATCAAGGTCAGCAAGAAAGTAGTGACCACACAAAAGGTCAGGTTTCACTTCAAACTGGATGAAAAGAAGATGAATGAACGAAAATGTTTGTCAGAACATCCTTTTGGCACGGTAAAAAGGGCTGTCGGAATGTCATATCTTCTGTTGAAAGGTAAAACGAAGGTTATCGGAGAGACTGCTTTGATGTTTTTGTCATACAATCTGAGGATGTAAACCCAGTCAGTGATATTGTAAATCATATTAGTTTAACCGCTCTAAAAGTGTCAAACCTAAATCAGGGAAGGTCAAAAATGCAAGGTTTTACAGTAATCATGCAATCCTATACACTTGTACCATCTTGCACACAGCATGCATATTCTTGCACTGATGTCTGTCGGAGTCACCAAAAACCCCGCCGGATGCACTTCGGCGGGGTTTTACGAAAATATCCCAAAGTAATCTGTCTTGATTTTTATGAGGTGAGGATTGTGTTTCGTCTGAAATCGTTACTTTTGTTTTCAATAGCGACAGACATGATTGATAAGAAAAGGATTATAGCTATATCGTGCCTTTTGGCATTTTGCTTTTGTGGTGCATACGCTCAAACGGGCGCCTGGTCCGGGATAATCTCTGTTCAGGGAACGGACTTGCCCCTCGTCTTCCACATTGGGGATGACGGTGCGACGATGGATTCCCCAGCGCAGGGGGTGAGGGGGATTCCTGCCGAGGCAAATCTTTCGGAGATAGGAAAATTGACCATCAAGGTCCCTTCCATCGGGGCGATATTCGATGGTCTGTATCTGGGCAGGCAGATTGTGGGAACCTTCACGCAGCAAGGGGTGTCTTTCCTACTGACGCTTACTCCTGGCGAACCCAAACTGAACCGGCCGCAAACTCCAATCGGTCCTTTCCCTTATACCCAGGAGGACGTGTCTTTTGCCAATGGCGACGCCGTCCTGAAAGGGACGCTGGTGCTGCCGGAGGAATATAGCCGCAAGACACCCGTTTTGGTTATGGTGACGGGCAGCGGCCTCCAGAACCGCGATGAGGAAATCTTTGAACATAAGCCGTTTGCGGTGATTGCTGATGCTCTGGCCCGAAAGGGCGTAGCCACGCTCCGCTACGACGACCGTGGCTTTGGTGAATCCACCGGTGATGTGGTCAACTGCACGACGGAGGACCTGAAGAACGATGCGCTCTCCGGCATCAATTTTCTCCGGAAGCGGTTTGACAAAGTGGGGGTCATCGGCCACAGCGAGGGTGGCACCATCGCATTCATGCTGGCAGCCGAGGGGAACGCGGATTTCATAATAAGCCTCGCGGGAATGATTGTTTCCGGCAAGGAACTGCTCCTTTGGCAGAATCGCACCATGCTGGCCGATGCCGGATTCGGAAGCGGTGCGGTGGATGAATACTGCACCCTTCTGGAGAGGGCCTTTGACGCCAGGATATCCGACGGGCCGATGCCATCAGCCGAAGGGACCGGCCTTCCCGATGCCTTGAAGCAGAATTTCCAGGCCACGCTGATGCAACTCCAGTCTCCCTATATGAAGTATTTCCTTGAGCTGGATGTAAGAAAGCTGCTGTATAAAGTGCATTGCCCGGTCCTGGCTTTGAACGGTACTAAAGATACGCAGGTGGAATGCAGAAGCAATCTCGAAGCCCTGAAGTCCGGACTTCCTGCCGGCGGGAACAACTGCATAGAAGCCGTTGACGGCGTAAACCACCTGTTCCAACACTGCGCTACAGGTGCAACCATAGAGTACCGGGAGATTGAAGAAACCTTTTCTCCCGAGGTGCTTCAAAAGATTATTACCTGGATAGAAAGTTTGTAATGAATACAAATGCGGCGAGTAAACCGCAAATTTTGCGGCTTATTTCCCGCAAAGTATTATATTTGTAAAAATTAGACACGTTATGTATATACACGAGACAGATAGTTGGCCGATTTTCACTTGGGGCCGCACGCGTACCGACCCCAAACTAGCTGCCATAAACAAAGCAACAGGCTACCTGGATGGCATTCTTTCTGCTATTGGATTCGATGTGAAAGAGCGTGCTGCTGTTGAGGCATATACCCATGATATTGTTGCCTCTTCCGAAATTGAAGGCCTGCTGATTAATTCCGACCAGGTTCGTTCCTCCATCGCCCGTAGGATGGGCATAAAGATAACGGGTGAGGTTCCTTACGGTCACTATGTAGAGGGAATCGTGGAAATGATGTTGGATGCTGTCCAGGGATACGATAAGCCTCTTACGAATGACCGGTTGTTCGGCTGGCACTGCTGCCTCTTCCCTGGAGGCCGGAGTGGATATGAGGAAATCAATGTGGGGAAATATCGCGTCGATGAGATGAGCGTCATATCTGGTGCCCTTGACCGGGAGAAAGTCCATTATCGTGCCCCTTCTCCGGACAGAGTCCAGAAGGAAATGGATGTGTTCCTGAAGTGGTTCAATGATCCATCAACTCCAAGAGATTATATTAAGTCGGCCGTAGCACATTTCTGGTTCGTCAGCATCCACCCATTTGACGACGGCAATGGCCGTATAGGACGCGCTATTGCCGACATGGCCCTCAGTCAGGCGGACAATTCACCCCGGAGGTATTTCAGTATGTCGCGCCAGATTGGACAGGAAAAGAATAAGTATTATGACATACTGGAGCGCTGCCAGAAAGGAACCACGGACCTCACAGCCTGGATTGAGTGGTATCTGGATTGTATGCTTCGAGCCATCAAAGGGGCCGAAGAGATGCTATCGTCCATTCTGGACAAGGCGGTCTTTTGGCAGAATCATTCCCAAGCCGATATCAATGAGCGTCAGCGCACTGTCCTCAACATTTTTCTGGACGAAGACAAGGGCAAGCTCACTGCCAAGCGTTGGGCAAAACTCGCAAAAGTTTCCCCGGACACGGCCGTACGAGATGTCCAATACCTTACAGAGATAGGTATCCTGGTCCCGGAGGAGGGAAAAGTTCGCAATATCGCCTACGGAATCAAGATTTCCGACAGGAAGACTTTGATACCCGGAGCGAAGGAGGAGTAAAAAAGCATCAATTATGTTCTTGCAGGCTGCAGCCGGTCGCTTCCTTCCATACATCATAAAAGGCTATTACCGACGCACAGTTCCGTACCGTAGGAGGGCGTTTCTGGTACCGAATATCCCTTCCGTACCGGTGAAGCCGGTTCTGCGCACCGAGCGCTATCCTAATATGCGCACCTACCCCTTCAGCTCTTACAAGCTTCTTGCCCATGACATCAAGGCAGACATTGACATCCGCCACACTTCTTATCCTACAGATGCGAAGTTCTTGGAGCATGTCGCCCATTGCCTGCATACACGTGAACAGAAGAGATCGTTGAGGACCTTCAAACTGATGTATAACTCTTGGCTAAAGAAACAGCCGGCAGAATAACCTTTCATGCTGAGTAATTCTTTTTGCGCCTCCGCCATCAGGACGGGGGCGTTACTATTTTATACTTGTGACAGATTTTTCGACAACATACTGTCAAATCAACCCTCAAAATGTCGATTTCTTGACTCTACTATATTCCGTTCTACGAAAATTTATTAATTTTGTGTGTTTTAGCAAGTAAGCGACTAAATAATAACATAATTAATGGCAAAAGCTATTGATAATTCCCCTAAGGCTGATCACCTCATGGGGTCCTTGCGTTCAATGGGATATTCCTTTGAATCAGCTATCGCTGACATTATAGACAATAGCGTAAGTGCTGGAGCCAAGGAAATCCATATCAATTTCCCCACTTCCGCGTTTGAATCTTTTGTTTACATCCTCGACGATGGTCACGGGATGACCAAAAGTGAACATTTCAATGCCATGAGATATGGTAGCTCTGCCAGCGAATCAACCCGAGATGAATCTGATATGGGCCGTTTTGGCTTGGGTATGAAATCAGCATCATTGTCGCAATGTCGGGTATTAACAGTCGTAACAAAAAGGGGGACTCGTATTTCTTGCTACCGATGGGATTATAAACATATCCTTAAGTGCAAAAAGTGGGAGGTTTTTGAACTGGATCAAAACGAAATTGAGAAAGTCAAGGGTTTTGATGCCTTAAGCCAACAAAAAAGTGGCACCTTGGTTGTATGGGAAGATTTCGATATTCTTGATAAAGCATCTGGAGGCCAAGTTTATGCCACACTCAACGATTATAAGGAGAAAATAATTAAGCACGTTGGATTGACGTTTCATAGGTTTATAAATGCCCCTAAGAATCAGAGAATCACTTTCTATGTAAATAATCACAAAGTAAAAGGACTCGATCCATTCCTTGAGAATAATCCCAAAACCACAAGGAAAAAGGAAGTTTCTGTAGCATTGTTGGATTCGACTGGTGTAGAGCGACAAATATGGGTTCAGCCGTTTGTCCTCCCTTTCCAAAAAGATTTGTCTGATGCAGACATAGAAAAATTAGGCGGAATAGAAGATCTCCGGACTAAACAAGGGTATTACATATATCGCAATAATAGACTCATCATTTATGGCACTTGGTTTGGCCTACCAAGGAATGAGCTAACTAAAAATGCACGGATTAGAGTAGATATCCCAAACACCTTGGATGATATTTGGAAACTCGATGTTAAGAAGCAAAGTGCATCTATACCGAAAGCTATTCAGAGTCAGTTGAACCGAAAAGTTCGGGAGGCGATGGATATATCTGTCCGTCAACAAACGCATAGAGGTCGCAAAAACAATATCAATGACAATATCGACTATCTCTGGAATAGAATAGAAGGGCGTGATAGCCATTTTTTCTATGAGATAAATCGTGATAGTAAGTTGTTTAAGTTTGTCGAACAGCAAATACCTGACGAAGCAAAGTCTTATGTAGATATGCTTGTAGAGGAAATTGAACGAAACATTCCAATACAGCAAATGTATATTGACCAGGCCAATAACTCCATTATCCCTAAAGAAGCCGAAGATAGAGAGAATGATATTCTTCAAGAAGCGATAATGATGGTCAATTTTGCCAAGCAGTTTAAAGAACCGAAGGAAATCATTGATACCCTTTTCTCCTCAGAGCCTTTCTGTAATTTTGAAAGTATCAAAGAGAAATTATATAAACATTACGAAATTGAGAAATGACACCTGATGCATTCGAGGCCGTTCATAATTTCATACTCTTCAGCATGGATGCCCAGGAGAAGATGGGCAAATTGTTTTCTGAAGAAGATTTAGTGAAAGAAATTGAGAAAGGAGAAAGCTTCTTGGGGATAAAACTCGAGAAGGAAGAATATGCTGCTCTCCGTCGCCGACTTGAATCCCGCTTCAAAATTAAGCATACACACTCGAGTATTATATATAACGACTACGACGATATCCCTGATTGGTACAGTAAGTTCACACCCCAAGAAGAATACTTTTGGAGTCGTTATCGTACTCACCTTATCTCATATGAGAAACTCCCTCTTCCAAGCGTAAATCTCCTTGGAGAGAAGACGCTGGTTGAGTTAATGAATTGCCTTGGCAACCCAAATATTGACCCAGCAAAACCTATTTTTAGAAGGGGTCTTGTTATAGGAGATGTTCAGTCAGGCAAAACTGCAACCTACGGAGGTCTAATTTGTAAAGCCGCAGATGCCGGGTATAAGGTGGTCATTCTTCTTACAGGAACCACTGAAGGCCTTCGAAAACAGACCCAGGAAAGGATGGAGGAAGGCATAATAGGTTTTACAATTAGGGCAGATAAAAAGGGCACAAGACAGAAATCTTTTAATAGAGTTGGTGTAGGACTCGATAATGAAGAGATTCGAGCAATGGCCTACACATCATATCAAGATGATTTTGTAGGGAGTTCGGATACCTTACTGACCACCTTGAGTTCTCACAAAAGTCTTGTAATGTTTATCGTCAAGAAAAATGTGACGGTTCTGGAAAAATTGCTCACTTGGCTTGTAGAGCTTAATAAGAGTGTCATCGACGATAAAATACATGTGCCTCTTCTTTTGATAGATGACGAGGCTGACAATGCATCTATTAACACTAAAAATGACAAAACAAGTCCAACGCGGACAAATGCATTGATTAGACAGATATGCACCTCGTTTAATAATTCAACATATGTAGGGTTCACCGCTACGCCATTTGCAAATGTCTTCATCGACCCTGATACAACGGAGCAAATGACGAGCGCTGATTTGTTCCCAGAACATTTTATTTATGTCTTGCCTACCCCGTCAAACTATATCGGGGCGAAAAAGATATTCTATCAAGATGGCGAGAATCACTCTATGTTGAAATTTATAGATGGCATTGATGAACCGGATAATGATATATTAAAGGCGATGGAGCCTAATGAGCGCCTGACAAGGATGCTCTACTATAAACATCCTAAGGAATGGGAGGGTGAATTGCCTGAATCTCTTACAGAATCTATCTATTGTTATATGATAGCAAATGCTGTAAGGGATCTGCGTGGGGACGCTAAGAGCCCTCGTACAATGATGATTAATGTATCGCGTTTCGTAAAGGTTCAAAATTATCTAAAAGACGAAGTCGAGGGGATTGTCAGTTTAATTCACAAGGCTGTTAGCATTGACTTTAGCGACAATAACGACTATAATAAAGACATCCCTATTTACAGGCAGTTTGTCACGGCCTGGAATAAACATTTCACGCATTTGGGACTAGACAGAGACTCTGTCATCAATAAGAAAGTTCTGCTGGATGCGATTGATAAAATACAAGTGGTAGTTGTCAACAGTGGGAAATCCAGTATGAAGCTTGATTATAAAACCAATCCATCAATGCGCATTATCGCCATCGGCGGACTTGCTCTTTCTCGTGGCCTTACCTTAAAGGGCCTTATGACAAGCTATTTCTATCGAAATACCAGCACTTTCGATGTATTAATGCAAATGGGCCGATGGTTTGGTTACCGTCCTAATTATGATGACCTATGCCAAATTTGGACAAGCCACACCAGTGCTCGTTGGTATGAGGAAATAACGAAATCCACGGAGGAATTAAAAGACGATATTCGTCAGATGTTCGAGGAAAAGATGACTCCGCAGGAATTTGGGATCAAAGTACGTGATGAAAGTAACGAATTACAAATCACCGCGTACAATAAGATGCGCACATCATTCAAGCGAGTAGAGTATTTAACATATTGGGGTAGCCTTGTTGAAACGCCATATGCCAGCTTAATTGCCTCTCAAAATGCGAAAAATTTTGCTGCTGTTAAGACTATGGTTCAAAGGCTCTATGCTACCGGCTATCAAGCGGAAAGTATTGCTGACTCTAAGGATAAGCATAAGACAAAAGTTTTCTACGATGTCCCAGTCGACTTTATCACATATCTATTGTCTCAAATTGAGGTATCAAAATTTAATGCCAAGTTTAATACTAATACGATTCTGGAGTTTTTAAGCGATAATACTGGCCAAAAACTTGGGACATGGGATATATCCATACAAAGTGGATCTGGGGATGATAGTATAGATTATGGACACGGAGTAACAGTTTACAATGCGAATCGTGACATGATCATTACTAATAACCATATATGTTTTACAGGCCGTGGTACATTAGGCGGTCCTACCGATGGTTGTGTTGGCATTACATCAAAGCAGAGAGACAAAGCTAAAGAAGCCATGAAAGCGGCAAAGCTTGCTGCCAAAGAGCCTATAGGTAAAGGAATCCCTAGCAACACATGGTTTAAGTATATCTCTGAGAGAAACCCTTTGCTTATCATATACTCCATTAAGCATTCGGGAACGGGGACGGAGCGAAAGCTTACTGATTATTTGACTGCTATTGGAGATGATCCCATTCTGGGTTTTGCCATCGGTTTCCCTGCGAATGGTAATGCCGATTCGGCGCAAAAAAAATACCGAGTAAATAAGACCTTCCAGCGACAAGTCATGGAAGAAGAATTCGAAGAATCAGAAGAAGAATAATGCTTATGGATATCGCTGTTGCATTTCGCGAACATACCGCTCCCGGATATTTTAAAAGAATCGGTGCCGAGTATCCGCTTGACATCTATATCGGCATCGATGATAATAACCACTATTGTCTGGAATTTCGTGGAGACTTTACACCTCAAACCGTAAAGGCATGCAACTCCATCGGAATACATCAGTTTGCGACACCCGAGTATAACAGTATTGTCTTTTTCTTGAAAGACCAGGAGATGTTTGATACTTTCTGCGTTTTTTGCAATGATATAATTGAAACGACAAAATCTACGACTGATGAAACTCTGGGCTATCGCCTTCTTGTGAATAGATTCTACTCATGGCGCAGAATGTTCCAGGGGAAGCCTAATAAACTTCAAGAACAGGATATAATGGGGCTGATTGGAGAATTGCTGTTTCTACGTGATTATATGATTCCAACATATGGAGAAGATATTGCGTTGCTCTCTTGGTCCGGCAGTGAACTAACACATAAAGATTTCTCCTTGAAGGATTGTTGGTATGAGGTGAAAGCAATCTCATCCGGGAAAGCGTCAGTTAGAATTTCCTCTTTGGAACAACTACAAAGCCCTATTGAAGGAGAATTAGCCGTATTTCAATTAGAAAAAATGAGCCCTGTCTATGATGGAATTACGCTAAACAAGTTGGCAAATGGTCTTTTGAATACAATGTCGAACGATTTTAATCGCGATTCTCTACTTAATAAGTTGGCTGATAACGATTTTGACTTCGATAGTGCGTATGACGAGTATGTCTACGAGGTTACACTTGGAGAAAGATACCATGTGACGGCATCCTTCCCTAAGCTTACTACGCATGATGTTAGTGAAGCAATCTGTCGGGCACAATATGACATATTGCTCTCTGAAATTCAAGGATATAAAATAGATTGGGACTATGGAAATTGATGAATACAGAATAGAGTTCCTAAATCAACTTAGGAATGATGCGAGCCTCAACCAAAATGATGTTGATGACGAATTCATCAACACAACGGTTGAGATGTTGGAAGAGTTGGGAGAACTCTCCGATCCATATCCATTCTCCTGTGATATGCGCGGTTTGCATGGAAGGGCGATGGCGTTTGATGCTTATGCATTTGATGATGCAGATAGCTCCATTGTGCTTCTTATCAGCGACTTCCAAAACAGTGTTGAAAAGACTACTCTTACCAATACGCGTATAGACGAGCTGTATAGCCGTATGCGCTACTTTATTGAGGAAGCATATGCAGGGAACATTCGCAAGTATTGTGATGATTCGGACCCAATAATTGATATCGCAAAAGAATTCAAGCGTCGTATAGGGGTGAATTCCCTCAATACGGAAGTGTTGAAATTCAAATTCTACATTATCACCAATTCGGTCCTCAGTTCTCAGGTTAAGAATGTTAAGAAAGAGGATGTCTTAGGCAGGCCTGTCGAACTTAATTTGTGGACAATGGAGCGTTTCTATCAGTCGATGCTCTCGTCCACGAACGAAACAATCCAGATAAGATGCCGTGACTATGGTATTTCCGGCATTCAATGTCTTAAAGCGAATCTGGGTAATAATAATGCTTATGATTCTTATATGGCAATCGTCCCGGGTGCCTTCCTTGCAAAAATCTACTTGGATCATGGCAGCCGTCTTCTTGAAGGAAATGTCCGTGCCTTCTTAAGTGTCCGTGGTAAGGTGAACAAGAAGATCCGCGAGACAATTATTGGTAAGCATCCCGAGAATTTTTTCACTTACAATAACGGAATTTCGGTTGTGGCTCATTCTATCGAACTATCCCCTGACAAGTCGAAGATTGTGGCTTTTAACAACTTCCAAATCATTAATGGTGGCCAAACAACTGCATCCCTTGCAAGTGCAAAAGTTAAAAAAGAAGTCTCAGACGAGAATCTGGATAAGATTTATGTGCCAATGAAACTCACCGTGTTGAATATAGAAAACGATATGACCGAGGATGAAGAGGCGAAATACCAAGATATCGTCCAGAAAATTTCGAAGAGTGCAAACTGCCAGAATCCCGTTTCTGATGCAGACTTCTTCTCTAATGATCCTTTCCATGTTACGATTCACCAAACTACTTGGTATTACGAACGGTCGAAAGGCCGTTGGGAACAAGAGCAAATGAAAATGACGGATGCTCAGCGGGAAAAGTACAAGGCAAAAAATCCCAAGAATCAAGTAGTTAAAAAGGAAAAATTGGCCAAGTGCTTGAATACCATTTACATGAATCCGCACGTTGTTTGTGAGGGCTCGGCAAATAATATGAAGGCCTTTGCAAATACTATTGAACAGATGTACGAAAAGGATAAAGATAGTATCAATGAATTCTTCTTTAAGAAATCCATCGCATCTGTCATCTTGTTTGATTCCGTCGACAGGATTGTTAACAAAGCTCCATGGTACCCCAAGGGTGGTAATAAAGCCCAGATTGTTCCATATACAATTGCACGAATCATTTACGAAATCCCCAGTGGATATGAACTTGACTGGAAACGTATCTGGAACAAACAAATGCTTTATCCCGAACTGGTTCATCAAATCGAGATAGTAGCTGAACAGACACATTATTTCCTGCTGGATTCGGAAGGTGTTATTGTTCGAGAATATGCAAAGAAAGCAAGTACTTGGAAGAAATTTAGAGATGAATTTAAGATAGAACTCACGGATGAGTTTAAATCCTCTCTCATTAATGCTCAAGAGATGAAGGATGAAGCAAAAGCAGCGGCAAAAGCCCACCGCTTTAACAGTGACATTGAGCTTGAGGTTGGCGTATTTACAAAAGGCGCTGCTTATTGGATGCGCATGTATAATGATTTAGAGTGCGAACAACTTTTATCGCCTGGTGACAGAGATTTCGTCAAGTCAATTTCATCTTATATCAGTCGTGGCAGTCTTCCTACAAAGATGCAAATCAAACGCTTGTTTAAGATAATAACAAAAGCCGAGGACGAGGGCTATATTATGCCCGAATAATCATCTTAGAGTATTTATGAAAGAACACGGAACACGCCATTTGTTGGTTGACTTATTTGCAGGCTGTGGGGGCCTCAGTACCGGTATGGAGAATGCTGGTTTCACGCCATGGTTTGTGAATGAAATCGTTCCACAGTATTGTGATACCTATAAAGCAAATCACCAACTTCCGGAAGGGCATTGTTACGTTGGGGACATAAACGAACTAAATAATTATATTCAAGATTATAAAGGTTTTCTTCAAGGGATTGATCTTGTATGCGGAGGCCCGCCTTGTCAAGGATTCTCAACTGCAAATCGGCAAAGGATTATTGATGACCCCAGGAACAGTCTATATAGAGCATATCTGCAATTCTTACAATATGTGAGGCCGAAATTTTTCGTGATGGAGAACGTTGTAGGGATGGCTAAGAAGTTGCCTGAAATTAAAGAAGATTTTAGCAAATATCTCGGTGATGAATATGTTTTTGATGCCAAAGTTCTTGAGGCGCAGAATTATGGTGTACCCCAGAATCGCAGAAGATTAATTTTTATAGGGAACAGGATGGGCGTGAAGCCACAAGCTATTTTCGATGAGATTGATAAGCAGAAACGTTCACCCTTTGTTCTAAGAGATGCACTAGAAGGACTACCAAAATTGAAGGTCAAGAAACAGAAGGGGAAGTCTGGTGTTGAAAACTACGAATCCGGATTAACTGTTCGAGATTTCACATATACCATAAATGATTTTTATCGGTTTATTAATGGTGAAAAAGTCATAGACAAACTATATAATCATAAGAACCGTTATAATAATCCAAGGGATTTAGAGATATTCCGACGGTTGCCGCAAGGTGGGGATTCTACGCACGAATCTATCGCCGACATCATGCCTTATACCCGAAGGAATAATATCTTTAAGGATAAATACTATAAGCTGGAAGAGGGAAAAATTTGCAAAACGATTACTTCGCATATGAAGTACGACTGCAATATGTATATTCATCCATGGGAAGCCAGAGGCCTAAGTCCAAGGGAAGCAGCGAGAATACAGACCTTTCCTGATGACTATGTTTTCCAGGGGGCGCAGAACTCTTGGTATGCTCAGATAGGGAATGCTGTCCCGGTAAAACTTGCTGAGGTAATAGGAAATGCAATAATGAAGTTTCTATGAGGCATTTAGAATTATTCGCGGGGATTGGAGGCTTCAGAAGAGCTTTCGATTTACTGTCAAAAGATGGACTAATGCAATTTGAAAGTATCGGCTACTCGGAAATAGATGCGAGGGCTGCTACTACATATAGAGCCTGTTATCATCCCGATGCCAATGAAATAGTTCTCGGAGATATCGTCGCTTTTACCAAGGACCCCAGCAAGATTAGAAGTCTGGCACCAATTGATATTCTATCAGGGGGCTTTCCATGCCAAGCATTTAGCATGATGGGACAACAGCAAGGGTTCAAGGAGGACAGAGGCCAACTGTTTTTTAGAATCACGGACATAATTGATGCTCTGGGCGAACAGAAACCTCGATATCTACTCCTGGAGAACGTAAAGAATCTTCAGAACCATGATAATAAGAATACATACAAACGAATAAGGAGGGAGCTGGAAGCAAAGGGCTATTCGGTATATGAGGATATCTTTAATACCGCAAACTTTGGATTACCACAGAAGAGAAGTCGAATTTTTATTTTCGCCACAACGGAAGAACTACCCTATGGATTTATGTTTGACTTCTCCGAGAATAGAGTCCTTGAGAATTTTCAAGAAAACAAGAGTAATTTTGGCGGACAATCATTTGAGTCTGTGCTTGACATACTGGATGTCGCTGCTGACAAGAAATACTTCCTATCAGAGAAAGTCAAACCGACAATCTTAAGTGACGGAACAGCTGGCTATAAATCAAAATCGGAAATTAATCAAAGGGTGGCAAGAACATTGACGGCAACGATGCATAAAATGCACAGGGCTTGTCAAGATAATTATTATAGTCAGGATTATATCGAATCTCACGGAAAAGAGAATCCCGCGTTGACATGCACAAAAGAGCAGTTGGCTTCACTCCCTATTAGGAAAATAACACCCGAAGAAGCTTTTATGCTACAAGGCTTTCCTAAAGAGTTTGTGACAGATGCGCGTTCTGCTGGTGTTTCGGATGGTGCATTATACCAACAGGCAGGGAATGCGGTTAGCGTCAATGTTGTATATGCTATAATGCGATACCTTATTGAATGTAACGCTATAAAACCATAACAAAGTATGGAAATTATTAAATATCCTAAAAGGCAGGATTGCCACTACAAGCTAACAAAAGGCAGTTCAAATGAGAGCAGCATCAACCTCTCAGCTGATATTTTTGAATTCCTCATTCCAAACGGAATGAAGAAGGGCGAAAGTCAGTCCATCACGTTTAAGTTATATCGTGATGACTTTATTAAAGCCCTATGCTTTACTGTCAATCATTTGCCCCTCTATGAAACAAGATCCTCTGGAGCTACCCAAATTGACTTTAGCTACGATTTTTTTGCATCTGAACTATACTCAATTACTAACTTCTTCTCGGGACCTATAGCAAATTACACGGCTACTATACTTTATAGGGAAGATGGACGAATATACTTAAAGGACTTGAACAACAATGGTTTCAATATCCGTCGCTTCCTTATTGAAGATAAGACAGCAATGTATTTTACATATGAGGAAAAACCAGTTATTCGACTCTTTTTAAGCGACAATCCCGTTGAGCAGAAAAAACTGGAGACACCCGAAGGCAGAATTATCACCAAGAACACCGACCCCGAAGACCATCCTTTGGAAGAACGTTTAGCTGTACGCGACAAAGTCCTCAAAGATTTTATCTATAAAGTCGTCCTCCTGGTTAACGAGGAAGATAAATTGGCCGCATTTTTACCTTATCTCAAAGAATCTCATTCAAAAAGCATTCAACTTTACAAAGAGGGCGCGTTCCGTCTAACAGGAATGTTCATTAGCACCAATTTGGGTGATATTCACATTAGGAACAAACATGGATTCAAGCCACGGTGGTTCGAAACTCCATTTGTAATAGACGGACGGGAAATGTACCTTAGTACCCAATGGTATGGGAGTGGTGAGTATTCTCTAATGTACTCGGATTTCCAGAACCTAATTTTAACTAGTTATGGTTCAAATTATCGTTTCTCGTATGATGAAAATGACGGGTATCAACTCTGGAAAAAGCAATAATTAACCCATTCCCTTCTATGGATTCCACTGCCATCTGTATTCAGCAATTAACCCATCTGTCCACTGCGGTCATTATGGGAAGGAAAGCACCACATAAAGCTGTATTATTGCTTGCAATCATGGATTTGGTAGAATTAGGGGAGATAACTTCGCCAAAGATTGTTCTTACAGAAACATTAGAAGAGACTTTTAGTGTAGAATGGAACAAATACATTGGGTCACCTCTCGTTTTTAAATGTAAGATTGCAACTCCCTTTTGGCATATGCAGAACGAGCCATTCTATAGTTTATTCTTGAATTCGGTGGAATATTTAAGTGATTATTGTCATCCTTACTCCGTAAAGAGATTAAGGGAAGAAACTTATGCTGAACTTGATCAAGATTTCTTTCTATTGATGCAGGATCGCAAACCGCGCTCGGAATTTCGGAATGTACTTGTTACTACCTATCTCAAAGGGCTTCATTCCGATTTGCAAAACTCTGTAGGAGAGGGGAAATAGTGGGCAAATAACCGAGATAGAAAAAGGGGAAGAAAAGATGATTCGAAAATTATCCATAAAGAACTTTCGTTGTTATGAGGAAAGTACGATAACCTTTAATGGTACATCCATTTTGGTTGGCAAGAACAATGCTGGGAAGTCAACAATGATTGAGGCATTAAAGATTATCTCTACAGTTACCCGAAAGTACCGCACATCAAGATTTGTCGCTCCACCCGATTGGCTGAGGAATGTCAACAACTTTGGAATAGCACCAAATGTCGAGAATATGAATATTTCGGATAGGGGTATATTTCATTTATACGGAAATCCTCCAGCGCTTATTGAAGCTGGTTTTTCTGAAGGCTGCTCCATAAAGGCTTATATTGGAGAGGGACTATCCATTTTTGCTGTTATTTATGATGAGTACGGTTGCCCAATTAAAAGCAGTAAAGAAGCCAAGAAAGTCGATATCCCCATTATTGAGGTGCTCCCTCAAATTTCAGCAGTTCTTGATTCTGAGAAGGTGATAAAGAAAACGACAGTTGATGGGAATAGATTCACACGGCTCGCTTCTCGTAACTTTAGAAATCAGTTATTCTACTACAATGATGCTTTCCCCGCTTTCAAAGAACTTGTAGAATCTACTTGGGAAGAACTACAAGTTAACCCTGTAGAGACAGTCTTCGTTGATGATGGACGGCTTCTACAGTTTTTCGTTCGTGTATGTGCATTTGAGGCAGAATTGGGATGGATGGGGCATGGTTTGCAAATGTGGATACAAACGATGTGGTTTATATCACAATGCCCGAAAAATTCCATCGTTGTGCTTGATGAGCCTGATGTGTATATGCATGCAGACCTTCAAAGACGCTTAGTCCGCCTTATCACGCCAATGTTTTCACAACTGATCATTGCTACGCATTCATTGGAGATAATTGAGGAAGTACCTTCTGATTGCATTATACCTATTGATTCTCAAAAGCGACATATTAAACCTATTGGCGACGAGTCATCTCTATACGCATTGTCTTCTACCCTTGGAAGCACACTTAATATTGACCTCGCCCGCATTTTTATCTCTAACCGATTTATCATCTGGGATGGAGGAGAGGCTGACCGAGCAATCCTCTCTGCTTTTCAATCAATACTGTATCCGCACGAATTGCATCCTATCATTACATACCCTAAAGCATATGTACATGGATGGGATGATTGGGAAAAAGTTCTTGCAATAGCCGAAATATTTTCTTCGAATAAGATGAACGTGGAAATGATTTGTGTGTCAAATTCTGGTTTTCATACATTGGAAGAGATAGAAGCAAGAAGTGATGAGGCAAAATCAAGAGGAATTAATCTTCATATTTGGACAAAAAACGAGATTGACAATTATGTAATCAATATCAATGTGATTCAAAGATATTTGGATGCAACAAGTCAAGAGGGACCTGTAGATAAACAACTCGTTGTCAATAAAATAAAAGATCTATTACTCTCTCAAAGAGAAGATGTTTTTGAGAAAATACTTAGTGGATCAGGAAAGGGCGTGAAGAGGGCAAATCTTGATGAGGTTAACTTTCGACTTGATGAGCCGTTAAATATAATCTCAGGGAAATCCTTCTTTAAGCTGCTCTCAGACTGGACTCGTGAGGAATACGGAGTAAGCATAAGTGCACGGCAAATAGTGAGTTATTTCTACCAGAGTGAGGTCCCTGCAGAGATTAAAGTGGTTATCGATACAATCATGCAGGGAAAATAAAGAACTGTTCTTAGTTTATATAAAGATATTTGGTTCTTCCGCAATTTAGTTGAAAGACGGAGTTTGTACTGTTAGCAAAGGAACCTGGTATGGACGCGAAAAATCAATTAGCTAAATATCAAAAAACCGTAGTTTTAGTGCAATTTAACTAATTGATTATTAGGTATTTACATAAATTTTTCGTAACTTTATGCTTACCACAATATAAAGTTATAGATGATGTGTAAAGCACCTAACAAAAGCAAAATTTCAACATTTTTACGGCAATGCCTAACATCAGCCTCTGCGAAAGCCGACTTATCGGCCCTTTATTCTCCAAGTGACCTGTCTGTTGAACAAGTGGAGCTCGAAGATATGCGCACCTATCATGTATACGCACGATGTAATCTTCCTCATGGGGTCTGTCCATATTGCGGCCATGTGAGTCGTAGCGTAGCGTTCATAGCCGTTATCACAGGACTATTGCAGATCTTTCGATTCTTGGCCATCCGGTTATCATCACGTTTGAGGCGCGCAAGTTCTTTTGCCACAATCCGGATTGTCGGAAAAAGACTTTCGCTGAACAACCAGGGGATGAGGTGTTCAGATACCGACGGCGGACGAGGCGTTGTGAGATGGTTGTAACCCAGCATGGCTTGAAATGCCCCTCAGAATCAGCCTGGAAGTTGTTATCGGCGATAGGAGTGCCCCTCAGCGGAGACACCGTACTCCGAGATGTCCACCGTATGTCGGTTCCAGAGCGATGCGAAGTGAAGGAGATTGGCGTGGATGATTGGGCCTTTCGCAAGGGCGTCACATACGGCAGTATTATCGTCAGCCTTGAAACCGGGTCTGTCATAGACCTTCTCGGTGACAGGGATGTAAAAAGCTTTCAGGCATGGTTGGATGAGCATGCTCAAGTGGAGGTCGTCAGCCGCGATAGATCTACAGACTATACCGCGGCCATTGCCGCGACGGGGCGGAATATCACAGAGGTGGCCGACAGGTTCCATTTGAGCATGAATATGTCGGATTGTGTTACTAAAGTTATCGGTTCTCATTACGATGAATATAGAAGCGCCGTGCGCCCTGAGGAAGTTCAAGAAACTCCGGAGGTCGATTCTCGACAAGTCATGTTCAAGGAAGTCAAAGAGTTACAGGCCGAGGGACTCAACATCGCCCAGATATCCAAGAAGCTGGATATTGCCAGACAGACCGTAAGGAAATATATGGGCCGCGACACACTTCCGAAAAGGGCCGGCAAGGAGCGATTGCCTTATTATCTTTACGACACATATGTGGAAGAAGGGTATCGGCATGGTAAGGATCTCCGTAAAATCTTCATGGAAATCAAGGGAAAAGGCTTTCCGGGTTCCTTGACTCCTTTCTACGACCACTATAGTTACCTGTCTGACGGCCATCATGGACACCGTTCCGGACAAGAGGTCGAGAAGATGAGACAACGTCCAAATTGCGACAGGGAGCCTCTGCTGCCAATACGCCAGATCGCGCATATTGCCGACAAGTCCATTCGAAAAGAGAAGATGGTTCATGCGGAGGTTGCACTTGTAGAGAAGATGATGTCATATGGGTGGTTCAGAGATATATACAATGCGGCGTCCTCTTTCCATGCGACTATAATGGGAAACGATATTGATGAGCTGGACTCATGGCTGGATAGCTACGGAAAGTCTCCTATTAAGGAATTGCGGTCGTTTGCCTATGGAATCAGGATGGATCTGAAAGCCGTGAGGAATGCTATCACTTTGGACACCTCAAATGGCATCGTTGAAGGCTTCGTGAACAAACTAAAAGCTGTAAAGCGAGTAATGTTTGGGCGAGCATCTCTTGACCTGCTCAAACGAAAAATGGTCTTCAGCGACCTGTGCTTCAACTAAATTGCGGAAGAACCACC
>OCLB01000074.1_pt1 | contig 22286 bp, 21 predicted proteins | sample 1495901 | NCBI WGS metagenome assembly OCLB01 (sample SAMN03418273, study PRJEB22391) | human gut metagenome | biome: human-gut; feature: organic feature; material: feces | host: Homo sapiens | place: Tanzania | collected 2013-01
CCGAGAAATACGCACAATATTGCCGTGGGGACATCCCCGCGGCTTTTTTGAACCATGTCCCGAAGAAGGACTGGTTGGCGAAGTTCAGTTTCCAGCTTATTTCCTGGATTGAATATATATGTGACTGGAGAAGAGCCTTGGCATCACCACGAAAACATCGTTCTTGGAGATGGTGTATTCCTTGAGGTTGTGCATAATTTGCATGGAGCCGCTCTTCATCAGGATACATTAAATGTAGCCTTCAAGACCGCGGATCAGATCTCACAAATCAATCTCAAGGAAGGTGACTATGTCAGAGAGGGGCAACTGATAGCCTCGTTGGATGACGCCGATTACAAACTGGGTGTCGAGGCGCTTCAGATCCAACATGACCAGGTTTCCGACGAAGTGTCCAGGGTGCGCGAACTATACAAGAAGAATATTCTCTAAAGCATTGACATTGACGGCGGAAAAATTTAGTTCTTCCGGGCTTTAATGAGAACCCACCCACCGAACACTTGAAGCAACATTCCGGGAATGCCGATTCTGAAATCTTGTATAGCAAGCAAGAAGTCGCCTTTCATGGCCCATTCGCCCAAGGTTCCGACAATCTGATAAGACAATACTACAAGAACGAGCAACTTTATGGACACTTTGCGGAAACGTGACGCCACGAATCCGCATATAATAGCTAAAAGGACGGACTTCAGCAATGTAGCCGGAAGGGCGGCTGCATGAGGCATTCCGAACAATATGGAATTTACCAGTGGCGAAAATACGGCTGTAAGAAGTCCCACTCGCCACCCATATTTGTATGAGCCGACCAAGGTAAAGAAATATATCGGCAGCCATGTAACACCGCCTTGAGGCACGAGATGGAAAAGCTGAGGCAAGACAATATTGCCGAGAATGAAAGCCAATGCAGCCAAATAAGTTCTGGCCTCATCATAACCCCACTGATATAGTTTTACAGTTGTTGTTTGCATATTCTTGTCTTTTAGAAGTTAATATTGATTCCACCCATAACTGTCGCGCGAGGCATAGGATAACCGGCATTGATTTCATATTCCTGAGCAAGAAGATTTTCGCCGCGCGCCCAGATTGCCAGCCATTTGATTACACTGAACGACGCGCTTGCATTCCACAGGACATAATTTTCTGTCGCATCTGGATTTACTGCAGTGTAGAGTCCGTTTATATACATGAGTCCGGTCGATATGTTCCAGCGGCCTTGCGAGAATGCACCTCCGACGTACATCTTGTGTTCAGGAGCCGCCAAGACAGGATTTTTCATGTTAAGGAAACTGTAGTTGGCATCAGCTGACCAATGAGTACTGATACGATAAGATGCCTGTAGTTCAACGCCCTTATTGTCAATGCTGCCGGAGTTCTGGTTAAGCATTCCGCTACCATTGGGGTTCGGCAGTGTCATTATAAGATTATTTCCGTCAATATAGAAGAGATTTACTCCATATGAGAGACGGCCGGAGAGCAAACTCTGGGAAAGGGCCAGTTCGTAGTTCCACATTGACTCCGGCTCCAGGTCAGGATTCTGCGGCGGGAACATGTACATTTCCCTGAGAATCGGATAGCGGAAACCCTTGGTCGCCGACGCTTTCAATTCCACGCCATGAGGAAGATGAAAGGCAAGTCCTGTCTGAGGGATCCATTCCGTACCGACACGGGAATGATGGTCCACACGCAATCCGGCATTGAAAGTAAGCCAGTTGCCTATGTCCTGCCTGAAGTCGGCATAACCGGCCAGTTCATTCTCATGCTTATCGACCAGGTCCCTCTGAGTACCGGCATTCTCGCCTTTTACAAATTTCGTCCAGGCTTTTCCGCCGTAACGGAACCAATCCACTCCTAATGTAATACGGTTTCCCTTGAAAAACCGAGTGTTCTGGTATAGCGAAATGCCCATCATATCGTCTCGTGAATTAAAACGGCCATTCTGAGGCGACTCACCTTTACTCGGGGTGTAACCGTCGTTGATCCAGTGATTACCCCAGTTATAGAAGAAACTTAATGCACCGGATGTCCTGTCGTAATGGTTCTCCAGCGCAAAGGAGGCAACGCCACGTGTGATACGCTGGTCTCCTTCGAGAAGAGGCACAGATACAGGACCCGGATATGTAGCATTGAAATGAGTCGCATTCACATCGGCATAGGTACTCCAGTTGCCGGTCAGTTCATAGCCGAGTTTGGCATAGCCGCCGTACTGCTCGAAGGGCATATTCTCGCGATGTCCGTCAGTGCGGTTATAGGAGCCGCTGACTACACTTGAGAAACGGCCTTTGCGGATGCTGTTTGTAAGTTCCGTTTCCAATGTATTATATGAGCCGTAACCTGTATGGAGACTGGTCTTTATGCCATCTTCGTGCATTCTGCGGGTAACGATATTGATAACTCCCCCCATGGCATTGGAGCCGTACAGCACAGATGCAGGTCCGCGAAGCACCTCGACTTTATCGGCAAGCAAAGACTGGTATGCATCGGCTATCGGATGCCCGAAGATGCCGGCATACTGAGGATGACCGTCGATAAGCACCATCAGCCTGGCACTGCCTCCGGACAGTCCGCGCAACGAGATGCCGCCCGCAGCACCGCCAGACACGCCGTATCCCATCACGCCGCGACTTGTCGTAAAAAGTCCGGGCACATTCTCCGTAAGTACCGGCAATAATGACGGACGCATCGTCTGTTCTATCCTTTCTCGGTTGACCACCGACACCGTCTGCGACAAATGCCGCACGTCCGTGGCATTGCGGGTGCCGGTAACCACCACTTCGTCAATGCTGTATTTCTTTTCTGAAAGCGTATCTCTCAAGGCGCCGGCCTCCTGCGCATTCCCTAGACAAGGGAGCATCGCCAATATTGACAATGCAACAATTCTTCTTTTCATTTCTTGTTATTTTTCATTTCTTCCATAAAAACCACTATCTGCATGAAACAGTCTGCCAATGTCACACATCCCATACAACGTGTTTCAAGCGGGCATATCCCAGTACCTGTCCTATTGATGATATTTGGAACCACTTCGCCATAGGTTACCCTAATCCGGTTGCTTTCCAGCAGTTCCAACGCCGGTCGGCTGACAACTTCGGCATAAACTTCCTTGACTTTTGCCAATGCCATCAATGCGGCAGCAGCCTTGCCCACAACCTTGTCTGCGACCAGGGCCCCCTTCAAAAATATCGGGGCCGTCTCCAACAACCGATACAAATCCGACACGCCTCTGCCGTCAAAAGTACTGACAGTTCCATTGTCAATGACAAGAGAATATCCCCCATTGCGCAGCATTTCAATCAGTTTCTCCATTACACATCTTGCTTCAATTGTTCTACGAACTTGTCAATTCTACGCATCTCTGCCGGAATTTCTATTCGTTGTGGACAATGAGTGACACATTGACCGCAACCTATGCAGTGGTTGGACTGGCGCAGGCGCGGCACATCCCGGTCATATCCGATAAGAAAAGCTCGTCTGGCACGCTGGTAATCAGGATGCTGATTTCCTTTGTTCGGCATATTGCCTTCCTTTATGCATTTGTTGTAATGGGAGAATACCGCCGGGATATTGATGCCGTAAGGACAAGGCATACAATAGTTGCATTCATTGCATGGAATGGTTTTCAGATTATAGATGTCATCTGCGATCTCCATAAGGAACGCATTTTCTTCCTCACTTATCGGGTGCAATGGAGAGAAAGTGCAAAGGTTTTCCCTGAGATTTTCCATATAAGTCATGCCGCTGAGCACGGTCAGGACACCTTCAGGCGTTCCGGCAAAACGGAATGCCCAGCTTGCAACGCTGTTTTCAGGTTCACGCTGCTTCATCTTCGCCACGATATTGTCGGGAACATTGGCAAGACGTCCGCCAAGCAACGGTTCCATGATGGTTGCCGGGATATTACGCTTGTGCAATTCTCCATACAGATAGACGGCATCAGTATTCCGCGCGTTTATTTCATCGGCATAATTCCAGTCCAGATAGTTCATCTCGATCTGGGCGAAGTCCCAATGATAACGGCCTTCGTCATGCCACCGAAGGGCCAGGTCAAAGACATTGATATCACCATGGTACGAAAAACCGAGGTTGCGGATGCGTCCTTTTTCGCGCTGTTCCACCAGCCAGTCGAGAACTCCATTGTCAATGTAGCGATGGTAGAATTCCGCCATGCCGTCATTGCCGATTCCTATGCCGTGCAGCAGCAGGTAATCCACATAGTCCACCTGCAATTCGCGAAGGGAATTCTCGAACATTTCGATGGAGGCTTCTCTGCTCCACGTCGCCGGAGAGAAATTGGACAGTTTAGTGGCAATGAAATATTCCGAACGGTCGTGGCGATGCAGGGCTATGCCGGTGGCCCGTTCAGACCTTCCCTTGCAATAGGCAGGAGATGTGTCAATGTAATTCAGGCCATGTTCCAAAGCATAGTCTATCTGACGGTTTACCATTTCCTGGTCAATATCCGCATCCGGATGGTCGCGTTCTGTTCCGCCGCCTACCACAGGCAGACGCATCATTCCGTAACCGAGGATTGATACCTTCTCTCCGGTCTTAGGATTGGTGCGATATGTCATCTTACCGTTCTCAGGTTCCTGCCCGGCAGATGTTTTACCCTTATTCAATCCTTTGCAGGCCGTTAACAATGCTGAAGCCGCGACCGTGCTGCCTCCCAATACTTTAAGGAAATTCCTTCTATTTATATCTTTAGCCATTTTCGAATTCTTTATGAATTAGACAATACGGTGCATCTCGTGACCTTCCACATAGATAGCGCTGAACGGACGTGCCGGACATAGGTTTTCACACGCTCCGCAGCCGATGCATCTTTCCGTGTTAACTGCCGGGACTTTAGGAGAATCGGGATTCAAAGCATTCGACGGGATCATCGTTATCGCTCCCGTCGGACAGTGACGTGCGCAATTTCCACATTCCACACCATCCCGCAGCGGAATGCAATTCTTCTTTATCCAGACAGCATGGCCTATCTGTGTGGCAGACTTCTCTGCCCGGGTAATCGGACGTATCGCACCTGCAGGACAAACCTGACTGCACCTTGTACATTCAGGACGGCAGTATCCCCTCTCGTAGGACATTGTCGGCTGCATGAGTTTCATCAAATCAGTAGATGGACGAAGCACGTCATTGGGACATTCCGCCACGCAAAGCTGACAGGCTGTGCAATGATGGGCCATATTTTCAGCCGAGATGGACCCCGGAGGTGTCAGCGGAGTTGTCCGTTTCGGAGCAATCTTATCTTCGATGACGGCCAACCCGCCATCCACCTTCTTCTTTTCCTGAGCCAATGCCATCGATGTCGTCACCATTGCCGTTCCGACAAGAAATGTCCTACGCGCGGAGTCAATCTGCTCTTGTGTGACTCTCATGTCCTTTTTTTCTTCATGTGGGGCCACGTCTTTCTTCCATCGCCATTGCAGGTGCAAAGCATCGTGTTTGCAGCTGTCAATGCAATCCATGCAGGATACGCAGCGGCTATAATCAATGTTATGGTTCTTGTAGTCGATACAAGCTGCCTTGCATTGACGGGAACAAAGACTGCAATTCTTGCATTTGGCAGTATCGATTACCGGATGAAGCAGGGAAAACCGGGAGATGAGTCCCAAAATGGTACCCACCGGGCATATCGTGTTGCAGTATGTTCTGCCGTTCTTCCATGCCAGAACCACGATTATCGCGAATGTACATGCGGCAATAATGAATGTCGGCAGGCTGCGCAGCCATACTTCCTTTCCGTAAAAGGCATAACTTCCGATGCGCTCAGAGAAATATGCAAGCAAGTTGTTTCCAAGGATGTAAACAGGTGAGAAGAGATTCTGTGCAATGCGGCCATAGGAACTATATGGGGCCAACAATGCCACCAACGAGCCGACTCCTGCAGCCAAGGCAATCAGAAAAATTGCGAGCACACTATACCTCAACCACTTCACTTCCGGAGAATAGGAAAAACGGTACTTCTTTTTCTTCCGTCTTCCGCTCAGCCATGAGACGATGTCCTGGAAAATTCCAAGCGGGCAGATGACAGAGCAATAGATTCGCCCGAACAACAGCGTAAGGACGACGAGAAATAACACAACCGCCAGGTTCAATGCCAGCAAAGCAGGCAGGAACTGTATCTTTGCCAGCCAACCCAGCCACGCATGCAGTGTCCCCGTGAAATCGAGGAACAGCCCCGTAATGAGCACGAACACCACAAGGGCTAAAGTCAATCTTAGTTTTCGTAACATAATCGTGAGACTTATAGGATGTTTCCAACGACTGCAAAAATCATTATTTTTCAGTTGCCACATTTAATATTTTTTACTGCTATTCTTTCACATATTTCTGTTTTTAGCTTATATTTGGGAAACCGTGAAAGGAAATCGGACATTTGTAATAATTGTTATGGTATTTCGTGAAGATGACATAATCTTGTTCAACACGCAGACGGACCACTGCCTGCTGTCTGACTATAGGGGAAAGTATCATGTGCACATACTCTGTCACGCCGGGAAAGCCCAGTTTTCCCTGATGGAAAAGAGATATGTGATGGAGGCGGGAGATTGGGCGATATGGCAGATCGGTTCTGATATTTATGACACCGATTATTCATCCGACTTCGATGCCGACATCCTCTTGGTGGAACGTAACTTTCTGATAGAGAATAATCCGGAGGTCGTATGGGCGACGAAAGCATATGTTTTCATCAAGGAGAATCCGGTGTTCCGTCTGGATGAAAAAGAGAGACGATTACTGCAGACTGATTTCGATTTGATTAGACAAAGATTATCGGAAAGCAATATTTTCCGTCGGGAGATATTGGGCCGGACATTGCAGATTTTCCTCTTCGACTTATGGAATGTCTATGAAGAAGCCATCAACCGGCAGGAGGAGTTGAGCAACCTGTCCGCCAGTATTTTTCACCGTTTCATGGACTTGGTACGCCAGTATTCCTCATCAGAAAGAGAAGTCGCATTCTATGCCGACAAATTGTGCGTTTCTGCAAAGTACCTTTCCGAGGTAGTGAAAAAGGGCAGCGGCAAACCCGCCTCCTACTGGATAAACGGATATGCCGCTCAAGAAATCGTTTCGCTCCTGAAAAAACCGGATATGACTCTTTCGGAAATATCCGATCGCTTGAATTTCTATAATCCAGCCCACTTCACCAGATTCGTAAGGAAGATGCTGGGCGTATCCCCATCTGAATACAGGCGGAAGCTGACGGACAATCCAAGTGACAGAGCAAAATAAAAATGTCATTCACACGCAGCTCAAACCATTTCCTTTTTGTCTCATATAATACTCAATAATACCCACTTGCGAAACTTGAGTAAAATCTTGTAGCTATTTTATCTCGTTATATTCCTCATCACTTACCGCTTCCAGCCACTCGTTGGAGGTGTCCTCACCAGGTATTTCAAAGGCGAGGTGGGCAAACCAGCAGTCTTTTGCCGGCAAAAGTAATAGTTTTCATCAATAACCTTTATATCTGTATTTCGGAAGATATTCTCGCTTTATCTGATTCTTTTTGCGTGGCTTTGTGCCAATATTCCTGCAATATATGAAATGTTTGAGGAAAAAAATGTAATGCGAGATAACTACTTTCTCTTTACCTTCGCGCTATCTTTTTTTAAAACAAAACCAATATACAATGGATGAAATTAGAGTAGATTCAAGAGAGCTCACTCCAGAGGAGATGAGCGAGGGAGTGCGACAGGCACAGGTGTTGTTCAGACTGAATCAGACGATGCCCTATACGGAGGAGTACGACCATCTGGTAAAGGAGTTGTTCGGTGATCATATTGGTGCCGGTGTTCGCATTATGCCAGGACTTACAGGCGTGTGCTTCCACAAAGTTAATATTGGAGATGAAGTACTCATCATGAACAATTGCCTGATGATGAGCCGTGGCGGAATTACCCTCGACGAGGGTGTAATGATTGCCGCCAACGTTCAGCTCATCAGCAATAACCACGATATTCACGACCGATATGTGCTGGTGTGCAAGCCCGTCCACATTTGCCGTAATGCATGGATTGGTGCAGGTGCAACCATCCTGCCTGGAGTTACTGTGGGCGAAAATGCCGTGGTGGCAGCCGGTGCTATAGTTACCAAGAACGTGGCACCGAACACTATTGTCGGTGGTAATCCCGCCAAGCTCATCAGAGAAATCGACTAAAGATGAGAGAGTAAATTAACGTGATTTTAATAATTCGCAAACCGGTGCTTGCAGTCGAGGTCATTGATTCGTTTCATTTCATCTGGTGTCAGTTCAAAGTCGAAGACATCGTAATCCTCAGCAATGTGTGCGGCATTAGATGAACCTGGAATGGCAATGTTGCCACTCTGCAAGTGCCAGCGAATAAGAACCTGATAAGGAGATTTTCCATGTGCCGAAGCTATTTCGGTTATGACCTCGTGTTTGGAAAGTGTACGAATACCCGTGCCGCGTCCGCCAAGAGGGAACCACGACTCCATGACCGTACCCAACGGTGCGATGTGCTCCTTAACTGAACGTTCCTGAAAATACGGATGGAGTTCGTTTTGGATGACGGCTGGTTTTATTTTGGCAATTTTCATCAAGCGGTCAATATCGGATTCATAGAAATTCGAGATACCTATAGAACGGATTTTCCCAGCCGCCACGCCTCGTTCCATAGCCTGATAAGCATGCTCGTCATCAGGCGCAGTATGGTGCAACAGCAACAAGTCGATATAATCGAGTCCGAGTCGTTCAAGACGCTCGTCAACCTCTTCATCCGCACGATAAAAATCTGATGTCCAGAGTTTCGTCGTTACGAAGATTTCTTCACGCTTAATCCCGAAATCCCTCATGCCACGTTGAAGTCCGCGTCCAACGCCACGTTCGTTTCCGTAAATGTCAGCCGTATCGAAAAGGCGGACACCGATTTTCAAGGCATTGTACACAGATTCTTCTGCTTGTGCAGCAGAAAGCAAGTAGGTTCCTATGCCGAAAATAGGCATTTCGTAACCACTGTTCAGTAGAACAGTACGAGTCTCGAAGTTAAACGGATTGACGTTATTCGTGTTTCCGTTTTCATCATCTTTGTCGTTGCTCCCTCCTGGATTTTCTTCTCCAGGTTTTTCAGACTCGTGAGCCTCAGCATTTTCATGGCCGCAACCACACAGCAACACAAGACTCACAAATAGAATTGCATTTAACTTTTTCATTGTTCTTTCTTTTTTAAATTAATAATTTATATCTCGTAATATTAGCTTATTGCATATTAGGAATGGTATGCTGAATCCTTCACTTATTTTAACTTGCCGTCTGGAGCAAGTTCTCCGAACAGATGATTCAGAATGAAAGGTCGTGCAGAATACGCTGTTTTATTATTCTATTGTAATTGTTTCTCCCGGTCGAACAATTAGCTTATTGGGTGCTGCGAAACGTTCGGCGGCATCAAGACTGAACATTTCGCCTTTGCCGGTAGTGCTGTTATGGTAGGGTATATTATGGCGTGCACCTATTATCTCTGCGGCACGAGCCGCCTCCTCGTTCCCCATATTATAAACTCCGTCTGCGCAAAGAAAAGCGTAATCGATGTGCATATCCGACATCTCGTGCATTTGGTCGGTAGTAGAAGTGTCTCCCGATATGTAAACCTTCCGTCCGTTGGCAAATGTCAACACATAACCAACACACTGGCGGACATCGTGATATCGGTTGAAGCCAGCTTCCACCGCCTCCACTCGTACATATCCAAGTTCAAACGTCTGATGCTTGCCATCGATAATAGCATCCCGGCTACGAATTACCCGACAATCGGGTTGTCGGTTCTGTACGCGTTCTATGGCATTATGGTCGTAATGCTCATGCGTAACGAGTATCAGATCTGCAGCAAGTTGATATTCACCGGCATAGGGATCAATATAGATAACCTTGTTCGTTTCCGTCACGATACGCAGGCTAGCCTGTCCCATATAGAGTAATTCTATGGTTATTTCCGTATTGTTGTCTTTATTCTGAATCGGTTTGTTTTGAACATCCTGTTCAGAATTCAGGCAACCACACATCAGTAATAATCCAGTAATTAAAGTCGTAAGTATCATTCTTTTCATATTAAAGTTGAAACTTCATAGAGTGTATATTAGGCGCTGGCATAGTCGTCTTTTACCCTTATCCAGCGTCCGTTGATACGAGCCAAACGCATCGTGTTGTGGAGCGTCCAGGTGCCGCTGCTGCCCCATATGGTTGCAGTTATGATAGAGGTGAACGAAATGTCTGCTGTCTCGCTGTTGATGAACTTGATGTTTACGTCGCGTCGCTCTATCTTGTGATAGTCCATAGAGCCGCCGCTCACCTCGTCGAGCCACTCCTGCTTGGTCTGTGTCTGTCCTGTAATGTGACGCAAGATGATGTCATCGGCCAACATTCTGCCCAGCTTCCCAGTATCGGCATCTACCATAGCATTACACCATCCACTTAGATACTGTAGTATTTCCTCTCTTGCTTTTTCCATATCGTTGCCTGAGTCTGTACTTGTCGGTTCCTTGTCCAGGCCAATACGCTTCAGCCAATTCTCCACTCTGGTTTTCGATGCATTTGATCGGATGTCTGTACCAGCAATACCGAGTGATTCAAGCTGCTTGGCGTTAGGGAAATAGCTGCGTATTAGCGAAGAGTAACTGCTCACGCCGCTACCACCGTGCGTGCCGAAAGGGATGAAGGTTTTGCCGCTGAGACCACTCTGATGTGCTTCGATGAACGTGCGGATAATCATTGGTGGCTGTCCGTTCCAGATGGGACCGCCGATAAAGATGTTATCGTAGTTTGCGAGGTTCTCTGCATCACCTTTATAGGCAGGGCGAAGGTTCTGCGGAATCTCAATATCATTGACGTATCTGACGCACTCCATGTAGTCTTCAGGATAGGGCGTTTCCGGTACTATCTCGAACACGTCAACATTGGCAAGTTCCTTGATGTAGTCCACCATGATGGCAGTATTGCCACGTTCTACATTGCCCACCTGCCAGTTTTCACCAGCACGCGAGAAGTAAACTACAAGCGACCGTTTTCCTGATGTAGCATTATCATTACCATTACTATTGCCACCCGTCTGTTCCGTAGAACCTGTGGTGTCGTCCACCTCCGGATTGTTACTCTCGCAGGCGAGAGTAACTACCGATAGGCAAAGGGTTATCCAGATAAATACATTCTTCCTCATAGTACTTATATCATTAGTACCTTTGATTACAAATTATCAGTCTGTCGGATTAAACTGAGAGAACCACTTCACCTGATCTTCATACGGCATATTGAAGTATCGCTTCTCTTTGTTGAGTTCGTGAATGCGATGCATCTCGTAGTTGGAAAGTGCGAAGTCGAAGGTTTCGATGTTCTCGTGGATATAGTCTGGGTTTGAAGTTCCTGGAATTACAGAGAATCCCATCTGCATGTGCCAGCGGATGATGATTTGCGCGGCACTCTTGCCATGTGCTTTGGCTATTTCATTGATTACTGGGTCTCGCAAGAGTTCACCCTTCGATTCGCGTCCGCCCAGCGGAAACCAGCACTCTATCTGGATATTGTGCTTCTTTGCCATCTGCTGTCAGTGCTCGCGCTGCGCATAAGGATGACACTCTATCTGCACCATCTGAGGCTTTATACGGGCTGTTTCCACGAGCGAGTTCCAGATGCTGTCGTTCACATCGAAATTGGAAATGCCGATGGCGCGTACCTTGCCACTCTCCAATGCTTTCTCCATTTCCTTCCAACCGCCAACGTAATCGCCTATTGGCTGGTGGAAATATACGAGGTCGATGTAATCTACGCCTAGGCGACCGCACATACGGTCGATGGCCTTCAGGGTCTTGCCCTCACCATACTCATTGGGCCAGAGCTTGCTGGTAATCCAAATCTCAGAACGGTCGATGCCGCTGTCCTTCACTGCGCGTCCCACGCTGCGCTCGTTCTGATAGGCATGTGCGGTGTCGATGTGACGATAACCGCACTTCAGGGCGGTCAATACGGAGTTGTAGGTGTCTTCACCGTCGGCGATGCAATATACGCCGAGTCCGAACTGCGGCATCTGAACGCCGTTGTTCAGCGTCAGATATGTCTGACTTACTGTTAGTTGTGCTTGCATAATTGTTACTGTCATTAATGCGATTAAACTAATTATTATTTTCTTCATACTGCTATATTTGTTAAATGTATATTTTCAGCCATACTGTATTTCCCATATGCTCCATATCAAAAATTGTCAGCATGATAGGAGGAGAATCCTTCTCTCTGATGCCATCGCATAGTCGATAAGACCGTTTGTACAGCTTTTCGATTGCAAATTTATCGTAAGTTATGCTTTTGTATATTACACAAAAGACCACAAGACTTTCACACATTTCTGTAATACCGCTTTGTACGGAAATATATGAAAGGCTAAAAGCAAAATATAAAAGGATGGTTCCACATTCATAAACTGTTACACGTAGACATGGTGCAGTTTTCGTTTATGGGAAATACGTATACTATTGAAACTACTGAAACTACCTATTCGTCTGTGGAGCAGGTATCCAGGATGTAGTCGCTTTTGCTTTTCTTCCGCTCGACATGGGCTTCCAAAATAAGGGAAATTGGTAAATTATACTGAAAATTGGATAACATCAGTATCGTCGACAACTATTACTTTTGCAAAAAGTAATATTATGAAAGTTTTATCCAAATGTTTAACAATGGTTATGGCCGCAATAGCAGTCACAGTTTCTTGCAACGGGCAATCCAAGTCAGAATCTAAAGGAGAATCAATTATGGACAGTAAAGTGTTAATCGTATTCTTCTCTCATGCCGGGGAGAACTATGCCGTCGGCAATGTCAAGGTAGGCAATACAAAACTTGTAGCCGATGAAATTCAGAGGGTAACTGGTGGTGATGAGTTTGAAATCGTGGCGGAGAAAAATTACGACATGCCTTACGATGAGCTCACGAAACTTGCCAAAGAAGAATTGAAAAGAAACGAAAAACCTGCTTTCAAGGGCGGCATTGACATTGACAAATATGAGACCGTTTTCATCGGTGGCCCCGTATGGTGGGGAACGTACCCACAGGTGATGTTCACGTTTTTCGACAGGTATGACCTGAATGGCAAGACTATCATTCCGTTTACGACTCACGAGGGCAGCGGACTCGGCAATGTGGTAAATGACCTCAAGAAATCATATCCGAATGCAAAGTTCAGAGATGCATTCTGCATTTACGGGCATGAGAGCCGCAAGGACCTTTCCAAGGTGGGTCAATGGCTGAAAAGACTGGGGTATTGATAAATTGATTAGAGACAGATTACATTGACCTGATGCTTCTGCACCAGCCTTTCTGCGACCGCTATGGTGCGTACCGCGATTTGGAGATTCAAGCAATGACTTTCCAGCGGACCCGCCAGATTCCGTCGTTGAAGTCATGGCTGATTATCTTGAATTCGCCGATTTCCGAGGTGTTCGATACATGGGCGCCGATGCACGCGCAATCGTCATAGTCTCCAATGCTGACAATGCGTAAAGTATCTGAGGCATCATCAGGCAACTTGCTCAGGTCTACAATCCCGGCGGCATCTTCTTTCGGAACGAAATGTATCTTCACGGGCAATGCAGCATTGATAATTTCATTGACCTTCGTCTCGATTGCAGCCACCTGCTCGTCGGTAGGGCAGGTGTCAAGGATATAGTCGCATTTGCTTTTCTTCCGCTCGACATGGGCATTGCGCGAACGCGGACATCCGAACATGTTGACCATCGTGCGATTAAGGATATGTTCGGCGGTATGCGCCGGCTCGTATTCAGCCTTGTTATGGGCATTCAATATCGGTTCTTCCATATTTTTTTCCATTTACCGCGAAGATAGCATTTATTTGCAGGTTTCAAACGTTTACGCTTTCACACAAACCTGATTAGACTTGGATTTTCGAGTACCAATTCATATATTTGTCGTTTATGAACGATAGAGAATATATAAATTCTTTCTCAGATTTTCTTTTCTGGGATGTGGAAAAGGAGTCCATAGATTTGGAGTCCAATGCTCCTTTTGTGGTAAGCCGTGTCCTGGAATTAGGAAAATTCAATGACTGGAGGCTTCTAGTCAGCAAATATGGAATTCCACGCATAGCTAAAATCGCCCAAAATTTGCGGACGTTAGACCCAAAAGCTCTTTCTTTCATTTGCGCACTGACTTCCATCCCTAAAGAATCATTCAGATGCTACACTACGAAACCATCTACCCAAACACATTGGAACTTCTAAAAAAGATTCAATCTTTGGATATGTTTAAAGAGTCGAGACTTGTCGGAGGGACCGCTCTCGCTTTACAGCTGGGACATAGAGTCTCCGTAGATTTGGATTTTTTCGGAAAAATTGATGCGCCTCTGGAAGATATTGTATTCGAATTATCTTCGTTTGCTTCTGTATCACCAATATCATCATCAAAAATGATGCGATTCTTGATTGTGGATGGCATTAAAGTGGATATCGTAAACTATCCGTATCCATGGATAGTTTCACCTGTTGTCGAAAATGGTGTAACCTTAGCCGGCATACAAGATATTGCAGCAATGAAATTATCGGCAATCACCAATCGTGGAACCAAAAAGGATTTCATTGATTATTACTTCCTCCTGAAAACATATTCTCTTAAAGAGCTGCTTGATTTATATGTTCGGAAATTTTCGGATGCACAACTATTTACTGCAATCAAAAGCCTCACATATTTTCAAGATGCAGAAGCAGACCCAATGCCGAGGATGACGGAGAATCTCGATTGGGAAAATGTTAAAAAATCTATTGTCGATACTGTCAATGCCTACATTTAATGTACAATGCCATATTGACCATATAAGATGCTAATTTCATCTTTCCGTATTTAGAAATTATTATATAATTGATTAATTTCGAGGGTGTTAACTAATAATCAATTATATTATGCCAAAAGATCTGATGAAGTATGAATGCCTCAGATGCGGATGGATTTATGATCCGGCTGAGGGTGATCCCGATAGCGGTATAAAACCTGGCACACCTTTCAAAGATATCCCGAATTCGTGGAAATGTCCGGTATGCGGGGCGTCGAAATCCGATTTCGCTCCATATCCGGAAGACTGATAACTTAAAGGAAGTCGATCGCATCCATGCGGTCGACTTTCTTATTCAATGTCTGGTAACAGAATTTCAAATAAGCAGCATTATGCGTCCCTCTGCCTTCACAAATGTTTCCGGAAAACGGGAAGCCCTGTAATAAACGAGGACGGCAACCTGATAGGCATCAACTTTGACCGCGTCTGGGAAGGCACGATGAGTGACATCGCCTTCGACCCGGACTACTGCCGCAACATCTCGCTTGACATCCGCTATGTCCTGTTCACGATAGACAAGCTCGCCGGCGCCGGCCACCTGCTGGACGAGATGGTCTTCGCGAAGTAGAGGGAACATCTAAACCGAGAAATACGCACAATATTGCCGTGGGGACATCCCCGCGGCTTTTTTGAACCACGTCCCGAAGAAAGACTGGTTGGCGAAGTTCAGTTTCCAGCTTATTTCCTGGATTGAATATTTATGTGACTGGAGAAGAGCCTTGGCCTCCAATAGCAGATATTCCTGAATCCAGTCCTTCACGCTGCGCCCGCTTAAAGATCTTACGGTCTCAGAAAGGTGCTTGGTGGAAATGCACAGCCTGTCGGCGTAGAATTGTATGCGATGCTCCGTTGTGTAATTATTTTCAAGAAGATCCAGAAAAGCCGCAAGAATTTCGTCACCTCTGGTTCTCGGTGCGGCATCGGCGTCCTTAACCGCATTGATCCACCCGAGAGCATCCTGACACAGGGCATAGATATACCCTCTCACGACATTTTTCTTGTCAATATGATTGGTACCTTCAACCCTTCGCCTCATTATGTCCAGGACATGAAGCGTGTCTGTAAAACCCTGATTGTCAATGCTGTTTTTCGGGTGTTTGCGAAAGAACGAGAAAAAGGTGTTGAACTGCATTCCATTGCTTACAGGCGCGTAATAACTATCCGAGAATGCCAATAATGTCAGACGGCAATCTTCCGAGACAGACAAGCATCTGGCGAAATCACCTGGCATCACCACGAAAACATCATTCTTGGAGATGGTGTATTCCTTGAGGTTGTGCATGATTTGCATGGAGCCGCTCTTCATCAGGATACACAACGCGAATTCCACCTTGAACGGCTCCGTGAAAAACATTTTCTTGTCCGGACTTGAAAGCAGTTCCGAGATGCCGGCCGATTGTTCATCAGTGTCAGCAATAAGAAGATTCCCATCCAGGACATGACAGGTTTCAGGATCGGCAATCATCCTGATGGTAAGACTTTTGAAAATATTTTCTTTTTCCACGGCAGAGAGTTCATTTTGACGGCAAAGTTATGGTTAAATTCTTCAAAAGAACAAATAATTGTTCATAATAACGTTTTATCATACATTATTCCGCAATGTTGAACAATTTGCACGTACAAATGAATAACATATATCCTACGTAAAGACTCATCTTTGCACCGCAAAAAAGTAAGAAGATGAAAACAGTGATTCGAGTGGCTGCAGCGCTATTACTGACAGCAGCCGTTATCTCATGTGCCGGCGGAGGAAACGCCGCAGAGCCGGCCGTAAGGACCGTCAAGACAATGACCGTATCATCAGCGGATAGTACGGGGACACTGACCTATCCAGGAATAGTTCAGGAAATGCATACCATCAATGTAGCCTTCAAGACCGCGGGTCAGATCGCGCAAATCAATGTCAAGGAAGGTGACTATGTCAGAGAGGGGCAGCTGATAGCCTCGTTGGATGACGCCGATTACAAACTGGGTGTCGAAGCGCTTCAGATCCAATATGACCAGGTTTCCGACGAAATAGCCAGACTACGTGAACTTTATTCCAAGAAAAGCGTATCCGCCAATGAATATGAGAAGGCGGAAGCCGGTCTCAGACAACTCGGCGTGCAACTTCAGGTAAACAAGAACAAACTTGCCTACACGAAGCTTTACGCACCAGTTTCAGGATATGTCAAATCAGTGAATTTCGCGAAATCCGAGATGGTTGACGCCGGCACTCCAGTCATAAGCATGATGGACGTGTCCGGGCTTGAGGTTCAGGCGGACATCGCCGCTTCGGAGTACCTTGACAGATCATCCTTCACATCGTTCACAGTCAAGACACCGAACGGAGAGACATGCGAAGCCAAGCTTATCGGCATTGTACCTAAGGCCGACGGAAACCAACTCTATCGTATGACATTGAGAATAAATCTCGGCACCAGCCTGATGAAGAATTCGTTCCTGCCGGGAACTAACGTCGAGGTCAACATCGAAAGGGATGGTCTGACCACCGGAAAGGAAGTGACCACACCCTTGTCCGCAATCTGTTATGATGGCAGACAACCCTATGTCTGGATCATAGGCAAAAACTCCACGATAGAAAGAGTCAACATAGATGTAAAGCCATCTGCCGATGTTTGCCTCGCTCATGTCAAAGGTATCGCTTCCGGAACCGAGGTAGTCGTAGCCGGCGCGGCGTCATTGAAAGAAGGAGAGAAGGTCATTGTCCTTCCGAAACCTTCTGAAACAAACATCGGAGGCCTTCTATGAACAAGCTCACTGAATATTTCATGAAACGGCCTGTACTCTTCTGGTCTGCCGTCGCCGCCATACTCATCGCCGGTGTCCTGTCTTTCCTTTGGATGCCGAAACTTGAAGACCCTGCCATCAGTGCCAAGCAGGCGATGGTAGTCATATCATACCCAGGAGCGAGTGCCCATGAGGTGGAGCTCAATGCCGCCATCCGCATGGAGGATGCACTGCGTGCCCTTCCTGACGTGAGCAAGGTGAAGACCGAATGCCAGAACGGCATGGCCATGATAACCGTGGAGTTCAAGATGACGGTTCTGAACGAAAAGCTTCAGGAGCATTTCGACCTCCTCAGGAGAAAGGTCAATGATGTCGCTCCGTATCTTCCGCAAGATTGCCGGACACCGATAGTAATCGACGATATGACAGATACTTACGGCATTTTTTACACACTTCGCGGAGATGGATATGACTATTCTGAACTATATAAATATGCCAGCCTCATCCGTCGGGAAATCCTTGACGTGAAAGGTGTGAAGCGAGTTAACATCTCCGGTTCGCGCGATGAGGTCATCAATGTCGTATTGTCCAAAGAAAAACTCGCCCGCAACGGACTTATTCCGACGCAGTTGATGATGTCATTGCAGGGAGCCGTAAAAAGCGTGGAGGCTGGAGATGTAGACGCTGCCGAGGACAAGATTCCTGTCCGCATATCGGGTCAGATCAAGAATGAGGACGATCTTCGCAATCTCATGGTCTCCACCGTGGACGGCAAGACCATAAGGCTGGGAGATGTGGCTGACGTGCAGCGTGCATATTCAGAACCTCAACGCAATGGTTTCTTTGTAGACAGGGAGCCTGCGTTGGCCATCTGCGCCGCCATGGAAGATGACGCCATCGTTCCGGATGTCGGAAAGCTGGTGGAGGAAAGGCTGGCAAGCCTGGAGAAGACTCTTCCCGCAGGATTGACGATTGACAAGATCTTCTTCCAGCCGGACAAGGTCAGGACAGCCATTTCATCTTTCATGCTGAACCTGCTCGAATCTGTCCTGATCGTGATTCTCGTGCTGATTTTCACGATGGGATTCCGGAGCGGAGCGATTATCGGATTCGGCCTTGTGCTGACCGTGGCCATTTCATTCCCTGTCCTGCTTGTAATGGGTACAACATTGCAGCGTATCTCACTGGGAGCATTCATCATCGCGATGGGTATGCTGGTGGACAACGCGGTCGTGATAATGGACGGAATCCTCGTGGACAAGAAGCGCGGACTGGGGCCGAAGACATACCTCTTCCGTATCGGGAAGAACACGGCACTGCCGCTGCTCGGCGCCACGATCATTGCCGCCGCGACATTCATAAGTGTCTATCTTTCACCGGACACCGCCGGAGAATATGCCAGCGACCTGTTCCTCGTGCTGTGCGTGAGCCTTCTTGCAAGCTGGGTACTCGCTCTGATCCAAGTGCCGATTTGCGCCAAGGACTGGCTGCCGCGCCACTACAAGGACGATGGAGGCAAGGACACTTCCGTGATGAACTCTCCGATGCACAGATTTGTCAGAAAACTAGTTTCTTTCCTGGTTCAATATAAGAAGACAGTCGTGGCAACAGCTGTGGTCATACTGCTTGCAAGTGCGTTCGGCATGACTAAGGTCAAGAACCTTTTCTTCTCTGATCTGGATTACAACCAGTTCGTAGTGGAGTGCTTCTTCCCGGCGGAAACTTCACCGGATGCGGTAAGGGACCATCTGATGGAAATGAGTGAAATGCTGAAGAAAGATCCGAGGGTAATCAGGGTGTCCGCGGCCCAGGCCAGCGCGCCTGCCCATTATTGCCTGGTAAGGCCAATGACCTCGGGCGGAGACTGCTATGGTGAACTTATCGTAGACTGCAAAAACTACGACCATGTACTGAAGGCTATTCCTGAAGTAAGGTCACAGCTCAGGGCGGCGTTTCCACAGGCATATATCCGTACCAGAAAGTACAATTTTTCCGTAGGGACATCACATACCGTAGAGGTGGAGTTCTCCGGCCCGGATCCTGCTGTCCTTAAGAGATTAAGCACTCAGGCCGAGGAAATCATGAGGGATTGTCCCTACGTGGACAAATATTCCGTCGAGAACAACTGGAGACCGACAGGAAAGAAATATGAACTCGCTTATAATCAGTTCAATGCCCTTCGCAGCGGCATTTCCCGTGGCGATGTCGGCAATGCCCTTCAGGCTGCCGGTGACGGTCTTCCAATCGGAGTGATTCCGGAGCAGGATCGCATGGTAATGGTGAACCTTCAGGTCAGAAATCAGGACGGAAGCCGCATATCCAACCTGGATGCCGTTCCTGTCTGGAGTACATTGAACATACATGTTTCCGATGAGGAAATGGGATCTGTCCTGTCTTCCGGCAAAGTCGCTTCGGAGCTGAAAGACAAGCTGTTCGCAACTGTACCTCTGACTTCCGTGGCTGACAGCATCGTCCTCAGCCCTGAAGAAAGCATGGTGCTCCGCTACAACGGACGGCGCGCTATCGAGGCCGAGTGCGATCCGGACCCGGACAATGACTGCGCCACTCCTGCCAAAGTAGTATCTTCCATACGGAAAGACATTGAATCCATAGAACTTCCAGAAGGTTATGAACTCAGATGGATCGGCGACATGGGCATTCAGAATGAGGCCATCAACAACATCCTCAAATATATTCCTTTGACATTGTTCCTGATGCTGGGAATCCTCCTTTTCCTTTTCGGTACATGGAAGAAGGTGTTCCTGATCATAATCTGCTTCCCGTTTGTCATCTGCGGCATCTCTCCGGCCCTTCTCATATCCGGCCAGCCGTTCACATTCATGGCGATAATAGGCCTGATCGGTCTTATCGGAATGATGGTAAAGAATGCGATCGTGCTGGTGGACGAAATCGGCAGACTGCAGAAAGAGGAAGGATACGCCCCTTACAATGCGGTGGTCGAGGCGACCGTTTCCAGAGTACGTCCTGTGCTAATGGCATCATTGACCACTATTCTGGGCATGGTACCGCTTCTCGGCGATCCGATGTACGGCTCAATGGCAGTCTGCATCATGTCTGGTCTGACTGTGGGTACAATGATCACCTTACTGCTTCTGCCTGTGTTATATACAGTGTTTTATCATATTAAAAAAGCATAAAAAATGAGAATGAATATAGTTTTGTCAATGCTGCTTTGCGTTGCGTCCCAGGCGGTCGCCGTAGCGCAACCATCCGGGGCAGCGTTAACCCTGAATGTAGAAAAATGCCGTCAGATGGCATTGAATAGCAGCGAAGACGTGAGGAAGGGCAACAATACTTTAGCCCAATCCGCGCTGGACAGGAAGATTGCGGTCTCGGCTTTTCTGCCTGCGGTAGAGGCGAGCGGGTCGGTCATGTACATGACGCCGAACATGGAAATGAGCGGCATGGAAATGATAATGAAGGGCACATATATGGCCGGGATAATGCTTACTCAGCCAATATACGCCGGCGGTAAGATATTGACAGGTAAAAAGATGGCAGAAATCGGAAAAGATGCGGCGGTTGAGCGGCTCCGTATGGCCAAAGCGTCCGTAATCTATGATGCGGACAATGCGTACTGGACCTATGTGGCGGTAATGCAGAAACAGGCAATGATGGATGCGCTCGCCGCCCAGCTGGACACTCTGTTCTCGCAAATCGGTGTGGCATCATCCGCCGGCATGGCGACGGACGCTGATTTGCTGACGGTCAAGGCCAAACGTTCCGAAGTGGAATATCAAGCCCGCAAGGTGGCAAATGGCGTGGCAATGTGCAAGATGGCACTGTGCAGAGTCGTAGGCGTGCCTTTCGACACAGAAATAGAGGTCGAGGACATCGCTGCGCCAAAGGAGTTTACCCGTATGGAAACGAACGATGTGTCAGTCACAGACAGGCCTGAGATGAAGTTGCTCGAAACGAGTCTGAAAGTTTCCCGTCTGCAGGTCCGTATGACGAGAGGCGATTATCTTCCGACCATGGCGCTTGTCGGCGGATATTGTCCCTATGGCAACATCAAGATGAAAACTATGGTGGATGCCGGTGGCGGCAATTATGTGCCTTATACGCAGAAGATCGGACAGGATATGGGCGTGGCGATGCTCTCTCTCAGCATTCCGATTTTCAAATGGGGACAGGGAAATAACAAGATCCGCAAGGCGAAGCTCGATGTGGACAACGCCGCTCTTGACCTTCAGAAGAATGGCCGTCTTCTGGAACTACAGGCAAGACAGGCGGCATTCAATCTTTCCGACAGCTACAACCTTATCGAAGCGGCCATGGACGGAAAGGCTCAAGCAGATGAGAATCTTAGAGTTACAGAGAATCGTTATCACGCATCCATGTGTCCTCTCTCGGATTATCTTGATGCGCAGTTCCAGTGGCAGAAGGCCAGGAGTAATCTTATCGAGGCGTTCACGCAGTCCCGCATCGCCGAGACGGATTACCTGATGGCTACCGGCCACCTGGTGGACGAGACGGTCTTCGCAAAGTAATGGGACGGATCCGATCAGTTAACAGCTTATTGACGGAGGGTAAATCTTTTTCGGTTCTCCTTAATTCTCGTAGAATTTTGTAAAAATCTAGGAAAGGTGTATATTTGTCGTGACTAAAAATCGCGGAAAGGTGTATGAAACCACTCTGTAAAACCTTAGGATTCGTGATTATGAAAAGAAAGATTTACGATAAGCTACTTCA
>OCLB01000078.1_pt1 | contig 22024 bp, 20 predicted proteins | sample 1495901 | NCBI WGS metagenome assembly OCLB01 (sample SAMN03418273, study PRJEB22391) | human gut metagenome | biome: human-gut; feature: organic feature; material: feces | host: Homo sapiens | place: Tanzania | collected 2013-01
ACTTTGTAAAAAGTGCAGCAAGGAGCAGGTAAAAGCATTCTTGAGCCGCACCTTTTATCGTTTGCGCAGAAGGCCCTATGATTGTTATGTTGCATATATGGGAGATGCGTGCAACGACATCATCATGCTTGTCGAAGGAACGGTGTACACGAGTATGGTCAGCGACAAGAAAGAGGTTGTAATAGAGACCATACAAGCTCCTTCCATGCTCGCTCCCGCATTTATTTACGGGGAAAAAAATTCATTCCCTGTCAATGTCATCACCAAAACGAGCTGCACTTTTTTATACATAAACAAGGCTCTCTTTTTGCAGCTTTTGAGCAATGACAGCACAGTGATGACAAACTTTATAAGGATACTGTCTGACCGTTGTTTCAGATTGTCGAAACGGGTTCACAAGGATAATTTATACTCACTAAAAGAACGAGCGATAGATTACATAAACAAAGTGGGGGCTATAAATAATATAAATTGGGCATCACGCCAATTGGGTGTTGCCAGGCCTTCATTGTCAAGGGTTATTTCAGAGCTTAGGAAAGAGGGTGCCGTGATGAATACCCCTGAAGGCATAATCCTTAAAAAAGAATAATTATCATGTTGTAGTCTGCGTGATGTAACATTTGTTACACTTCTTGATTTCGGATAATAATACTTTTACCGCAAATTAAAGAATCAAACAGTGTTTCATTTTTAATTAGTGGTTATGGAAAATAAAATGTTTTGCTACCAATGTCAAGAAACAGCCAATAATTCAGGCTGTAAACTCGCAGGTGTGTGTGGTAAGAAACCTGAGTTGTCGAATGCATTAGACCTTTTGGTCTACATCGTAAAAGGAATAGGTGTAACGTATAACCTTTGTAAAGAAAAAGGATTGCTTTGCCCTGATGTAGAGAAGGTTTACAATTTTGTAAACGATGCCTTGTTTTGTTCCATCACGAATGCCAACTTTGATATAGAAAGTGTTTATAGAAGGATTGATGAGGGCATTTTGCTACGTAATTCCCTTATTCGTTCCATCAAGGACAAGGGCTTGGGCGTCCCCGACATGGATGTCCTCGCATGGAATGAAAACAGGGATGAGTATGATGAAAAAGCAAGAAATGTGGGTGTGCTAAGTTGTAAAGACGAGGATGTCCGTTCTCTTAAAGAGCTTACCATGTATGGGCTTAAGGGAATGGCGGCTTATCTGGAGCATGCTTCACGATTGGGGTACTCGGAAGCGGATATCAATGATTTTATCCTATATGCGTTAAGTGAATTGGTAATCAATGAAGACACAACGTCACTGACAGCCCTTGCCCTTACAACAGGAGAATGGGGTGTCAAGGCAATGGCTTTGTTGGATAAGGCGAACACCGGCACATACGGCAATCCGGAGATTACGGAAGTAAGTGTTTCTGTCGAAACCCGTCCTGGCATATTGGTCAGCGGACATGATTTGAATGACATAGAGCAGTTGCTGAAACAGAGCAAAGATTGCGGAGTAGACATATACACGCATGGGGAAATGCTCCCTGCCCACTATTATCCAAAGTTGAAACAATATACCCATTTAAAAGGAAACTATGGAAATGCCTGGTGGAAGCAGCGCGAAGAGTTCGAGACATTTAACGGACCGATTCTTTTCACAACCAACTGCATAGTCCCCCCGGCTGGGAAATCTTCATACTCGGACAAGGTTTACACCACCAACAGCACTGGATATCCTGGTTGGAAACATATCGAATCGGACAGCGAAGGGAAAAAGGACTTCAGCGAGATTATAGAAAGAGCTAAAACTTGCCATGCGCCTATCGAGATAGAAAAAGGTGCCATTGTCGGTGGTTTCGCACATGAACAAGTATTTGCTTTAGCGGACAAGGTCGTAGAGGCTGTCAAGAGTGGTGCTATCCGTAAGTTTATCGTCATGGCTGGTTGTGACGGCAGGATGAAAAACAGGGATTATTACACCGAATTTGCAAAATCGTTGCCAGACGATTGCGTAATCCTTACTGCCGGTTGCGCAAAATACAAATACAACAAATTACCTCTTGGTGACATTAATGGGATACCGAGGATATTGGATGCAGGACAATGTAACGACAGCTATTCGTTGGCAATCATTGCCCTAAAACTGAAAGAGGTTTTCAATTTAAACGACATAAATGAATTACCTATCGTTTATAACATCGCCTGGTATGAACAGAAAGCAGTAATAGTCCTATTGGCTTTGTTGTGTTTAGGTGTGAAAAACATTCATTTAGGTCCAACTTTACCCGCATTCTTATCACCTAACATAGCAAAAGTCTTGGTGGAAAATTTTGGCATATCGGGCATAAGCACAGTGGATGAGGACATGAAAAAGATGGGATTGTACAAATAAAAAGACAATGAACGAGTTTTGGATATAATAGCATGGCTCTATACTCTATCAAGAAAGGCGGTGTGCCATAATTGTAAACATATATTTTGAGGAATTTTAAGTGGGCAAACCTTTTAAGCCGGGTAATAATTCTTAAATTTGCAACATAAAGTAAAAAAGATAGAACAGAATGAATTGGAATGGATTATTAATCGGAGTTATCACCTTTATCATCATCGGGCTGTTCCACCCCATTGTCATTAAAGCCGAATATTACTTAGGAACGAAATGTTGGTGGGTATTTTTGCTCTTTGGCATTGCCACCGCCCTATTGTCCCTTTTTATCGAGAACACCATCGGATCGACAGTGTGCGGAGTCATAGCCTTTTCCTCTTTTTGGTCCATCAAGGAAATCTTTGAACAGGAAGAGCGAGTGATGAAAGGTTGGTTTCCCAAGAACCCCAAAAGAACTTACAAACCTAAAAAATAGAGTCATGGAATATCACAAACATTTACAAAACCACCTCATAAAGGCCATCCTACTTTTATGGGCATGCGCGATTTCTCCCCTCTTGATAGCACAAGAGGATGCACAATCGACCAAGGCGACCCCGGAACGCCTGTTCCATATCGCAAGGAGCTTGAACCGGAATTTGGTCTGCTATGATGTCCATTTGACAAACGGGCAGATAGACGGGGACGAACCCGTGAATGTGTATTGGTTGAACCGGGAAGAGAATCCTGGCAAAACGAACGGCATCAGCTTCTTCCAGAAAAAGGCTTATGGGTACAAGGTCGTTTCAAACGGGAAGAACAGTTGCAAGATAACCCTCAACGCCTATCCGGAAAAGGAGTTGATCATTTGCAAAAAGGGCGGGAAATATGTCTGCCTTATCTCCATCAACAACAAACGGTCCACGCTCGAATCGTTGTATGTGAAAGCGCATCCGAACAATTCCTTGAAGGTCGAGTATGTCGAATTATTCGGGACGACGACAGATACATCCGAAAAGGTGTCTGAAAGAGTGAGGAAATAGGGAAATTCCCATAAATAAAGGGGCTGTGTCAAAACGATTGTTTCGAAGCAGCCCCTTTAAGGTGCGTCAGAATTAGCAAAATGCAAGGCACTGAGGATGAGACCGACAGGAGTTTACTGATGTAAATGACTGAGGTCGAATTCCGAAAGTAACACAGCAGTTTGCAATTATGACGCACCGTCTTTTATTATTCCTGACTTATCTCATTAATATGCCTTTTCCAAAATCCAAGCATCTTGGAAGTTAGGAGCATATTTAGCTTTTATGGCGTCACGGCTCGCAGCAGCATCCGCCTTTTCGTCGAAGCTGGATACGATGACACGCAACATTCCGTTTTCGTTTTCACCCAACACGGCATGGTAACCGGCGTTTTGCATTCTTTCCTTCAAGGAATAAGCATTTGTCTTGTTCTTGAAGCTACCGATTACGACACTGTAACGTTTCAAACGACTTGCATCTTCACCCGCAGCCGCATTAATATGCTCGGAACGAGTAGACACATTGCTGTAAGTAGCGTTAGACGTAGTCCTTGGTTTTGATACCGGAGCTACCTCTTCTTCCGCATAAGAGTCATCCTCAGCAACAGGAGCTGAAGTCTCTTTGTCCTTAGCCTGCTCATAAGCAGCCTTGTAAGCACTCTGTTTAGGTTTACAAGAACCGAAAGCTACTAAAAAGCAAACGGTTGCAGCCATTAACCAAATCTTGTTCATCTCTTTTCTTTATATTTAAATTACTGTATTAGCTATCTGATAGTGCAAAGATATAAATTAATTTAGTACATTCGCATTTAAATTAAATATAATGCAATAGTCATGAACAAAACATTATGCACAATGGTTATGATGACATCCGTTTTATTAGGAAGTTGTAACTGCGAAAATGGAAAAGTAGACACGGGCAAAGGGCAAGGCGCATTGATCGGCAAGTCGGAAATGAAAATCGATGACGGCCGCATGACTGCGGAAGCTCTTTGGGCAATGGGACGTATCGGAGGTGTGAAAGTATCGCCGGACGGAAGCAAAATCCTCTATTCTGTCGGCTATTACAGTGTCCCACAAAACAAGAGTAACCGCGAGCTGTTCGTAATGAACGCTGACGGTTCAGGCAATACACAAATCACCCGGACACCTTTCTCTGAGAACGAAGCACAATGGATTTGCGGGGGAAGCAAAATAGCATTCCTCTCTTCCGAGAGCGGGTCGAGCCAAGTATGGGTGATGAACCCGGACGGAACGGGACGCAAGCAAATATCCAACTACGAAGGGAATATCGAGGGCTTCTCTTTCTCACCGGATGAAAAGCATCTGTTGTTCATCGCCCAAATCAAAACAATACCAAGCACCCAGGACAAATATCCAGACTTGGACAAAACCTCGGGCATCATTGTCACGGACTTGATGTATAAGCACTGGGACGAATGGGTGACAACCGCTCCCCATCCATTTGTAGCGGATTTCGACGGGAACCAAGTTTCCAATCCTATCGACATCATGGAAGGCGAACCTTACGAAGCCCCGATGAAGCCTTTCGGGGGCATGGAGCAATTGGCTTGGAGCCCGACATCGGACAAAGTCGCCTACACCAGCCGCAAGAAGGTCGGAAAAGAATATGCGCTTTCTACCAACTCGGATATTTATGTATATGACTTGGCTAGCAAACAGACAACAAATGTATCCGAAGGAATCATGGGCTATGATACCAACCCGCAATATTCACCGGACGGCAAATACATCGCTTGGTTAAGCATGGAACGGGACGGTTACGAATCCGACCAAAACCGTTTGATGGTATTGGATATCGCTACCGGGGAAAGACGTTTCGCCAGCAAGGATTTTGAATCCAGCTTGACAGGCTTCTGTTGGAAAGCAGACTCCAAGAGCGTCTATTTCACTGGCGTATGGCACGGGGAAATACAGATTTACGAAGCTGACGTAACGGCATGCAGCGTCCGTCCTATCACTTCGGGAATGTATGACTACTCCGATGTTTCCCTCTTGGGCGACAAGCTGTTGGCACTCCGCCACTCCATGAGTGCTGCTGATGAAATCTACACGGTGTCTCCTGAGAACGGCGAAACGACCCAATTGTCATTCGAGAACAAACATCTGTTCGACCAAATGGAAATGGGCAAAGTGGAAGGACGTTGGATGAAGACTACAGACGGGAAAGAGATGTTGTCATGGATTATCTATCCTCCTCATTTCGACCCGAACAAGAAATATCCGACATTGCTCTTCTGTGAAGGCGGACCGCAAAGTCCTGTGAGCCAATTCTGGTCTTACCGCTGGAACTTCCAGATCATGGCTGCCCACGATTACATCATCGTAGCTCCTAACCGCCGCGGTTTGCCTGGATTCGGCAAAGAGTGGCTGGAGGAAATCAGCGGTGATTACGGAGGACAATGCATGAAGGACTATTTCACCGCCATCGACGAATTGGCTAAAGAACCGTTTGTGGACAAAGACCGCTTGGGTTGCGTCGGAGCCAGCTTCGGCGGATTCTCCGTGTATTGGTTAGCCGGCCACCACGACAAACGTTTCAAGGCATTCATTGCACACGACGGTATCTTCAATATGGAAATGCAATATTTGGAAACGGAAGAGATGTGGTTTGCCAACTGGGACATGGGCGGAGCTTACTGGGATAAGCAAAACGCCATCGCACAGCGCACATTCGCCAACTCACCTCATAAGTTCGTGGACAAATGGGATACGCCTATCTTGTGCATCCACGGTGAAAAGGATTATCGAATCCTTGCCAACCAAGCAATGGCAGCGTTCAATGCAGCCGTGTTGCGTGGCGTTCCTGCCGAATTGCTGATTTATCCGGATGAAAACCACTGGGTATTGCAGCCTCAGAACGGAGTGCTTTGGCAACGCACCTTCTTCGAATGGTTGGACAAGTGGCTTAAGAAATAATTTGGCTTAGCCCCATAAAGCAGACCGTGCCCCGCAAGCGGCTTCTATCCCAAACCGCATGCCGGGCACAGCTTGTTACTTTAAGAGAAGTATCATATATAATGTATAGAAAAAAATCATGCGAATAGACATATTGACAGTATTGCCGGAAATGATAGACGGCATGATTAATTGCTCGATTGTAAAAAGAGCGCAAGACAAAGGATTGGCTGAAATCCACCTCCACAACCTGCGCGATTATACTACCAACAAATGGAGACGGGTGGATGATTATCCTTTCGGCGGGGAAGCCGGAATGGTCATGCAAATCGAACCGATAGACCGTGCCATCTCCGCTTTGAAAAGCGAAAGGGAATATGATGAAGTCATCTACACTTCGCCCGACGGGGAGACATTCAACCAGTCCATGGCAAACAGTATGTCCATGCTAAACAATCTAATCATCCTGTGCGGGCACTATAAAGGCATCGATTACCGCATCAGGGAACATTTGATTACTAAGGAAATCTCTGTGGGCGATTATGTACTGACCGGAGGGGAATTGGCAGCTGCCATCATCTCCGACGCTGTCATCCGCCTCATTCCCGGAGCCATCGGGGACGAACAGAGCGCACTGTCCGACTCTTTCCAGGACGACCTGCTCGCACCGCCCGTTTATACACGCCCGGCAGACTACAAAGGCTGGAAAGTCCCTGAGGTGCTGCTTTCGGGACATCAACGCAAGATTGAAGAGTGGAGACTCCAGCAAGCACAGGAAAGGACAGCCCGTTTGCGCCCTGATTTGTTAAAAGATAAAAAGTAAAAGGTAAGAATGGCGATAAATTGCAAACTCGGCTTTGCAATTTAGCCGAATTTATATATATTTGCCCCGTTAATAAAAGTAACGGCAACAGTGGAATCATTTTTTCGGACACATAAGTATTTGATAGAACACCTTCAACCTTCTGTCCGACGGATTTTAATGGACGAAATCAACTGGAACGACCGTTTAATTGGAATAAAAGGTTCGCGCGGAGTTGGCAAGACAACCTTTTTGCTGGACTATGCCCGCGAATTTTATGGTGCAGACAACAGGGCTTGTTTATATGTCAATCTGAACCATTTCTATTTCACGGAACGGACTTTGGTTGACTTTGCCACTGAATTTCATCAAAAAGGGGGTAAAGTTCTATTGATAGACCAAGTTTTCAAATATTCCGATTGGTCGAAAGAGCTCCGCTATTGTTATGAGCATCTCCCGAACTTGCAAATCGTGTTCTCCGGCTCGTCCGTGATGCGCCTGAAAGAAGAAAATCCCGACTTGGCAGGTATCGTAACACCATACAACTTAAGGGGATTCTCATTCAGGGAATACCTGAACTTGATGTCAGGGAGCATGTTCCAGCCTTACTCTTTTGAAGATATTATCCACCACCACCAGGATATTGCGAAGGACATTTGTTCCCAAGTCAATCCTTTGGAACATTTCAGCCGCTATCTTCATCACGGATTCTACCCGTTTTTCTTGGAAAAACGCAATTTTTCGGAGAATCTGTTGAAGACCATGAATATGATGTTGGAAGTGGATGTACTTTATATCAAACAAATTGAACAAACTTATTTGCCGAAACTCCGCAAATTATTATATTTGTTGGCTGTTAACGCACCCGGGTCTCCAAACGTGAGCCAGTTGAGCAAAGCAATAGAGACCTCACGCGCTACTGTTATGAATTATATCAAATATCTGGCAGACGCCCGCTTGGTAAATATCCTCTATCCGCAAGGAGAGACGTTTCCCAAGAAGCCTTGCAAGATATATATGTATAATTCAAACCTGATGTATCCGATTTGCCCCGTCGAGGAGGTGAACAAGGATGTGGCAAGAGAATCATTTTTCTTTAACCAGCTACAAAAAGACAATAAAGTCAATGCAGGCATAAAGAATGCGCACTTTATGGTGAACGACACCTATCATTTTAAAATAGAGGGCGCAGCAAGAAGCAAAGGCAACAGCGGTTATTATTACGCTGTCGATAATATGGCTGAAGGAGAAGGGAACCAAGTTCCCTTATGGTTATTCGGTTTTTTGTATTAAGAATCTTTTAAAATACTAATAGTTTATAAGTCTATGACAAAGGAAAAGAAATTTATCACATGTGATGGTAACGAAGCGGCTGCTCATATTTCATATATGTTCAGTGAAGTAGCAGCTATCTACCCTATCACTCCTTCCTCTACAATGGCAGAGCATGTAGATGAATGGGCTGCAGCAGGCCGTAAGAATATTTTCGGTGAAACTGTATTGGTTCAAGAAATGCAGTCAGAAGGTGGTGCGGCAGGAGCCGTTCACGGTTCTTTGCAGGCAGGTGCTTTGACAACAACTTACACAGCTTCCCAAGGTCTGTTGTTGATGATCCCGAACATGTATAAAATCGCAGGCGAATTATTGCCTTGCGTATTCCACGTTTCAGCTCGTACTTTGGCATCACACGCATTGTGTATCTTTGGCGACCACCAAGATGTAATGTCTTGCCGCCAGACAGGTTTTGCCATGTTGTGCGAAGGTTCTGTACAGGAAGTTATGGATTTGGCAGGCGTAGCTCACTTGGCTACTTTGAAATCCCGCGTGCCGTTCATCAACTTCTTCGACGGATTCCGTACTTCTCACGAAATCCAAAAAATTGAGAAATTAGAGCAGGAAGACTTGGCTCCGCTTATCGACCAGAAAGCATTGGCTGAATTCCGTGCACGCGCATTGAATCCTATCAAGCCGGTTGCACGCGGTATGGCAGAAAACCCAGACCATTTCTTCCAACACAGAGAATCAAGCAATTCATTCTATGAAGCAGTTCCTGCTATCGTGGAAGAATATATGAATGAAATCAGCAAGATTACAGGCCGCAAATATAGTTTGTTCGATTATTATGGAGCAGAAGATGCAGACCGCGTAATCATTGCCATGGGTTCTATCACAGAGGCTATCCGTGAGACAATCGACTATTTGACTGCCAAAGGAGAAAAAGTCGGCTTGGTTTCTGTCCACTTGTATCGTCCGTTCTCAGCTAAGCATTTCTTGGCTGCCGTTCCTAAAACAGCTAAACGCATCGCTGTCTTGGATCGCACAAAAGAACCGGGAGCAAATGGCGAACCTTTGTATTTGGATGTAAAAGACTGCTTCTACGGAGTTGAAGGTGCTCCGATGATTGTCGGCGGCCGTTATGGTTTAGGTTCTAAAGACACTACTCCTGCACAGGTTTTGGCTGTTTATGAGAACTTGGCAATGGCTCTTCCAAAGAACCAATTCACTATCGGTATCGAAGATGATGTCACTTTCACTTCCCTTCCTAAGAAAGAAGAGATTGCTTTGGATGCTGACGGCATGTTCGAGGCTAAATTCTATGGTTTGGGTGCTGACGGAACAGTAGGTGCCAACAAGAACTCTGTCAAGATTATCGGTGACAACACCAACAAATATTGCCAAGCATACTTCGCATACGACTCTAAGAAGTCCGGAGGTTTCACTTGTTCACACTTGCGCTTTGGAAATCACCCGATCCGCTCAACCTATTTGGTGAACACTCCTAACTTCGTAGCTTGCCACGTCCAGGCTTATTTGCACATGTATGATGTGACTCGTGGTTTGCGCCAGAACGGTACTTTCCTTTTGAACACTATCTGGGAAAACGAAGAGTTGGCTAAGAATTTGCCAAACAACGTAAAACGCTTCTTCGCACAAAAGAACATCACAGTATATTATATCAACGCTACTAAGATTGCACAGGAAATTGGTTTGGGCAACCGCACCAACACAATCCTTCAGTCTGCATTCTTCCGCATCACAGGCGTTATCCCTGTAGATTTGGCCATCGAACAGATGAAGAAGTTCATCGTCAAGTCTTATGGCAAGAAGGGTGAAGATGTTGTCAACAAGAACTATGCAGCTGTTGACCGCGGTGGCGAATATCATCAATTGGCTATCGACCCGGCTTGGGCTAACTTGCCATCTGACGAAAAAGCTGCCAATAACGACCCGGCATTCATCAACGAAGTTGTCCGTCCTATCAATGCCCAAGATGGTGACTTGTTGAAAGTCTCTGCATTCAAAGGCATCGAAGATGGTACTTGGCATCAAGGCACAGCTAAATATGAGAAACGCGGTGTTGCAGCATTCGTTCCTGCTTGGAACAGCGACAACTGTATCCAGTGTAACCAATGTGCTTATGTCTGCCCTCACGCAGCTATCCGTCCATTCGTATTGAACGCAGAAGAACAAAAAGGCATCGACTTCAAGACTATCGAAGTGAAAGCTCCGGCTGCTATGAAAGGCATGGCATTCCGTATGCAAGTTGACGTTTTGGACTGCTTGGGTTGCGGCAACTGTGCCGACATCTGTCCGGGCATGAAGGGCAACAAGGCGTTGACAATGGTTCCTTTGGAAGGCGAAATGGCAGAGGCTGCCAACTGGGATTACTGTGTTGCTAACGTGACAACCAAACAGAACTTGGTAGACGTTAAGGCTAACGTTAAGAATTCACAGTTCGCTACTCCGTTGTTTGAGTTCTCAGGTGCTTGTTCCGGATGTGGGGAAACTCCGTATGTCAAATTGCTTACTCAATTGTTCGGCGACCGTCAAATGATTGCCAACGCAACCGGATGTTCTTCTATCTATTCTGGTTCTGTTCCTTCTACTCCGTATACAACAGACGAAAAAGGCCATGGTCCAGCTTGGGCAAACTCATTGTTTGAAGACTTCTGTGAATTCGGTTTAGGTATGACATTGGCAAATGACAAGATGCGTGCACGCATCCAAGATGCAATGGAAGCCGCTATCGCAGCAGGAGCTCCTGAAGAATACAAAGAAGCATTCCAGGCATGGATTGACAACCAATTGGATGCTGAAAAGACAAAAGAATTGGCAGACAAGATTATCCCATTGGTGGAAGCATCGAAAGACAAATGCCAATACTGCGCTACGATTGCAGAATTGTCACACTTCTTGGTTAAACGTTCTCAATGGATTATCGGTGGTGACGGTGCTTCTTACGATATCGGTTATGGTGGATTGGATCACGTTATCGCTTCCGGAAAGAATGTAAACATCTTGGTATTGGATACTGAAGTTTATTCAAACACAGGTGGACAGTCTTCTAAGGCAACACCGGTCGGAGCTATCGCTAAATTTGCGGCAGCCGGCAAACGCGTCCGCAAGAAAGACTTGGGTATGATTGCAACCACATACGGTTATGTTTACGTTGCTCAAATCGCAATGGGCGCAGACCATGCACAGACCCTCAAAGCTATCCGCGAAGCTGAAGCATACGAAGGTCCATCATTGATCATCGCTTATGCTCCTTGTATCAACCACGGCTTGAAGAAAGGCATGGGCAAATCACAAGCTGAAGAAAAGGCAGCGGTTGAATGCGGTTACTGGCACTTGTGGCGTTACAACCCAGCATTGGAAGCTGAAGGCAAGAATCCGTTCACTTTGGACAGCAAAGAACCGGATTGGAGCAAGTTCCAAGACTTCTTGAAGGGTGAAGTCCGTTTCGCATCCGTGATGAAACAATATCCGTCAGAAGCAGCAGAGTTGTTCCAAGCAGCTGAAGACAACGCTAAATGGCGTCTACGCAGCTACAAACGCATGGCAGCTGAAAACTGGGACTTGGAAGCTTAAAACATAGATTGCTATAAATAATAAATGGGCTGTGTCAAAATGAAAGTTTTGATGCAGCCCATTTTATTTGTAAAATAAATTTGTTGCAAGAGATAAGAAAAATACATACCTTTGTGGAAACTTTACGAAGTATAAGTAAATAACTTTTATTATCATTAATATAATAAATTAGCGATTATGATTTATTCACAAGAAGTTCAACACATGTGTGTTGTAAAGAAGGGCGCTAATCACCCTTGCGCTCCGATTCCAGAAGAAGGAAAATGGGTTAGAGCAACTCAGATTACTGACATTTCAGGTTTGACTCACGGTATTGGATGGTGCGCTCCGAAGCAAGGTGGATGTAAATTGACTTTGAACGTCAAAGAAGGTGTTATTCAGGAAGCTTTGGTTGAAACAATCGGTTGTTCTGGTATGACTCACTCTGCAGCTATGGCTTCAGAAGTATTGCCAGGCAAAACAATCTTGGAAGCTTTGAATACAGACTTGGTTTGTGACGCTATCAATACAGCTATGCGTGAATTGTTCTTACAAATCGTTTACGGCCGTACTCAATCTGCTTTCTCTGAAGGTGGTTTGGTTGTAGGTGCATCTTTGGAAGACCTTGGTAAAGGTTTGCGTAGCCAAGTAGGTACAATGTTCGGTACTTTGGCAAAAGGTGTCCGCTATTTGGAAATGGCAGAAGGCTATTGCACTCGCATGGCTTTGGACGCTAACGATGAAGTTATCGGTTATGAATTCGTTCACCTGGGCAAATTCATGGACATGGTAAAGAAAGGTATGGACGCTAACGAAGCTTTGGAAAAGGCAAAAGGCTCTTATGGCCGCTTCAAAGAAGCTGTAAAATATATCGATCCTCGTAATGAATAAGAAAACACTGACACGCATCCTCATCGGGCTGATCCTGATTACGGTGATAGGCTTCACTATCGCATATTTCATTTACAGGGAGGAAAAGCCTTGGCTGGCTTTCTTCGTCGCTTCATGTGGAGGTGTGCTTGTTTTCAATTTTCTGATTTCATTATTTCTCGTAAACAAGAATTTTAAAAAGTAATAAATATGGCTTTATTTGAAAGTTACGACCGCAGAATCGATAATATTAATGCGGTTTTGAATCAATACGGTATCAATGGTATTGAAGATGCAAAGGCTATTTGCGAAGCAAAAGGTCTTGACCCATATACAATGTGTAAAGAAACTCAGCCAATCTGCTTTGAAAACGCATGTTGGGCATACGTAGTCGGTGCTGCCATCGCTATCAAGAAAGGTTGTGTGAATGCAGCTGATGCAGCTGAAGCAATCGGTGAAGGCTTGCAGGCATTCTGTATCAAAGGTTCTGTTGCTGACGACCGCAAAGTTGGTATCGGCCACGGTAATTTGGCAGCTCGCTTGTTGCGTGAAGACACTAAATGTTTCGCTTTCTTGGCTGGCCACGAATCTTTCGCTGCTGCTGAAGGTGCTATCAAGATTGCTGAAATGGCAAACAAAGTACGTAAGACTCCGTTGCGCGTTATCTTGAACGGTTTGGGCAAAGACGCTGCTAAGATTATCTCTCGTATCAATGGCTTTACTTATGTTCAGACTCAGTTTGACTACATGAGCGGCGAGGTTAACGTAGTAGAAGAAACAGCTTATTCTAACGGTTTGCGTTCTAAAGTAAGATGCTACGGTGTTGACGATGTTCGCGAAGGTGTTGCAGTTATGTGGAAAGAAGACGTTGACGTTTCTATCACTGGTAACTCAACTAACCCAACTCGTTTCCAGCATCCAGTTGCAGGTACTTATAAGAAAGAACGTGTTTTGGCTGGCAAGCCTTACTTCTCTGTTGCTTCTGGTGGTGGTACAGGTCGTACTTTGCACCCAGACAACATGGCTGCTGGTCCTGCTTCTTATGGTATGACAGACACAATGGGTCGTATGCACTCAGATGCTCAGTTTGCTGGTTCTTCTTCAGTTCCTGCACACGTTGAAATGATGGGCTTCTTGGGAATGGGTAACAACCCAATGGTAGGTGCTACTGTGGCTGTCGCTGTCGCTGTTGAAGAAGCTATGAGAAAGTAATCTATTTCATTGCAAACATAAAAGGGGCTGTGTCAAAACGATTGTTTTGATGCAGCCCCTTTAAGGTTGATTGAGGAGTTGAGAAAGAAACGATAACAAAAAACATACCGTTGTTTTTTCAAAAACGTCAAATGTTTTTCTAAAAACGTCCAATGTTTTTTTGAAAACGTCAAATGTTTTTCTAAGAACAACGGTTATATTTTCCAAAACAACATTACCCCAACAAATAACTCAAAACAATCAAGATGGAAACGACATATAATGTCAGATTCAAATCTTTGAATTTTCCTGCCAGAAGTTTGATAACTACATAAGACAACAATCCCCAATAAATTCCCTCTGCGATAGAATAACAAAGAACCATCATGATGATGGTCAAGAATCCAGGAATAGCTTCGGACAATTCATCCATTTCCATCTTTTTGATGGAAGAGAGCATCAATACTCCCACCATCACCAATGTCCCGCAAGTGGCAGCACCGGGAATAAGCATAAATATCGGAGCCAAGAATGTGGAGAGAAGGAACAAAAACCCGACAACCATCGAAGTAAGGCCCGATTTTCCGCCCTCGGCAATGCCGGCAGCACTTTCAACATAAGTCGTAATAGTGGATGTTCCCAAGCAAGCCCCGACTGTCGTGCCTATCGCATCACTCATCATCGCTTCTTTTGCCCTCGGAATAGAGCCGTCTTTCCGGATGATTCCAACTTTATCTGCCAAACCCATCAATGTCCCCAACGTATCAAAGATATTCACCATCAAAAGCGACATTGTAATCATCAGCATCTTGAGGGAAAAGAAGCCGGTAAAATCGAACTTGCAGAATATCGGTTCGATGCTGTGCGGCAATCTCACCGGGCTCCAGCCCTCTTCTATTTCGGTCACTTCCAATGGAATGCCTATCAAGGTCGTCAGGATAATTGCATAGAACAATCCTCCACGGACATTCTTGATTAACATCACCGCTGAGATGATTATGGATATGACACCTACGAAAAAGACCGGGGACAATTCTCCCATTTTCACAAAGGTCTGCGCATCCGACACGACAATATTCGCATTCTTCAGTCCGATAAAAGCAATGAACATGCCCAAACCTGCCGTGATAGCGTGCCGCATATTCATAGGAATACAAGCCAATATCATTTCTCGGACATTCAGGAAGGTCATGAATATGAACAACAAACCTTCCACCAGTATGACTGCGAGCGCCTGCTGCCAAGAGAGTCCGAAAGATTGGCACAGCGTGAACGCAAAGAAAGCATTCAGTCCGACACTCGGAGCTTGTGCATAAGGCTGCCGCGCCAAAAAAGCCAACAAGATTGTGGCAATGGCAGAAGAGATAGCCGTCGTGGTAAACAGAGCCGTCTTCTCCATTCCTGTTGTCGATAAGACAATCGGATTGACAGCCAATATATAACTCATGGTAAAGAAGGTGGTCAGACCCGCTAAAAACTCTGTCCGGAAAGTCGTCTGGGAAGAATCAAATCCCAATAATTTCAGAAAACTCGCCATAAAATATCATTAAATCACAAATAGAACTTGTTTACTTATAATAACCTTGCATATTCATTTCACATGCCGAGAAATAATTATACTTGTCTTCTTCAATCGGATAATCCCAACAACCTAATTGGTGGTAAATCTCTCCTCCGAAACCTTGCTTGAATTTATACAAACCATACATCGGATGCGACGGATTGGGCGAAGGAGCGATTCCGAACATATCATATTCAAAGCAGTTATTCGCCTTTGCTATCTGTATCGCCTTCCATTGCAAAGCATAAGTAGACATCACATTTCGCATTTGGGATGAAGATGCGCCATACAAATAGGTCGCGCGATATGATGAAAGCACCAAGAACATGGCTGATAATGGAATGCCATCATAATAAGCCACCAACAACTGCACTTTCACCTCGTTGTCCTCGCCTTCCATTTTAGAGGCGAATATCGTTTCAAAATAGAGATAATCATTTATGAACAAACCATTCCTCAACGCCGTTTCATGATAAAGGTCGTACCAGATTTTCAACCCTTCAATTCCCATCGACCTCACCTCCACTCCTTTCCTGAGAGCCAATTTTATATTATAGCGGGTCTTGGGCTTCATGCGCTGGAGCAAATCCGATTCCTTCTGCGTCAAATCCAACACGATGGTGTTGGCTGGCAATATGTTGGTATTCGCCTTCCTCAAATTCCGGTTGCAAGTCCCATAATTCAGTTTGATTTCCTGGAACTCACTTTTGGGCAGTCCTATCCAAGTCCCATCCTCATCGAAATCCTCCTCCTTGCACCAATGCGATTCCCAATTCAAATCATATCTCAAAGCGATGCAGTTCTTGGGCAAATAAGATTTTAGGATTTCAGAAAGCTCCTCCAAGAAAGCCCCTTGGTTGTTTTCCGAAGGCTCGACTTCCGAACCATAAGGCACATAAGCCAAATAATCTTCCTGATTCAAGTATTGGAAAAAAAGGATAAAATCGGCATTGGTACAAGAGAAGCCTCCTACCCCTTCATAAATATCACGGTTCCTGACTTTAAACTCATAAGCAGATGAAAACAGTCCTAAACGCTCTTTAACTTTCGACCAAAAAGAAGTCTGCTGGACAATAGGTGTGCTATACGCATCAATTATCTGCTTTGGCTCTATTTGAATTTCCATATTTAAGCTCTTAAAAAAGGCAAAGTTACGAAACATATTCCATTATAACAAATAGAGTGTATTTCAGCAAAAGAGGTGCGGTGAAGTTATCCTTCCCATCGCAAGATTATGCCCTTTCAACTCTTGGTGATTACATTTCTCCTGTTCTCCTATTCGTATCTCACCATTTATAATTACTTTTGTTCCATCAGATCCACTGTAAAAGGTTGGGGAATGGACGTGTGGAGGGATAAGCACGACAGGTTGACTATCAAGGATGTGGTGAAGATGGGAAAGTAAACTTTATGCGTTGGTGTAAATAATTGAATTATGATTAAAGTATATGTGATGGCTACTTGCCCTGATTGCTTTCAGGTGAAGGAGCAGCTTCAAGATAATCCAAAGTATCAACTTATTGATATTGGTGAACATGTTAAAAACCTCAAAGAGTTCATGCGTTTGCGGGACAGCAACTCCGCCTTTGATTCTGTCAAGGCAAATGGGTCCATTGGAGTTCCTTGCTTTGTGATGGAAGACGGGAGTGTTAGTTTCAGCATGGACGATGTTCTCTTGGGCGACAATCCGGAAGGTGCTTCATGCAGTCTTGATGGGAAAGGATGCTGACCGTTAATGTGCCTATTGTGACAACACCGGACATAACAACTTCCACAAAGGAAGGGCGATAATGTTGAATACCAGAAAGCGATGATGAAACTTACATACATATTCCATAGCGGATTCATATTGGAATCAGACAAATGCATCTTAGTCTTTGACTACTGGTTGGATCCGTCCGATGCCATGCGACGCATCGTTGACCCAAGTGGCAGCAAGCACATTTATGTATTTGCCAGCCATTTCCATGAAGACCATTTCACCAAAGAGATATTCAAGTGGAGGAATGATAATCCTTTCACGGATTACACCTACATCTTGTCCAAAGATATCCTGAAACACCGCAGAGCCAAGAAGGAGGATGCTGATGTATGGATGGCCAAAGGTGCGACTTGGGAAGACGAGAATATCAAGGTCGCAGCAACAGGCAGCAATGACAGTGGTGTGAGCTGGATTGTGGAAATGGACGGCAAACGTATCTTCCATGCCGGAGACCTCTGCAACTGGTATGCCCGATTCCTGTCGGAAGAGAATGTGCCAGAGAAGATTATCAGTGAAGAGTTTGGGTTAATCTATCCTTTGGCAGAAGAGAAGCGTTATCTTGGCGAATTGAAGGACATCCGCAAGATTACCGACTCGTTCGACCTTGTGATGTTTCCTGTGGATGGGCGCATCGGCAACGGCTACACACTTGGCGCACGCCAGTTCATCGACCGCTTCAAGGTGGGATTATTCGTTCCCATGCACTTTGTAATGAGCGGTTTCGAGTCTGCTTGGCGCATGGAGCCTTTCTGTAAGGAGAAGAATATTCCATTTTGGAGCATAAAGGAAGAAGGTGACAGCATCGAACTCCCGTCATTTTAAAACAATCCACCAGCCATTCACCTAAATAAATCGTTATTGTCCAAAGAAACGAAGTCGGCTACTCTGACGATAAAGAAATAAATAGAAATAAGATATGAAGAGAAACGGAAAACAACAAAACAAGGCAACAGCTTTAACCATCAGTCAATCAATGCGGGCAGTCCTTTGCACCCTCTTAACAACAGTTTTGACGCTGACAGCTTGCAATGAGAACAAACAACAGGAACTGCCGGCTGTTGACCCTGCCAATGTAGTGACTGACGTGATGATGAGTCGCAGAAGCATCCGAGCTTACAAGGATTCTGCCATCAACCGTGAGACATTGAACGAGATTCTGAAATGCGGCATCTATGCGCCAAACGGCATGAATAAGCAATCATACGAAATCAGGGTGATAGATTCTCCTGCCCTTATCGACTCGATTACGAAAGCCGTGGTGAAGGATAATCCAAAGATTGCGGAGCGGGAAGGTTTCAAGAATATCTTTGTAAATGCCCCTTGCGTCCTCTGCATCGCTTACGACACGCAATACGACATGGCGCAAGTGGATTGTGGATTGCTTGGCGAGAATATCATCCTCTCCGCATGGGCAAAAGGAATCGGTTCATGTTGCCTCGGCAGCTCAGCTCGTTGGATCAAGGACTCTCCATCGGCAAAGCCTTTCCTTGACCGAATGGCATTCTCCGAAGGTTACGAACTTCTCTACTGCATTGCCCTTGGTTATCCGGATGAAACGCCTAAGGCAAAGCCAAGACGAGAGGAGATGATTCGATTCATGGAGTAATGGTTATGGCTATTGACACAACAAAACCCTGTTCGCATCTTCAAAAGAAACAAATTGATAATTAAGTAAACAACGAAAGATATGAAAACAATACGATTGTTATATCCAGATTTTGTAAGTGGAGGTTTGGACGAATATTATTTTGGTTCAAACTTAATGGCATATATTCTGCCGCAAAACGATAAACAGAAACTTGTACGTGTTAAAATCGAGCCTCCTACAGGCAAGCCAGAAACTATCACCGAGGGGATTTATGGAAGAAAGGCTGTGATGGATGGGATAAACGATGCCAAAAATAAAATAGAGAATGAGAATCCCGACAAAATCATCACTATAGGAGGCAATTGCTTGGTGTCGCTTGCTCCTTTCGACTATCTGCATGGCTTGTATGATAACGCAGGTATCATTTGGATTGATGCCCATCCCGATGTTTCAAGCCCAAAGGACGGCTATCCCAATGCACATGCAATGGTTTTGCGTACATTATTGGGAGATGGAGAGCCTTCGCTTAGCAATTTGATGAAAAACGGAGCTTTTGCTTCGCATGAAATACTCTATGTCGGATTGCAAGAGCTACACGACTATCAACAAGCATATCTTGATAAGAAAGGTGTGAATTACAAGGTGCAAACAAATGGTTTCCTCTCATTAGACGAAATAAAGAATTTTGCCAAACGTTTCTCTCATGTATTGGTGCACTTTGATATTGACGTACTTGACGAGCATTATTTCCACTCTACCTATTTTGCCAACCCGGAGCTGGTCGGCGATGGATCGGGAGGTGGAAAGATGAAGATGGAACAACTGACCGATATTCTTACCAATATTCAGGATTGCAGTAACATCACAGGATTTACTGTTGCTGAATACTTGCCATTCGATGAATATCGTTTGCACAAAATGTTCTCAAAGTTACATTTATTGACAGAATAAATACCAACAACCCTAAACTCGAACAAGAGTCGAGCAAATTGTTTTTAAACATGACGTTCCCAGAGATATATTCAGCTAATGGATTGATAGAGCTAATCCAAGAGATTGGTTTCTTGCCTCTCCTTGACAGCGGCATAAATGGATTCTCAGCCGAGGAGATTGTGGATGAAGATTGTCGATATGTGACATTTCCAGAAGGCGGTTGGGATTGGCCTCTTTGGAAATGGAAAGGCGAGATTGTGACTGAGATGCCTTGCATGTACGGAAAGTTCTTCAACCGAAAAGCAGGATTTATCAGTCAGGAATGGTGGTCGGACTTCTGCAATTACAGAAGAAGCAAATATCCCCGTCCGGACGATGAGTCAATTGAAGGAGCCATCCTCGGCACACTCAAATCTTCGGGCAGTCTCATCACAAGGGAACTGCGGTCCGCTTGTGGATTCAATGGCAAAGGAATGAGGAGCAAGTTCGACAGCTATCTGACCCGACTGGAAATGGCGACTTACATCGTGACCGAAGATTTCATCTACCCTCGTGACAAACACAATCATGAATATGGTTGGGGCTGGTCTTTGCTCAACACGCCCGAAGAACTATATGGGAAGGAGGCTTGCCAAAGCGACCGGACTCCGGAAGAGTCTTACCAAAGAATCTTTGAGCATTTGAGGAAGGTTTTGCCGGATGCTTCAGATAAACAAATAGTTAAAATGGTCGGGTGATAGGAAAAAGCCTCTCTTTTACAATATAGTAAATAGTTATCATCTTCATTCTTAATACTTTGATATTTATTAATAGTGAGACTTTTAAACATACCGTTGTTTTGAAAAAAACATCACGAAGAATTTTTGAAAACGTCCAATGTTTTTTCAAAAACGTCCAATGTTTTTTTTAAAACAACGGTATGTATTTTTCAATGGATCGGCAGAATAATTTTTATCTGATTTACCACATTAAATTTATTCAAAACAAAGATTGGGGCTGTGTCAGAATTGGCAAAATGCAAGGCTCTGAAGATGAGACCGACAGGAGTTTACTGACGTAAATGACTGGAGTCGAATTCCGAAAGTAACGCAGCAATTTGCAATTATGACACACCGCTGGCTCAATTACCATTTCAATTCATCCTTCAGGATTACACCGTCTGCAGCATCTTCTGCTGTGAAAGTGTTGCCTTTGTATTGTACGCAAAGCATCAGCATCTCTTCAGAACCCGTATTCTTAATGGCACGCTTTCCCTCTGGAGCCACACGGATGATGCTTCCCTCTGACACCGGGATGTTCTCACCGTCTACCTGATACAAACCTTCACCTTTGAGGATAAAGTAAAGTTCCTCGTGGTTCTTGTGGGTGTGGAGGAATCCGCCATCCTGACCAGGGGCAAAAGTCTGGAAAGAAAGCTCGCTGCCTGTTGTGCCGAGAGCCTGGCCAACGAATACTTTACCTGGGATCTGGATGTCGCCCAATGGAAGAACATAATCCTTGATTTCGCTGAGTTTGCCTACATTCACTGCTGTGAAATTCTTACCTGTCTTTGTTGTCTGTACTGATTTCATAATTCTTATTCTTTAATCGTTTTATAATGAATATCTTTTTGTTTTCGATTGCAAAGCTATTGTATTACAACAAAGTACACAAGTAGGCACGGAAAAGTAAGCCAGTTACCTCAAAGTAACTAATGCTAATAATAAAGGGATTGGGAGTTTGATGTTTTAGATAGTTTAACAAGGAATTTTGAAGTTGTTTATTTACAATAGTTACTTTTACGCAGTAATACAATAAACCGAATGTATTTATATGAATAGAACAGAAATCAGAGATGCCCTTTTTCCTAATTGCCCTATCCGGAATGTCTTGTCTCGCATCGGTGACAAGTGGTCGTTATTGGTGCTCTTCACATTGGAGAAGAAATGCAATCAGCGATTCATGGAGTTACAACGCGATATCCCGGATATTTCCCAAAAGATGCTGACTGCCACTCTCAGGATTCTCGAAGCGGATGGATTGGTACATAGAGACGCCTTTCCGGAAGTTCCTCCTCGTGTGGAGTACTCACTGACCGATAAAGGCAAGAGCCTTCTCCCGCACATCAACAGCTTGTTGTCATGGGCTATTGACAATATGGGTGACATCATTCATTGCTTTCGGAATGCGATATCAGTCATTTACATCAGTA
>OCLB01000081.1_pt1 | contig 21434 bp, 20 predicted proteins | sample 1495901 | NCBI WGS metagenome assembly OCLB01 (sample SAMN03418273, study PRJEB22391) | human gut metagenome | biome: human-gut; feature: organic feature; material: feces | host: Homo sapiens | place: Tanzania | collected 2013-01
AAGAAGATAGAATAACGCATTTGTCCACAAACTTGGCATTGAGTTGGTGTTATGTCATTTGTTGAAATAATTTCCAACGCAGACATATAACTTACTATTGCAGATTCAACAAATGGAAGTACGTCACTAAGTGTACTTAATGATAGCGTTTCATAAATAATTCCTTGAGAAAAAGAGTCTATTGCCGTTTCGAATAGTGTTAAGTTATTCTCATATGCATATTTCTTCGATAAGAAATTATCAATATGTTGAATGGCTTGTTCTGGTAGTTCGAGGTTGATTTTTTTGTGCTTCCCATAGAATAATTGATCGTTTGTCGGATTGACAGGAGTCAAAAGATAAAATGTGAGGATTGAACATAAGCTGTTATGCATGTCTTTGGCAATCATTATTCCATCTTCTTTATCATAACTTGCAAGACTAAATGATAAATCATTCCCTTTTATCGAGAACATAGTTCCTTCTGAGTAGTTGATATCTATGAATTTAGATAACTTGCAAATGAGGCGTTTATCACTTAAATATTCATTATAGTTGACAGCCTCTTTTAGACATCTGATTAATTTATTTTTTATACTTGCACTCGGAATTTTCGAGAATGAAACTGAAGATAGACAACCTCTTTTCTCATAACGTACAGAAATGGATAATGGCGATTCAAGTCCAACATCAGCGTTTCCAACAATAATTGTCTTTTTATCCGCAATCTTTGTAGTAATAAAACTCCAAGCAAGCTTTCCAAATTGTTTCCTAATCAAGAACCATAAACATCTAAGATATTCGTTAGATGCAACATTGGAATCTAGTCCAACAGTATATTCGATCATTGTATCTTCCATTAGATTGTTGTGTAAATAAATAACTATGTCGTTTGTATAACACTAAAAAACTTCAAATATTTTTCTTTGGGAATAAACCCGATTCCGGTCCAACTTCAAAAGAGAGTCAGAAGCACACGAAGAGCAAAATAAAGGAAAACCATATTTGAATTCTACTATTGCCATACACTCCTAATAACTAAGTATTATCTCAGATGTACTGATTCTTGTGCTTATACTCCTCCCCCACGGCCAACAACTCACGAAACAACTTCACCCGGTCTTCTTTCATTTCTCCTGCATTCATCAGTTTGCGGTTGTGCTTGATCCAGTTGAGCATGAGGTGCTCTTCTATGCGGTGCTTGGACGGATTGCGATGGTAGGTCTCTATAAAGTCGATGACCTCCTGCCATTTCGCAACCCATTGCTCATCCTGAGTCATCGCGCGCTCCTGATTTCTTTCAAACCGGCTTCAATCTCCTCCATTAAAACCGCTCCACCCACATACGATAGATATACTACAGGGTGATACGCTCTGAATTCATTTAACATGAGCGCGTTATACATTTACGATCCAAATAATAGTGCTTTTATCAGTATTCCTCATAAGGTAAGGATATCTTCCGCCCCAGTCGGCTCATACGATCCATCTTTCATTTCAAGAATCACAGTCCCACTCTCCAAAGCTCGAGCGGTGTGCCACTGCCCTATGGTAAGCGTTCACTTCTCCAACCCATTGATTTTCAGCGGGTATTTGAAAGATTTTGTTTAACAATCGTTGATTTTAAGGGTTTACAGGCTGCAGTAGCACGGCAGAAGGGCTGTCAGGTCCTCGCCTTCATGGGCGGTTTTCAGTTTGCCGAGAAGATAGCTGATGTACTTGCCAGGGTCGATTTCATTGTGTTTGCAGCTCTCGATCACCGAGTACATGAAGGCGTTGTCCACCGCGGAGCTCTCGCTTCCGATATTGCCGGCATTGCGGAGGTTCATCTTGAGTTTCCTTACGCTCTGCTCGCTGATATTGTTCGACACCTCGACATCTCCGCTTTCAAGTACACGTTTCATCGCTGGCCATTCGGCCCTTGCATATCGCATGGCTTTTTTCAGCAGCTCACCACATCCGGCATCATCAGACAGAGCATAGTCGGCAAGTCTCTCCTCTATCGATCGCATCAAGTCGGCAGTGCTGCCCGGCTTGAGCCTGGCAACATATCTTTCAGCGCTTGTCATGTCCTGCTCCTTGAAGCAGTGTTCCTTTGCGAAGACCATCCCTGTTCTGTCTATGAACCACATCGCCTCATCGTAGTTCTCTTCCAATGCGTTAACAAACAGACGTCGAATGTGAACGAGACAAGCACTCCTCTTCTTGACTCCTCCACGAGGAGGACTTTCCAGCTTCGCCAGTTCCTCGTCTGTCATGTCAAACACCTTATAGCAGACATATCCGTCAGTTGTGTAGAACCCGATGAACTTCTCAAGGTACGGTTTGATGGCTTTCGCGCCACGACTGCCCTCCTCGTAGAACAGCCAGGAGAGTTTCAGCACCTTGGCTGTGATGCTCCAGAAGTACTTTTTTCTATAGACCCTGTTGCCGTCGGCATCCTCGCATCCTACCAGACCGGGAGTCTCGTCTATCATCCAGTAACCTGCTGTAAGCATTGCCCGTTCCCAATATTCCTTCATCTTGCCGCGCATATACTCAATGGCTCTGTGGATATTGTCTCCGAGAGTCGATTTCGACATCCGTAGGCCAAGAGCCCTGAGTTTCCTCGCTATCTGCTCGAACGGAGTATTATACCAGAACTTCTCCATCAATATGTAGCTAAGCGTATCTGTACCGAAGCAGCAACCTGCTATCGGGCGGTCTACCGTTATTGTATCCAGTATCCTGATGTCTTCCTCATTGCGAAAGCGTACCGTGGCCGTCTCGTAGATGTGTTCCTCTACCTTCGCCGGGGTGAACAAGATAACCTTCACGAAGTTCTTGTCTATCTTTCCATTCCTTGTTACATAATATGCTCCTTCCGGCAGTTTATAGTAGTCCTCAAGCCTGTGATATGTCGGACTGTCCGTATATGCAGCCGCTTTCGAGTAATCGATGCGCTCAACTTTCACCTCACTTCCGGGATGAGTCCTGAGCAACCTCTTCTGGATGGCACTCACAGTGTCTCCGGAAGATGGATTATTCCGCGGAACCTCAGTATCGGCTCCACTGTCAGACCCCGCAGTGCCATCGAAGCTGTCCTTGCCGCTGTTACGATCATCGTCATCACGACGCTTACCAAGACGACTTGATTTCTCCGACTTGCGGCCGTAGAGTTTACCGGCGTTTACCTTACCGCTGAGCGCAAGGGCGGAGATTTGAGCGGTCAGCTCCGATATCGTTTTGCGTAAGTCTGACAACTGGCCTTCATAAGATGCGCAAGTCTTTTCCTGAGCCGCCCTCATATCCTCTATCATCCCCTTATAGAACTCCTCAACCATTCTCCGGTCACGACCGTCAGATTCGGCAAGCCTTCGCTCCAAGGCGGCTACCGCATCGATCAGCTTTGCATTCTGATCCTTCAGTTCAGCAATGGTCATATACGCCAGTTTGAGTTGTTCTTCGGCTCTCATATTCTTCGTTTTCCTACATATAAAGGTACGAAAAATAATTGAAACCACAAAGGATTATTTCAATTTATTTTATTGGTAATCAAAGATTTAACAACCTTCTAATCCATGTATTTTACCACCGCAGAAGTGCTTGCCGCGCACTCTGTGAGCATAACAAAGTCCGACCAGCAAATTTAACCTCCGACACGTTCAGGGTCCGTCAGCGGCTATAAAAAACGGCCTTCGTCCAACCGGATCGTCGTTAGTTCATAGCGATTGTATTCGCGTATGAGAACCTTTTTCACTCTGGGGTTGCGCCCGCTAAACACATATACGCTCTTGGGCTTCCTGGGATTGTGACCTAAGTCTTCGCTGATGATTCCGCAAAGGCCGTAGATACCTTTCCGCATATCTACCTTGCCCGTGTACAGGTACAGCCCATATTCGCTCGTTATCGATATCATTGTCAGTTCAGAATCTTGCGGATTGCACTTATGACCTCCTCCACATCACCGCCCTTGCAACTCATAACTAGACCATTGTTGAACCGGACGCGGATCTCACAAACCTTCATCGGCTCATCGCGTTGCACCGATGATTGAGGCACATCTGGATTTACCTCGTCCCGAACGAGCCTTCCATCGCAGTAGCCCTCACTCTGGCAAGCTCCTTTCGGACAAGGTCTTTCTCCTTTTTCTTCTCACCGAGCGGACGGCCTCATTTTACGAAAGATGTCTGTATCCCGTTCGCCTTGCAGTAGTCCCTGTTTTCAGTTCCCGCGTAGCCATTGTCTCCTCCGACCTTTTTCGCTTCGACTCCTCAAGCGCAACATAATCAGCGATGTACGCATCGGGGACAAGCGAGAGGTGGCAGAGGATCTCAAGCAGGTGTTCCGGACTGGTGACAGGAACTACACCGGTTCCTTATTTATGAACCGCAAAGATACTCCGGCGGAGTTATGAAGAAAAGACGGGGTTTACCGAATACTTACGTAAAACAGTTTTATAAATCAGCATTCTTCAGGAAAAGATTCTTCCTTTAATATTATTGCTTGGTGCAATCTGAATGGCTGAGCAGCTCGCTTCACATTAATAGAATTTGGGAAAAGAGACAAGGCTCTATCAATTAATGTTACCATGTCAGATGGACTATCATGAGAAACAAAATATCTAAATTCAATGTCCATAGCCGTATATAATTCTTCTTGCTTATCAGAGAGATTCTTCCGCATTGCAGCCATAAGATGTTTCAACATATCTACATCTTCTTTTATTAACGGAGTTTTACGAACAAGACATCTAAAATATCCATGTATTTGATATGAATTTTCAGGATTACTCTCATAATTTTCTTTTGCAAGGCCTAATGCTTGTTCATATTTTTTCTGAGCCAACAAAACTGTAACCTTCTCTCTCTTAGCACGTTGTAAATTTGGAGACTTTTCAAGCGCTTCGTTGAAGTATTTTTCTGCTTGGGAATATTCCATAGCGTTACGATGATAGAATCCTCTAAGAAAATAATAGTCTGTACCTCTAAAATGTTTTACTTCTTCAAAGAAACGTTCATTTGTTGTTCTTGCTAATGCTAAACAAAGCCAATATCTTAGCTCTCTCTCTTGATCTGGGAAATAATTATGAACATCATTCAAAACCAAATCACATAATTTAATTACTTGGTTATAATCCTGATTATTATAAATTTCCATGACTGAGGTAACAACTACCGAAGGAATCAGAAAATCTTCAGGTTTGCCTTTCCCTGACAGTATCTGCTTTTTTTTGTCATATAAATATATAGAAACATCTTCCGTAATATTAGAAGATGCTATTTTTTTTTCTAAAACTTCATTAAGTAAATTATCTAAATCACAAGGTAATTTGATATGACATCGTTTGATATAGTCACTTAAGTAATGATCTAGACGGAAAAATTGTTCTTGAGGCCCGAAAACAGAAACAATGCCAAAATCAATCATTTCATTCATTTTTTCCATAACCTCTATAATTCTTTCCGTAAATATATTTTCTAAAATCACATAACTTACAAAATCCAATTTTGAAAGAATAATCAAAAGATGCTTTGACTCTTCATCTTGAAAAAAGTGTTCAACCATGGGATTTATTTGCGTATCTCCCCAAGAGATTAAAGTATCTATATCTTTTTTCACCAATGCCAACGGCTTACAGGATAATGCTTCAACTGCTTTAACTAGTTGAGATGGAGACAACAACAGTTTTCCAACAAACCATTTGGCATCCTCTTCGCTAATATCCGTCAAATTATATATACGTAAAAGACTATAAAAAAGTTTGAGTCTATCTTTTGAATCCAAAGGGTTTAGATTGATATGTCCAAAAAAGGGATGCTCTGTTTCTGAAAAAGAATCTAATATTTTATGACTTTTAATAAACAATCCTAGTTTATTTACCATATCAGATTTCTCAACAAGATTAATTAACCAATCAGCTAACTTTCTATTAGGCAATACACATGACAAATCATCATTAATCGATAATACTGAATTTGTATTGAGTAATTCATTGACAAGATTTGCAGCAGAACTGGTTTTTTCAGATGTACTTCCTCCTAGAACAGTCATTAATTGCTTCTCGTCATATGTCCTCGTAATGAGGTTCAGTTGTATAATAAAATTTTCAACACCTTCTTTATTCCCTAAGTTTATACAAAATGGGGTTGATTCAGCATCATACCCACCTATTTTATCAAGACATTTAGATATAAACATGTCTTTACCGACTCCATCTCTTCCGGATATAACAAGAGATCTAAGATTCATCCCTCTAGCAGATTGGTAAATATTTTCAAAATTATCTATGTCTTTATTTCTTCCTACCATTAAAGTTTCCAATTGCTTTCTTTTAGGATTTTTAGACCAAATAATTCTTCTGAATTTCTGTTCTATATCATGAGCTAGAATTTTATAGCTTTTATATTTCTTTAAATTAAAACATTTATCTTTCCTCATCCATTCTGGACATTCTTCAATAGAGAGATTTTCATCTATAATAAATGGCCAAAAACGTTCAAGGCATCCTGGTTCTAACTTATCCCTAACATACCTAATTTCTTCTTTTACCCATTCTGAACTTAACGATGCTTTTGATAAAAGAAGTACAAAAACTGTTGATTTATCAATTTTGTCATATATCTCATTAATAGTTTGATATGCTGAGCTAAAATTATAACAATCAACGATACAATAATCCCGTCCTAATGTTTCTACTAAATCTAAAACAAATTGCTTCTGTTCACTGCTATGTGATATAAATGCTTTTATCATAATTTCCTGTTTTTACTAATTAGTGATTGTCGTCAAATGTTTTCAATCTGAGCGAAGCAGCGGCCAATCCCTTCAATTTCTGCATCCGGCTCATCAAAATTTCAATTTTATATCTGTTTCCGGTCGTTTCGGCCGGATTTTTTGTCTGTTTTTCATGGCGAGGATACAGTTCCCCCACAAGAGCTCCGCATTGACCGCAAGTTTCAGTGTCAGGCAGCCGCCAAACGCGCCCTTTGTTCTATCCTGTCCGCCAACTGAACCACATTTGCCGTGTGGATGCCGAAGAAGATGTACAGGATTTCCGTCCGCTTCGTCCTGGCCTTGACCCTCCGGAGATCGTAGTGCTCCTTCTGTGTCCCGAACGAGCCTTCCATCGCAGTCGCCCTCACTATGGCAAGCTCCTTTCGGGCAAGGTCTTTCTCCTTTTTCTTCTCACCGAACGGACGGCCTCTTTTTACGAAAGATGTCTGTATCCCGTTCGCCTTGCAGTAGTCCCTGTTTTCAGTTCCCGCGTAGCCAGTGTCGCCTCCGCCCTTTTTCGCTTCGATTCCAAACAGTCTCTAGTGCATCTTCAGGCAGTGCACCAGACGGGTTCCTTCATTGAACGCATTGAATGATAGCTTCTCAATGAACGATATCCCGTCGACCAATATGTTGTTGACCTTCGCTCCGAACTCGACACTCTTCACTTCCTTGCCCCTCACTATCGGTCTCAAATGTGGCTTGCTGAGACTCACTATCCTGTTGGGGATGCTTTCCCTGCTGTCATTGTTCCGAAAGTGGTTCTTCTGCTGGCGGTACATCCTCGTAATGATTTTCAGATCACTTTTCTCCCTGACAGTCAACAGGTTTTCTGCATTCTCATTGCCCCTCTCGATCTCACGTATCTCCTTCAGTATCTTGCCGAGCAGGTCAAGCAGCCTGCGTGTAATCTTCCTCGTCTGGCTCCTGCTGTGCTTGCGCTGTTTCCTGTATGTCAGGTTCGCCTTCTGCACGTCAAGGAACTTTGTCCGGGGACGGTGAGTCAGCCGCTCAACTCGCACATCGTCGCATAGCTCTTCTCTACCCCTTTCCACAGCAGCTTCGTGTCTGTCGGATAACGCATCTCGTTCTCATAGCACGTCGCATCTGTGCACATCGTGTCCAGGTTCTCCATGTACGGTCTCCACTTGTCGGCGAGTATGCCCTGGAGCTGTTGTATCTTCAACTTCCCTGCAAGTTCCATCATTACGTCGTCCAACAGCTTGTAGTTCGTCAATGGCCGTGTCGGATCTATTATCACGTCGCAGAATATCTGGTAGTGTATGTTGCCGTTCAACTGTTCCATCAGTTTCGGGCAGCTCAGTCCCGTGTACATCTTCAGGAACATTTGGGCCACTTTCCCTTCAGGCGTGAAGAACGACCTGCGTCCCAGCTTCGGCCTCATGCTTTTCCTTACTAAATCGAAGTGCTCTGCCATCTAGCGGAGAAGGAGCAGATTCTTTATCCTGCCCAATTCGCTCTTCTTGAAAGTTGAATAGTAGAGCTCATAAAAATTGAACTCCGGAAACGCAATGTTTGGCGCTATTTCAGAAAAATTTCGTACTTTTGACATGCAGATTAATTTTGCGATTCCCCCAATTTCTCACTTTCGACGGTGGTTGGGGGAATTCTTTTTCCCTTTATCAAAGTTACGAAATTTCTATCACTTTATCAATCAATTCGTTGCGTAATTATTGGACATTTCACGACAGTCCCTACCTAAAAAATCTTTATTAATTTCCATAATTGTTGTAAACGAACAAAACATGAACCCCATAAATTATACGAAAGACGTTCATATAACCTATGAAATTCATGTATTGAGATTTGTAAATGTTATTTCTTTAGTGAATTAAGGTATTCCTCATGCAAGTGATAGTATCTCTTCATGAACAATACGTAGGCGATAGCCAGTACTGCTAATGTTACTATCAAATACATCCAATGGCAAAGCGCTGTATTAGGACATAGATATACAAATCCCAACGATACAGCTAACTGCATAGCCATATATAGTAGCGTTACTTTTACATGTCCAATCTTCAGTTCGTTTGCCATAATCTGGTAAGCATGCTTTCTATGTGCCTCACCTAAATTCTCATGCAGCATAATACGATGTATGATTGTCAAACAACCATCCACACCATATACTAATAAGAATATCAGCCATGTTATATCTTCAGTCTTGATAATAACATTACCTAACAGGAACAACATTATGAATGCTATACCTATTGACCCGACATCGCCAGCAAAGCACTTAGCCTTACCCTTCGGTCGGAAATTGAATATACAAAAAACTATTGCTGCAATAATTGTTGTAAAGATCAGCGATTGAGCCACATACTTATTGTCAGCATTTAAGGCTGCTAATGGAAGTAAAACAGCTAATGAATACCCAGCTGTTATTCCATTTATTCCGTCCATAAAGTTTATTACGTTTGTTGCTCCTACATACACAATCAGTGCTACCAATACTATCCACCACATATCCCAATGCAGAATATCTAACTGATAGAAAGCCATGGCAGCTGCAGCAAACTGTGCTACCAGTCTCACTGAATCGGGCAATGAACGGATATCGTCCACGAAGCTCACACCTGCTATAAGTGTCACACCTGCAAGGAACCATGGATATTCAAATCCAAAGAATGCGCTCCATACCCATGCTCCAATCAGGAAGATAATGCCACCGCCTCTTAACACTATCGTTGAATGAGATGACCTTTGGTTGGGCTTGTCAATTATGTTATACTTATCCGCAATGCGGAAATAAATAAGCTCTGCGATAATTAGCAGAATAAAAATTAAAATATAAAGTATTGTCATAATTATTCCTTTATAATTATATTGTTTTTAGTTCGTATTTTGATTAATGACGTATCTCTTTTGCATGCGTTTTGCAACGTTTTTGTATTCTCATGTATATCATAACGTAAACTGTCAATTCTATTTGTTATATTATCTAAATTAGAAGAAGAATCACACGCACGTTGTATACCAAATAGCAAACAACCGCTAAGACCAATATTTAATACGTAGAAAATAGTTTTCTGTAAGCCTCTTGAGAACTGAGACGACATATTTTTCCCATCTACTACCATGGATTTTAACAGACGTAGCTTGAAAACTCGTATTGACTGGCATTTATTTGGATTTCCATCTAAAGACGTACACTCCATATATGCTAATAGATTATTCCATAGTTCCTGCTTGAACGAACTTTTCAAAAGTTTCTTTGGACTAATACAACTTTTCAGTACAATAGCATCTTCTATTGGACGACGAGTATCTGTCTTAGCACCATATAGAAAAATGCTTATGTACCCTGTTTCCATTCTCGATATTGTTAATATTGCTCCACTTTCTACTTTTGTTGTAAATCCTGTGGAAGTGTGATTTGCATCTATTGCTCTATTACCCCAGCCAATTTGTATGTGGGTATAGTGGCTACCATATCGTTGTGACCAAACATTAAAGCTATAATAATTCTCAAAGCGTTGAGATTTGGGATTCTTGTTTGATTGCTCCCGAAAATATTGTTCCGAACCTTCGACAAAATCATCAAACCAATCATACTTGAGAAAACGTTTTATTATAATGGCTTCGTCTCTTGGACTACTCATTATATTCGATGTCTTAAGCTCTTGACAGTTATGAATTCCCTCTGCATTTAGAATATTCTTTATATTCTTACCACCATCCTCTTTATCATTTACAATCTTAAAGTTAATGACGCTCTTATTTCCATTATGAGCTATATATTTCACGATGCCGCCATATATAATACTGTGATTGGTGTCAAATTCTATTAACCAATTACAATAATATGACTTAGGGCATGGCAGTTTTTTTTCTATTTCATCTACGTTTGATATATTGACTACTTCCTCTTCTGTAACATCATATAGTACTTTTAGCAGTTGAAATTTAGATGTATTAACTACAAAGAGACGATGAGAAGAAGAAAAAGAAAAGACACCATGTTTTTCTATATACCAATTACGAATATATGCTTTTAATTTTCTTTCCTCTATCCCCCATTCATTCTTATCTACATAGTTCAAGAATTCTTCCCATTGCAGTTTTGATAGTGTTTTAATCGTTTCTTTATTAATCCTATACCATTGCGCATGATGTTTTTCCACCCATAAAGCAAACGTGCTTACTTCTATATCCTTATGGCATTCGAAGAACTCTTTACCAAGAACATAAGTAGTCATAGGTATACAGTCCTCATGTTGACTGCAATTATGTAATGGCTTTATTGAAGAATCCCTTGACGATTTAATGTTCAAAATACGATAAATCCAATCACACATACTAAATGAATCAGTTACAAATACAGTTCTTCAATCAAAACTAATCTATTATTGTTTTATATCTTCTCAAATGACTCCACAGCAATGTTTATAGGTAGGAGCACCTGACGCAAGTTAAGATTTCCACAAAAAAATAGTCCCATATGCCGCATCGGGAATTTGACATTAAAGTTAGCCGAAGGAAATATATTTTAGGACCTTGTGTCCTTTTCTCTATGACATATATTCATCCTAAAACCCCTTCGCCTTTCTCCAAGCATAATGCGCCACTTTCCAGAAAGGAGCCCATAGTACTTCGGAGGGATAGTACTTTAGCATATGTGACAAGCGTTGTACAGTACAAAGATATAGAGAAAGAAGTCCGCCTTTGTGTGCGTTCTGTATACGTTCGTCATACTTGCCGAAGTTGCCAGCACGCATAATCTCATTGAGCAAGAACCGTCCTGCTTTAACGTCAGGAGAACAAATAAGCATATCGTCTTTCATGCCAAACACTTGTTGCTCCACATACATCACAGCACCTGCAAATCTCTTTAAGCCAAACCATTCCAATATCTTCATGGCTGATTCACGTAGCTTAAACTTATCATCTTCTAACTTGCTTACAGCCCTCAACACCATATAATAGTCCATCAACTGCCTCAACCCTATTCCCTCATGAAACACATGTCTGTAGATATGCAACAACACATACACCATGTTAAACTCCAATGAAGGACAACCAAAACCAACTGACTTATCCATCCGTTTGAATTGTATCTTCTCCTGTTCCCCAAACCATTTCTTGTATTTCAACCATCTTACTGGGGAAAACGTATAGCTCGGATAGTGATGCACCTCAACACTTGCATCAGAAAATATCTCAACATCAGTATGATGCACAACACTCCTGCCCACCTTCCATCCTTTCCGCTTCATAAAAGCAATAACATCCTCTCGCTCTCCATTTACCCATAGGTCAATGTCTCCGCTTTGGCGTAGTGAGCTATCGCTATATAACCGTGCAACCCCTTGGCCTTTCAGCACAACAGAATTGAAACCACCTTCTGCAAACATCTCCGCAACCTCTTTGGCTCGTTTGTTCAGCAGTTCATTCTTAATCTGTATGTTGGCAGTTATACCAAGCCATTGCATCTTGAGTTTGCCAGGCAAATTCACCACCTGCCTTGACTGATACTTATGCAGAATCTGAATGCCATGAAAGCACACTCCTATTACCGCATGTTTCTCAGCCAAAACAAACAGTTTCTTCCATTCAGCAGCTGAAGGGACTGAAGACAGTTTCTCCTTGCAGCCAATGCTTACCTGTATCAGTTCAAAAAATAGTTTCACTAAAAATACCTCTGATACTATCCTTATCCATGTCAACCTACTGCTTTGCAAAGCAAGCAATAGTCTGTTTCAATCCCTCGCGTGCCTGCACAGGGAAACGCTCTATACCGAGAGCCTTCTTTATCTTCTCATTCGAGCTTACATAATTCTCTGTCAGCTTCTGCATACGCAAAGGATTCAATGGCAAGTGAAGCAAACCACCTATCTTGGCCACACCATTCATCAGTCCCTGAGGTATATGCCAGATATGAGCCTTCTTGCCAAGAGTGTCACAAATCACTTCTATCAGTTCGTTGGTCGACAAAGCCTCATCATCACCCATGTTATAAATGCCAGAAGGCACATCCTTTGTCAGCACACCATTCACGGCAAAGCAGATATTCTCCACCGAGGTGAATGTTCTGCGGTTCTCAAATGCGCCAAGAGGCCAAGGTATTCCCTTGCTCACCACACCATACAGCAAGTTAAGGTTGCCCTTATTGCCAGGACCATGTATCATGCAAGGACGGAAGATATACACCTCCTTGCCATTCTTTGGTCTGTCCGTTCCAGGCACCACACTGCTCATTGACTTGCGCGACACACCCTGCTTCTCCAATGCATCCAAGATATAGTTCTCTGCCTTAATCTTGCTTTCGCCGTAAGGACCCTTAGGAGTAGGCGTTACATCTTCTCTTAAAATCACTGGCACACACTCCGCAGCAGCCTTGGCAGTAGAGAAGAACACAAACTTCTTTGCAGTAGGCGAAGCCATATACCAATCGAATATCTTTTGAGTCAGTCCTGTGTTCACCTTAAAGTAAACATCCGCTGCACTCTTGTTGCGTGTGTCGTGTGCCTTACCTGCCAAATGTATCACAGCATCAATCTCGGGCATTACGCCCTCAGTATCCAACGCATCCCAACCAAAGGTGCATTTCACACCCTCTTTCTCTGGTTTTACAATGTCCAATCCATAGATGGTATTCTCTTTAGCGAGATACTTCACCAAGTTAGAGCCTACGAAACCATGGACTCCAGTAATAAGTATATTCATCGTTTATTTGTTTTATTTCATCCAGTTTGTAATCAACTTATCCAAAACGGGAACAATATCACACTTGAAGTCATTCGCTCTTGGAGTGAACCCCTCAAGCTTTGGCCAGGCTTTTATCAGCGAATAAGTTCCGTCGATAATATAGCCCCCTTCGCTCAATTTCTTCACCAACTCCGTCTGATGGTTGTCAGCCATTTCATTGAAGTCGTGAAGTCGAGCCATGGCTATCACCTTCTTGCCTGCCTTAATGCTGTTGAATATAGCACCGCTGCCAGCATGGGTTATTACCACGGAAGCATTCTTAATATACTCCTTAAACTCATTCTCGCCTGTGAATCTTACTGTTTTAAACTTATCTGTCTCAAAGTCGGTATTGCCAATCTGGGCAACTACCTCTTCTGTTATGTTGTACTTCTCAATCAGCTGCTCCACCTCCTTAAGACAACGAAGGAAACCGTTGGGCTGAGTACCTACAGTTACAAATATCATAATCTTTCTTATTTGAAATAATTATTCCCTATACAAGCGTACCGTAATATTCTGCACGTCCTTTATACACCTTCACCATCTCAGGCCATTGTACGATTATCTTATCGGCAAATCGCTCCACTATTTTTCCTGAGATAGTTTTGTTGTACACCTTGGCGCGTGTCTCTATATACACAAATTTTGAACCATGAAGCTTTGCTATAAAGCACAATGGCACTGCAATGTTACTACCTGTAGAGATAATCACTTTCGGTCGATACTTCTTCCAAATAGCATTGCATTGCTTAAACAAATCCCAATAAGCCGACAGATAACTCTTATGAGTCAACTTCTTCGATTTGTCCTTGGTTAACTTTTCACGCTTGTCAGCAAAAGCCATTGCAAATTCTATCGCCTTCACATTCTTAAGAGCAGGGATTCCTTTGTTCGCACGCTTGTTGTCTGTAACAATCACAGAATCGTATTTGTCAAACAAATCGTGCAATGCCGTTAATTGGGCAAAATGTCCTCCTTCATTACTGGCGAAGAAGACGGTATTGTTTAGTTTTGCCATTATATTATATTATATTTATGTAATATTCGGATAATTATAAAAAATGCTATAACATATAATCTTATTGCATCATCTTTTTCTTATAAATCTCGCGGGATTACCTGCCCAAACCTCATCATCAGGGATATTTTTAGTAACAATACTTCCTGCACCAACAATCGCTCTTTCTCCTATTGTCACAGGTTTAGTTATTATTGTACCAGTACCTATAAATGCATTCTTTTTTATACGCACTTCACCACTCTCAAAGCCTCCTGTTTGAGGATTAATGAAATGTGTTAAAATACACGAGCGAGCTGTCAAACGCACTCCAGATTCAATTATAATTTTGTCTGGATGAACAGTATCCCAATTAATATCAATACCAATAAATGTGTGCTTAGGATCCATTATTTTTACCCCCCCCATTTTAACAAACCATGGTCGAACCCCATGACCAGACATTGGTAAATTTGAAATCATCAACCATAAACGTTGATAGATTCTTTTAAGAGTAACATATTTAGCCATAACAGTTTATTTTATGTCAGTTGTTTTAGTTTTATTATTCTGTTTTTACATTTTCTTTATATAAAAAACTCTGTCGGACTATGTAACGTTTTCAAGACCTTTGTATATTCATTATATGTATTCAGCCAACCATCTAATGGCTCTGTTTTTCTGAGAGACATATATTCGAAGGTAGACTTACTATATAAAGCATCAACAAAGACATCCAATTTAAAATGAATAAAATCAATACCATTAAATAACGGTAACGCTATATTAGGAATATCTGCAAGGTTTGGTTCAACAAACATCTCAGCGTCCAGTCTGATGCACTTAGATAATTGCTGAATGTCTCTCAATTCGGAAGAAAAAAGCATCAACTTACTTTCCATACTTGCCCTTGGAAATTGCTGGCGAATCATTGATAATATCAAATCGTCAAGGAAATCATTAGGATATTCATCTTCAGGAACACCTTTTAATATGCGACTGAATTTTTCACGTTCGTCAACCACCTCTTTTGGCTTCATCTTGTACTTTTCAGTGAAATCACGCATATACACAATCCTCGCATGATGTATCATTCCGTTTGGCTCTGATTTTTCTATCTGTAAAGTCTTTATGACTTTCATTCCATGCTCGGACAACATTCTAATGGTTTCATCCATAGCTTTGATAGCATCCATGATTTTGTTTGCATTTTCCTCTGTCAGGCTCATCATGGATGGTTTCTTAAAGACAACAGGTCTACCATACCTCCAACCTACCTGAATGCCAATCTTAGCAGTTTCAGCGCTCTCATTCACCGACACTATCACTATTGGCAGACGATTCTCATTTATAGAATAATCAATAGTGTTGAGGTACTCAAGATAATGCTCGTATGTTACGGTGCCAAAAAACGAACTAGAGACTACATTTATTCCAAATCGCAATCCGCCAGATGTGACAGTTGCCAGTATATCGAATAACGAACCATTAGTCTGCTCAAGTCTTATTTCTGGTAGTGCTCTTATTAGAGCTATCACAGCAATCTGTTCTGTACGAATTTTCCTTATATCGTTTTTCATATTGAGGAGTTATAGTTAGGTTTATAAGTGTCAATATTTAGGTTTAGCCAATATCTTTTCACATCGTCCCTTAGCCGATTCAGGTTTCTTTTATTGGCAGCTACATTAGGCTTGCCTTCTAATTTAAATCCAGTAGGTATTGAATTCCGAAAGCTCTTCGTTCTGTCAAATGCAGAAACCAAATACACATCAAACGTATTCAAATCTACTCCTGCCACATAAGTAGGCAATGGACGGTTTATCAATGCTTTAAGTTTTTTGTCTGGCACTGGTGTTTTCAATTTCTTTACTCTTTTTGTAAAGGGGTGTTTTGTATTGGTAGTTTTCACTTGTATCAAGAACTGATAAGGCTTCTCTTGGTCATCATGTGGAGTCAATTCAGCTAACAGATCAAAAGCAGGAACCTTACCACCCAATAGAAAGACATTTATCGAACCGAACTCCATCAGCCTGATTGATACGGTCATTTCACCAATATCACCTATTGCGTTTGTAGTCAATGCCATAATTGTATTAGTTTAATAGAGATTCGTATATTTTCTTTAAATGCTTCAGCACATAATCAGGCAAATAAGTTTCAGCTTTCTTATAGCTTTCCTCACCATGTTTTGTTATATCTGCTTTGTAATCAACATAGTGTTTCATTGCTGAGAATATTTCTTCATCATTTCCAGGAGTTACAAGTATTCCATTTGTCTTATCCACCACCTCAGGTATACCTCCTACTGGTGTAGAGATAATAGGCTTCTTATAGCTCATGGCTTCAAGTATAGAAATAGGTAAACCCTCATTGAAAGATGGCAGAATATACACATCAGCCCAATTAAGCAATTCTATTTTCTTTTCGCCACTCACCCATCCTTCAAATTTCACAATGTCCGACAAACCACCTTTAGCAATAGCATTACGGAGTTGTTCTTCCATTTTGTTTCCTCCAATCCGCAATTCTATTTTATCCTTTATTTCTTCTTTATGTTTTGCAAGTCCACGAATTATGTCAAACACACCTTTTCGTTTACCAATTTCACCCATAAAAAGAAATCTAACGGGACGTTTGTCTATGTCTATTTGTGTATTTTTATCTACTGGCAGAAATTTTGGATAAGCAGTTATGTTGTGTAGAATAATTATCTTATTAGATTCCACACCTATTTTCTCAAACCATTCTTTCCAAGATTCCGATAACACTATTAGCTTGTCTGCCTTACGAAGTGTTTGTAAAATGTTATTTTTCTGCTCATTAGAAACTTCTGCATAAAAAACCTTAAATTGTGAGGCATGGGAATGCAGGATAACTTTCTTTCCAAATTTCTTAGCTAAATTTATAATTTTAGTAGATCTTTTGAAATCTGTACCTGCTGCTGTATGTACATGTACTATTTTTACTCGTTTGTCAAAAAGAAGTGTCAAGAACATACGCACATAAGAGCAAGCGAAAATATTTATCTTACTTATTCTACTACCCTCTTTAAACATCGGAAAATACCTAATTCCATCAATGTATTCCGACCAATATTGTACGACAGCAGAAATACCTCCTGGGTGATTGTCCTTGTATTTCACACCAGACATAAGTATTTGACTACTTAATTTGTTTGATATTATATAGCTCATACCAATACCATTTAGTATTATACTTTAATCAAGTGCTAATTTCAAATATTCAACACTGTCATCTCTGAATACTTGTAGTTTCTCTTCCACGACACTCCATTCTATAGGACTGTCCACCTTCTGTACATCCCCTTGATATATATGCTCTCTTGGTATACCGAGAACATTAAACAAGGAATCTATTCTGCTGTTTCTTCCACCTTTTGCACCAATAGCAAAACGATAGAAAGTCATGAACTTTTTATGGAACTGTATACTGAATGCAGAACAATGGAAAGAGTCTGTTAGAACGTATTCCGCATCCTTAATATACTTAACAAAGTCATTAGGGTCTACAGCATATGGTGCTTCATCTCCAAACTGTTCATCACTATCAACAAACTCATCCATATGACGAAAAGCTATTATTTTTAGTCCTGTTTTAGCCTTCAGTTCGTTGGCAGCATTCCGTGCATCAGGATTAGTCCCCAAGAAATAACAGAAAATATATGGTTTAGATGTATCAACATTAGCATTCTTGGCTTCCTTTGCCCAATCATCAGCATTAAGTAAGAGAGTTGGGTCTGCAACTACTGTTGCCTTATTTTTAGACAATGCATCAACAATTTCCTTACCTTTCTGCTCTCTCACGCTTATGCGGTAAAAGCGGTTCAAGTAATAAGCTGTATCTTTTTTCTGAAAAGAAGGTATCTCACTTACTCCAAAACTACTTGCATATGCTATCTTACGTACTGCATCATTAACAAACAACAAATTAAAGAACTTTGTCTTTAAACCATGAGGAAGCCAAACTTGATCGCTACCAACAACTACGGCATCATAATTTAGTGAACCTTCAGTCAATGCCTTATACCCCACATAGTCATGAAACAACGGTATAAGCTTCTTTTGTTTGTAAGCTTCTACCGATTTCGTTCTTGTTTTTATTCCATCAATATATGCCTGACATGTTGGTCTACTCTCAAAACGCTTTAAGAACATTTTTGCGCCTTGCACTCTAAACTGATTTATGGCAATTGCAACCTTTTCTGAGAAAGATAGTCTTTTTACATAATTTATAATCTCAACATCGTATCCCAGTTGCTGCAACTTTTTCACTAATGCATAGCCAACAAGCGAAGTACCATAATTTGTGTGGTTCTTTTTATAAGCTATTACACAACCTACTTTTTTCGTCATATCAATGAATATTTACTTTCGATTTTAACTTTATTATCAATGGCCAAAGTGCTTTTTGTCTACCCAAGAACTGTTGGCCTCGATTTTGCACATAGTCCAACCAATCATGCATGGTCGGTTGGCGAAGGTAATCCACATCATATTGTGGAACTACCCAGCCAAGTTTTTTACCTATATTGACGAATGCTCCATTTCTGCCTTTCTTTTTGAATGACATCTTTTGTGAATCAGAAATAATTTTAAAAGGAACTTCATCCAAATAAATAGCTCCTGCCTTTTGACATTCTTCAAGAAGTCTAAGCCATGTTCTATTTTTAACGATAATACTGTTTACGCCTATTTTGTCATCCGAATATGGCTTTATATGAATATCACCAAAACTTATATCAGACAATTCCGCATAATGGTCTATACAGAACAAGCATCTGCGAGGAATAAAGAAACTTCTCAAGGGATGATAATAACTCTGATAGTGTTCTTTATAACTTCGTACCTCGTTAGAAAGAACACTTTCAGAGTTATTATTAATAACCCTGATAGTGTTCGCGTCCCCTTCGGGGACTTTCACTACCATCTTCCCAAGACATCCTTCATCACGGTATTGGAAATAAGTGATTTTGTCTTTTGGTATACCTCTTTCCTTAAACACGTGTTCTGTCATATAGAAAGAACGACCACAACTGCAATAGATACCGAACAATCCAACCACCTTATCTCGTAGTTTCTTATCTATTTCCATGAGTTTGCGTAATCCCTGAATGTGGCATGGGAGACCTACAATAACATATCGAGAGCCAGAAGCAGCCTTTATGTCTTGTGCCGCTCTATTTAATGTAACTGGTGCATACTTACTGCTTCTTGCAGATATAATATCTTCGCGAGTAGTTGCTATAAATGTTTTTACCAACAGTGGATTCTCTTGGTCGAACCTTGTAACAACAGCTCCATCTATTTTCTTATTCTCCAACAACCAAATAAGAAACTGACTTACCATACCACCTGAAGCAGAATGATATCTTACTTCAAAATCGTTAGAATACCCAGTAAAACACTTTTCATACCTACCAACCATTTTATCATGATAAGTGGTTTCTGACTGGTATTTATCAGCAAGACGCACGAGGTCAACACCAATGCCAGGACAAGCTTTTATACAACGTCCACAGTTGGTGCATTTTTCTTTATTAACTACAGGCCGAAAGTTTCCTTTCTCTACAATAGTTGAAATTGCTCCTGTTGGACATGCACCTTCACAAATGCCACAACCAGTGCAAAGGTCTGCTTTAAGGGTTTTATTGATATTATTAACTTTCATTTATTTAAATACATTAGTATTATAGGAATAGTAAGTTTATGCTTCATACAAAAAAGAATGCCTCTATCTGATACTGGAAATGACGAGATAGATTTATCTTTATAAACATCGGCAAAAATTGGTTCATTGCAATGCCTTTTAATTTTGCAAACCTTCTCTTTTAAAGAATCATTGCTTTTAATTTCATTTCGAAGAACAATCTTAATGATTCGAAGTTGTTGAGAATAATAATGGTTTTTAATAGTATCCCATTTATATTTCTCTAATAGTTTTTCTTTTACTACTTTCAACAATTTCATCATTCTAAGATACTTCCCCTCATTAAAGGTTGTTGTTATTGATGAAGGATTTATGTAATAATTGTAGAACACATAAGGGAAAACTCCTATCTTTGAAACATGTGGGATAAATTCTATATCAAAAATTAAGTCTTCAGATGCTACAGTTCTTTCCGAAACAAAACGAACTCCAGATGATTTTATTATATCTAAACGAAACAAAGCCATACATACACTCATACTAAATGTAGATTGTGATGTTTTAGAATAATCTCGTCCAACAAGATTTAGTAGAAATTGTTCTACTTCCGTTTTACCGCTAAAGAAATATGTATTTTTATCAAAGCAAACTTCTGTTTTCTTTCCTCCATCAGTAAATCTACGATTTTTGAAATAGCATATATCAAGATTTTCTTTTTTCGCCTCATTGTACATGGTTTCATAAGCTTCCTGCTCTATATAATCATCAGAATCGCAAAAAGTCACATATTCACCAGTAGCAATGTCAAGACCTGAATTACGAGCAAAACCTAATCCGCCATTCTTTTTATGTATAACTCTAATACGTGAATCTTTCTTTGCCCAATCATCACACATAACCGGCACCCTATCAGGGCTTTCATCATCTACCAGAATTATTTCTATGTCTTTAAGAGTTTGATTAACAAGACTCTCAACACATCTATCAAGGTACTTTTCTACGCCCCAACATGGGACTATTATTGAAACTTTAGGCATATTTCTAATATAAAAAATCATACAATTTCTACTTTCTTAAGTATCTTACAATCCATATCAACAAATTATACATATACCTAAGTCCTAATCCATATTTATTCTTAAAAAAAATCTTTCTTTCTCTGATTTCCTTCTTAAAATTAGATGAAGTGGAGACCCCTCCGATTGTCATGTTATTAAGAGGACTATTGATAACAGTAAATTGCACATCTGATTTAGGATAAATCCTATGAAACCAATCTAAATCACCAGCAATCTTGAATTTAATATTATAATAGCCATAT
>OCLB01000082.1_pt1 | contig 21433 bp, 17 predicted proteins | sample 1495901 | NCBI WGS metagenome assembly OCLB01 (sample SAMN03418273, study PRJEB22391) | human gut metagenome | biome: human-gut; feature: organic feature; material: feces | host: Homo sapiens | place: Tanzania | collected 2013-01
CCCGCGGGATACTGTGTACCCGTGGGGAAAAGGCGCAAACAAGCATAAGAGTGAGCATTGCCGCCCCGACAATGCGATTTCAACAGCGCAGTTTGCGCCGGGTACCCTGTATGAATTTTGGTAAATGTTAGTATTTGCTGGGAAAAATTTAAAAAAACGTATGAAAATATTTGAATATGTGCATTGAATGGGCGAAAGTTGCACAAAAATGGGACTTTTTTGGACTAATATACAATATAGTACTATTATAGTATTTAAGTATTTTCAAAAAAAGTATTGACGGGGCATATTTTATAAAGTATAATGATAGATGTAAAGGGAAACTATGACATTTTTTATGCAGTTTTCCCTGAACAAAAAAATATCGGACAAAACGTCGCAAAATAAGGATTTTTTGCCCTGTATGCTCAAATTTTGAAATAATTATAGTGGAGGATTAACATAAATGTTAAAACTTAGAAAAAACAAAAAGGGCTTCACGCTCGTTGAACTTATCGTCGTAATCGCAATCATGGCAGTCCTTGCAGGCACGGTCGCCGGTGTTACGGTTTCGCAGTTGAATAAGCAAACTGATACGGCAAACAAAAACCAAGCTAAAAAAATCGCCGACACTATTTACACTGAATTAATCGAGAATTCTGCAATTACATCGGACGATATGATTAAAGAACTTAAAGCTGCATACGGCTCAATCATTAAAACTGGTGCTACAGGTGATACAGCAACAAAAGGCAAGGAATTCACTGTTACTTTGACCGCCGAAGCAAAGTCAGGTGAAAATGTAACTGCTTATGCATACTATACTGTTGCCTATGAAGGAAAAGGAAGAAACGGAAGTGTCTCATACTATATTTCTGCTGAAAATGGTGTCCAAGCCACCGCTGACGCAGCAAAGGCGATTCCCGCCAGTGGCAACTAAAATCAACTTTTTAACAAAAACATTAAGCGAGGCAAACGCCTCGCTTTTTTTTATTAAAAAACTCTGCAAGAAGTTGCAGAGTTTTGTTTTGGTTTGTTCCCGTTTATTAAATGCTGTAAATAAGGCGGTAAAACTCGGACATGGACGTCGTGCCGTTGCCGATGAGCGTGCGGATGCTGTCTTCCAAAAACGTTGCGCCGTGCTCTTTGGCGAAGTCGCGGATTTCCTCGGTTGTCCTGCCCTCGGATATCATGCGGCGAAGGTCGCTGTCGATTTCGATAATTTCGTAAATTGCGGTACGTCCCTTGTAGCCGGTGTTGCCGCAGCGGGGACAGCCGACAGGCTCATAAATGTGAGTGATTGACGGATCTTTCAGAAGTGCGGCTTCTTCCGCCTTGATTTCGCGTTTTCTCTTGCATTCCGGGCAAAGTTTTTTGACAAGCCTTTGCGCGACAACGCAGTTCACGGACGACGCAACCATGTATGACGCAACGCCCATGTCGATAAGACGGACGATACTTGACGCGGCGTCGTTGGTGTGCAGCGTTGACAAAACCAAGTGGCCTGTGATAGCGGCGCGGATTGCGATTTCGGCGGTTTCGGTATCACGAATTTCACCGATCATGACGATGTCCGGGTCCTGACGCAGGATTGCGCGAAGTCCGCTTGCGAACGTTAAGCCCGCCTTTGCGTTGGTTTGCACCTGATTGACACCGAAGATTTGCTTTTCGACAGGGTCTTCGACAGTGGTGATATTGACGTTCGGTTTGTTGAGTTCGCTAAGGACGGCGTACAACGTCGTCGATTTACCTGAACCCGTAGGCCCCGTGACAAGAATGATCCCGTTCGGCGCTTTGATAATGCGGGAGAACTGATCAAACAGTTTGTCGGGCATGCCAAGGTCGGGAAGCGTGATGAGCGCGGCGTCCTCGGTTGCAAGAAGACGCATGTTGACCTTTTCACCGTAAATCGTGGGCAGCGTGTTGACACGAAGGTCGATGTTGATGTCGCCGTTGTTGAAGTCGATACGGCCGTCCTGCGGGATTCGCTTTTCAGCAATGTTGATGCCCGCAAGGATTTTACAACGCGAAACGATACTGTTAAGCGTGGAAATGTCCAAGCGCATACATTCGACAAGCTCGCCGTCGATACGCATGCGGACAAGGATTTGCTCCTCAAACGGCTCAATATGAATATCAGACGCGCGGCGCATGTACGCCTGCGTGATAAGGCTGTTGATAAGTTTGACGACAGGAGTGTTGTCTACGCGGCTTTCGATTTCGGACAACTTTTGCTGGGTCGCCGCCGAAGTCTGCTGGACAACCTTTTGCGTCGCTTCGTCCGACACGAAGAAGTTGCCGGCGTTGGTGTAGTACTTTTCAATCGCGCTTTCGATGATACGCTGCGGCGCAAGGACAAAACCGACGTCCATACGCGTGACCATCTTTACGTCCTCGAACGCGCCGATGTCGTGCGGATCGTGCGTGGCAATGATGATCTGCCCCGCCTTCACGTCAAGCGGCATTATGCAGTGCTTTTTGACGATTTGCTCCGGTACGTTTTTCAGAATTTCGGGACGACGGACGACAAGTTCCGTATTTATATAGGTCGTGTTGAAACGCTCCGCCATCGCAGAGAGCATCGCGTCCTCGGTGATAATGCCGCGCGACAACAATATCGCGCTGATTTTTTCGTTGGGATGGGTTTTTTGCCAACGTTTTGCGTCATCCAGTTGCGCCTGCTTGACAAAGCCTTTCTCCAACAGGATGTCGCCTAAACTTGCTCCTCTTTGCATCTCTTCTCCTTATGATATATAAATATTATATTCCGAATAAGTTTTTTATGCCGTCGATTATGGGCGTGCCCGCAAATACCGTGACAACCGCACCAAGCGCGATAAACGGACCAAGCGGAAGCTCGTACCCCTTTTTGACCTTTTTCGTCAGCAAAAGTACGCCGCCGATAAGCCCCGCCGACACTATCGCGATAAACGCCGACACAAGCGTCGGGTAAAGCCCCAACACAAGCCCCAGCGCAAAATAAAGTTTTATGTCGCCGCCGCCGATGCCGCCCGTCACGAGCGCGATTACGTAAAGCGGCACGCTGATAACCACCGCGCCCACAAGCCTGTGCCACCACACGACGTCCTTCGCCGTGAAAAACAGCGGGATCGACAAAATTATGATGAACACGACGATGCCGTTCGGGATCTCTTTCGTGTCGATGTCTATGAACGTCATCACGATGAGCGCCGAAAACAGCGCGTCGTATATGAACGCGTTGGCGTTAAGCCCGATAAAATATGCCGACAACGTCCACAATACGGCGTTGAGCGACTCCACAATCGGGTACCTTGCGGAGATTTTTTCCTTGCAATTCCTGCACTTTCCGCCAAGAAAAATCCAGCTGAAAACCGGCACCATGTCGTACCATTTCAGCGGCTGCCCGCACTTCGGACAATAACTGTGTTTTTCGGTGAAAAACGTGCCTTTGGGAATGCGGTAAATGCAAACGTTCAGAAAACTGCCGACCGCAAGCCCGAAAAATGCGGAAAATATCGTGAATAACAGATGGCCAAGTTCCATTTTATCAACCGCCTGTCACGGTTCGGAAATAAAAATTCTTGAACCCTTTCTCGTTTTCCGGCTTGTAATTTTCAACCAGCAGCATATTGTTGTACTGCCAGACGTCTGAACTGCCCGTGATTGCCCCGATATTGCCCTGCTCGAAACTGAAAATACCTTTGAAACGTTTGGTTTCCGACGACTGGTTGTAATCCGCCTCGATAAAGTCGATTTCAAGCCCCGGGGAGTCGAATTTTTTTTGCCCTTTGGCGTTATAGACGTCGCAGAACACCTTGACGGACGTAATCTCATTAAACATGTTGACAATCGCTTTGAAATAAACCTTGATTGTGAAACTGCCGTAAAACGCGCGCTTTTCGGCGTCAGTTGACGTGAAGTATTCCTGCGTGGTTTTGCCGCTGTCCGTCGAATACACAAGCCTGCCGTCGTCGGACGACGAGAACACCTTGTACTCGCCCGTCGGCGCGTTTTTCATTGTATACGTGGTCTGATTATTGTCAACCCCGATTATGTTGCTATCTCTCGGAAGCTCGCCGTCCTGCAAATATACTTCAACCGTCGACCTTGCCGCCCGCTTGATCTCGTTCTGGACGATTGTGCCAAGGTCTTTTGCGGCGGCGTTTTCTTTCTGGCGCATATAAGCCGTCGTGCCCGCCGTGACAAGCCCGCCGATAACCGTTGCGAGAATACCCATAATGGCGACGACCGCGATTGCTTCGACCAAGGTGAAGCCTTTTTTATTTTTTAAGATTTTTGCGAGTTTTCTCATGTCAGTTCTTATAGTTGTCCGCAACGAATTGCTTGGTTATCGAGTAGTTTTCAAGTTGTTCCGTGTTTTTAAGGTCGTAAGACACGGTATCGTCGTTGAAAATGAAAATCCAGCGTTTCGTACCCTTGTCCGACGTCACCTGATACCTTGTGAACGCATAGTTATAAAGGGTGTTCGTCGTCTGCACTTTGGTGGGTTCGATTGAAATCGCAAACGGTACCGCGCCGTAATCGGTGTCGTAATTAAGCACCGCCGCGTACTGCGCCACGTTGCCCTTCGACGTGCTGATGTACGATACCTGCAAAATACTGTGCGGATACACGATGTATTTGTCGTTGTACATGAACGTGTTCAAAAGAGCCTGCTCCTGCGCCTGCGACCTTTTGGCTTCTTCCTTTTTCGCCTTGGACATATAGCGCGTCGCCGTGTTGAACATGGTGAACGCCAGCGTGCCGACGATCGCAAACAACGCGATTGCAACGATACATTCGGCAAAGGTAAAACCTTTTTTATTCAGTTTTAAGCGTTTCAAAACCTTTTTCATCTTAGCCGTAATAGTAATCGCCCGCAACCCATTTCGTGTCGTGCGACACCGTGTCGGGGTTAATCAAACCGTCCATGACGATGCCTGAACTATTATTGTTCTTGCTGCCGATTTTTGCCGCGTCGTAGCTTGAAAAAATCAGTTGTCCGCGGCTACTTCCGCCGATATAAATATCTTTTGCGACAATAGACGCCTCGTTATTGCCCGAGTTTCCGATCGGGATTGAGTTGAAAAGACCCGACGATTCGTTGGAATACATGCCGTTGGGGATATAAACCATCGCGTTGACCGAGCCGCCGCGTCCGAACTTGACGTAGTTTCTGCCCATACCGATTATGAACATATTGCCGACTTTTGCCGGATCGCCGTCAGGCAATGCTTGCATCTGTGATATGTCAAACAAGTTGCTGACGTTCCATGCCGAGTAAGCATTCCCGTGTCCCTTGAATCTTGCAACGTATTTTTGATACGTGTTCGACTTGAAATGCGTGCCGACTTTTTCGTCCGTCTTGTCCTCGGAAAGCATTGAGTTGCTTATTTCCAGGCTGTACGCATTTGCGGCAAAGGAAGTGTCGTCCACAAGCATAAGATAAGCATTGTTTTTGCCCGTCACCTGGAACGAACATTTTTGGAACAAGAACCTTGTTTGTTCTTTCTTGTCCTTTGATTTATCAAGCGCCTTGCAATGGAAAAACACATAAATGTCTTTTTCCGACGTGTCGATAAGGAAGTTCATACGAACCCTCTTGTCAACGCCATCCGTGGACGCCCCGAACACGACTTGCGTATTGCTTGCTTCAAAATTGAAGTACGTATTTTGCTTTATCGTATATTGCACTTCCGAGCGTTGCGCTATGACGCTAAATCCACTCAAAGTTTTATCTTTCAGTCCGGTAAACGTCTGATTGTATTTTTCGTCGATTGCAAACGTGTTGTCCGCGCGAAGATGTGGGCTGTTCGCGTTATCTTTGTTGTAGAAATCCATCAACCTTAACGTTAAGCCGGTACCGTCTTCAATATCATTTGAACTCTCCATGTAATAATATCTTCTGATATTAAAACGCGAGTCTTCATGGTTGGGCAATGAATCTGTTATAAACCAAGATTCGGGCACGGGGTTGTTCGGCATTGACGATTGCAAAAGTCTGATATACATCTTTGTCAAAGTGCCTTTTGAACATTTATAATCTTTGACAGGTTTACCGCTTGTAATGCCCAGAAGATATCTATCATACTCGTTGATTGATCCATAAATATCGAAGGTATTGTACTCTTCAATATCGCCCTTTTCTTTCAAATCGTTAAGGATTTTTTTGACGTTCTCTTTTGCCTGTTTCTGATTGGCGTTCGCTTCCACGACGGTTGCAAATTCCGGCGACTTGATTTCTTCAAAAATCGCCTTTACGGTCGCGGTGTTGTCAACCAAGGAATATCTATTATCCACGGCAAGATACATGCCGTATAAGCCTTCGTTGAACGCCTTTGTAGTGCCTTTCATTGCGTCAAACTGATTTGACGTGCTGCCTGTGCCGAACGTTTTTAACTTGCCGCCTATGATTGCCGAGCCGACAAGTCCGTTTGCCGCCGCGCCCAACAAGGCGTTGAGGTCGATGCCGTCAAAGTCGTTCGCGCCGTTGCTGAACATTGTGATAAGATATTCGGTATTAAGGAACGCACTTCTCAGAATATCGTTTCCGTTCAGCACGTAAGACAGTTTGTCTAAACCTGCAAGTTCGCTGCCGCCGGTAATATTCGCAAACGGTTTCAGAGTAAAGTCATATCTTGCTGTCCTTTCGCGTGATGCGGACGTATAATACGATACGCTTTCCGGAGAGTTATGCTCCTTTAAGTTCTTATCATGCTCTTCCTTATAGTCTAACCAAAAAGAACAATCAGCAGAAAGGCTAACCTTCTTTCCCCAAACTACGCCATCTGTACCGCTAGGGTTATCGGTTAAATTATCAAATCCTGCAATGTGTTTTGCTTTGAAGTAAGACTCTATGTCCGAGTACTCTTTACCTGTCTCGTCTGTTGGTTTTGTCGTGAAATCTATAAACGCCGTTTGCGTAAGGCTGAGAGCGTACTTATAATCTCCGCTTTTTCGTGATTCATAAAGATACTTTACAAGGGCTTCTTCCGCAGGACTCAAACCAAGGCGTCCGCGTTTATCATACTCAATAATATCCCCATTGGACATTATCAACTTATCGGTAGCATTCTTCTCATTATTAGTATATCCCTTCTTTGAAGACGTTGCATTATCTTCAATGCAATATGCTATATCAGCAACATACTTGCCTTCGGAATAAGATGCTTTGTATGACCAATCTTCTCCATGTTTTTTGATCAAGTATCTATGATAACGATTAAGCTTCCTGTCCCTATTACAATCTTTTTGTGAAAGATTCCATTCTTCTTCGTTTTTCCAAGTAACCGTTTCGGTCATTTCGTAATGCGCACGGATAATTACTACTTTTCTATTGTGAGTTATATCATCTTTTTCGTTATTAGGCCAAGTACCCCATTTTTCTTCGTATTCGTCTTGGCTGTCGTCCCGGACGTCAAAAACAAAGTTTGTTTCGCCCTTGAATTCATTTTTGTTTTTGTCCACGCCGAAATACTCTTTCAAAATCTCTTCGTCAGTCAACTGCGCGTTGTTTTTTTGCAGAACGTTTTTCAAAAAGTCCATAATCGAGGCTTTTTTAAGTTCATTTTTCACAAAGTCGCTGCCGAAATAATTGTTTTTCACATTGACCGCCGCCGAATTTACAAAGTGTACCACATTCTCTTTTTTCTCTCCAATGTCACTGGAAAGCACGCTGATTGTGCCGTCGCAAAATACGTTGTTGACGGTAATTTCGCAGTATCTGACAGAGAGCGCGGCGGTGTAAAATATGCCGTTCACTTTCGTACGGGTATTGTCTTTTTCGTCAACGTTTTCGACAACGCGGTATTTGTCATCAGACGCGTACTTTTCAAGCGTGCACGGGTCAACGCCATTGCTGTTTTTGTGTTCAATATCACCGCACGACGTGCCTTTTCTTATCGGCGAGTTCTGGATATAAAGGTTGGATGTCGCGCTGAATTCTGGCTTGCGGAAATCATACCACTTTGTCTTGTTTTTCTCTTTAATATCGGCACCGTTCAGGCCGTTTCCGTTGCCAAACTGCGTATAATTGCCACCGGTAAGATAATAATACCCGTCTTTTCCGAGTTCTTCAAACTTCTCTTTAAGGCGTTTTATCGACTCGCTATTGCTTAATTTTTCATTGCCATAAGCCTGCTTATATGCCTTGATAAACGACGCCATATTTCCGCTGTATTCTGCAAGCGTATTGTCGTCATCATCAACCAGCTCATTGGTATAGAATCTGTTCAATGTCACATCAAGTTTTACCGTGCCGAAGTCAAACGCATCGCCCCATTTCTTGCCCGTAACTTGCTGCCATTTGTCTTTAATCTGGCTCAAAAACGCGCCGCTGTCTTTCAAGACAAAGTCGTCGCTTGCAACAACCGTCCCGCCTATGTATTTTTTTGTGTCTGAAAGGTCTGATGCTATGCCAAGCCATTGTTCGTCCTTATAGTTTATATAAGACTTTTGGGAATCGGGCGCGATAATCATGCGTCCCTGACAAAATACGTCGCCCTCAATCTTTGTGTGGACGGGAATTGTACCGTCGCCTTTGCCGTCAAGGTTGTAGGCATAGCTGTAATACGGGAATCTTGGGTTAACAAGGTCGATACCAAGATGTTCGCTTAACCACTTGTTGATTTTATCAAGGGCGGAAGGATCGGGTTTTTCGTCCTGATCTTCATGACCTGCGTCGGTGGAACCGGTATTGAAAACACCTGCGTCAAACGAGAAAACGTTGCCGACGTTGACGGTGTCAAAGATAATATCGCCGCTGCAATAAATATTGCCGCCCTGCGGATATTGCATGATGGGGGTGCCGTCCCCTTCTGTGTCGGAGTACATCGATGCGCCGAGATATTGCGCGTTATTGATGCCGCCCTGGTTATATTCCGCATCGATATTCTGCCAGATTCCGTTTTTGTCTTTTACCCTGAGCGTAATCGTGACTTGTTCCCACGTATAAATGCCGGTGGTATTGTTTTCACCGTAGTTTTTCGTCCAGAAAGTATATTCGTTTGCGTCGCCCGCAAGATCCATCAGCGTGAAGTGCGAAAGCTTGTCATACGTTTGAATAGGTCTGTACGTGCCGTCGCTCAACTTTTCGTACATTGCCTCGCCAAGTTTTGTCGTACTCGAATTTTTATATCCGGCTTTATTGTTTGGCGGAACCGCAACGCTTCCAAATTCACCATACGCGTAGGTGTAATAATAAAGGTATTTCTTTGCGTAGTATTTTTTCGTCAGCGCGGGAAGATTTACGCCAAGCGCAAGCCCCCTGATTGTAAGGTTGCCGTCAACGTACACGTTGCCCTGCACCCTCAGCATATTGTCGGGCGCGCCGATGATAAGGTCGCCGTTGGCATAAACACTGCCCGTCACGCCTTCCAGAACAACGGGGTTGAATATACGCGTCTTCATCACGCGTTCACCGTTTTCCGTTTCAAAACAGTTGATTGATACGTCGCCTTCGATACGCTTATAAATCTGATACGGCGACGTAACCGACGATCCCATATTGTTGCTGACAACAAACGAGTTGCCAAACGTGTCCTGAATCGTGGTCGAGGTCCCGTCAGGTACAGAGTCCGCCTCAAAACTCACCGTGCTTTCCTGCGAGCCTTTGACGCCTTTTATGTCGACAAGAACTTTGTCGATTTTGTTTGCGCTGCTGCTTGGCGATTTCGACAACGTGACGTAAACTTTCACGCCGTTGACTATCGTATAATTCACCGCTTGGTTATCAAAATCGGTATCGTTGTAAAACTGAACCTCGGCAGAGCCGTTTTCTTTGATTTTGGTAAAATAGGTTTCGATAATCGTGTTGAGTTGCGTCGAGCCTTTCAACGTGTCCGAAACCGTGAGTGCGGCGTTGTACGCGCGTTCCTGCTGGGTGTCCGCAATGCTGTTCGAGAAGGAGGAAAGCGTCACAAAGAGCATAGAAGTGCCTACGACGATAATAATCGCCATAGTCATAAGTACCATAAGCATCGCGCTGCCGCGTTTTTTATTGTACCGCTTGTTAAACCTTTCTATATTTTTTAATAACGTCAGCATAATTGACCTCCTTCCGTCAATCGTACTTTTTTATTTTTCCCGTCTTATCTTTGCGACTGCGCTTTCGAAAATAATGTCATTGCGAAGCATCGTTTGCGATGCTGTGGCAATCTCCCGGAAGGGAAACCCACCATTATTGCCTTTCGCGCGTTTTCGTAAGTTGTAGTTATATTATAATATAATATCCTTTATTGTAAGGTGCCGCTTCCGCACAAGTAATGTCGTGCTATTCGTTCAGAATGTACGTGATCGTCATCGAGAACGTGCCCGAAACGTCGTTTCCGTCCGGCGTCATCGAAAGATACGTCAGATTGAACGACTTCACGCGCGCGATTGCGTCCGTCACCTTGTAAAGCGTCTGCATGTCCGTCTTGTATGCGCTCGATATGGTGTAAACCTTTTTGGTGGACGTCGTGACGGGCCTGCCAAGGCTTATCTCAACGTTGAAACCAAGGTCGCCAAAGAACTTGTACAGCGTTTCCGCAATCGCCACAGAATCCTGATGTCCGGGCATATTGCTGGGCAGAAGCTCCTCGTTAAGGTTGTTTTTGGTGCTGGTGAGCTGCTTGTACGCCGCCTCGTTTTGTCTGATTTCTTCAACGAGCTTGTTGTACCTTGCCGGGCTCACCGCGTCGGTTTGCTTTTTAACCTTCGCGATGTCGCCTTCGACCGTCTGCAACTCTTCCTGAGCGGTTTTTTTGTCGTTGTTTTTCGGCATGATGCCAAGAGTGTACGTGCCGCCTACAAGCAGGAACAGGATAAGTATGAAAATCAATACTTTTTCTTTTCTGTTAATCGTCATTTTCCCGTCCTCCTTATTTGTCGCTGCCGCCGAAAAGTTTATCGTTCACGACGTCGAAACTTACCGAAAAATCGGTGGCGGTGTCCATCGACGGCTCGACGCTCTGAATATAGCCGCTGCCGTTTTCCTTAATCGCCGAAACGTAGTTTCGCATCGACTGGGAACCCTTGCCCGTAAGTTTTAACGTGATCCTGCCGTTGGTGAAAGTGAACTGCGTCACCTTGCACTCCGTCTTTTTCGCGCTTGTGAAGATTATGTCGAAAATCGTGCCGGTAAGGTTTATCGCGGCGTCTGCTTCTTTCGACGTTGCCTGCGCGCCCGCAAGTGCGTTTGCAACGCGCGTTGCGACTTCCGTCAACGACTCGTATTGGTAAATCGTGTTGCCGTATTTGTCGGTGCCTTTCGTCACGGGGTTGCCGTTTTTGTCAAGCATCACCGTGAAGTTTTTGAACTTGTCTTCGTTTTTGGCAAGCGTGTTTTTCTGATTGGTGAGTTCCGTCTTGGCGGATTCAAGGTCGGACACGGCAGTGTTGTACTGCGAACGCGCCACAAGATACCACCCGACCATCGCGCATGCCACCACGACGACCGTAACGACAAGAATAAACTCAAACGAGGTGCTTTGCCCCGATTTTCCCATCGCCTTTTGCGCGGCGATAAAATCTATGTTTCTCTTTCTCTTTGCCATAATCCACCTCGTTATTTGAGCATTGTGCCGATAAGCGGTGCAAGCGCGTTGAAATCAAGCTGCTCGACGCCCGATACGCTTTCGGGTACGGGAAGCATCTTGACGTTAAGCCCCATGAAACCGTAAAGGTCGCTTTCAACCGACTGGAACCTGTCAAGGTCGCCCGTGATAAACACGTCGTCGAATTTGTAATCGGTATATTTCGAGCGGAAGAACTGAATCGCCTCGCTCACGATGCCGGAAAAGTCGTTGATGAAAAACGCCATTTCGTTCGCATAGTTTTCGTTGGGCATCGAATAAATGGGTTTCGACAGCGAGAAGACGTGCTTGTAATCCGCGAAAAGATACGACGTTATCGTCGTCATGCGATAGTCGACAAGCACGAAATATTGCGGCAGGTCTTCTTTCATAAAATCGACGAGTTTCGACAGCGCGCTTTGCGAAATATCGATTGCCGTAAGTTTCATGCCGACTTCGCGGCAGCACTTTTTCAGGTTTTCGATGACAAGGTTGTCTATGTACGTGATCATAAGACGCGCCTTTTTCGCTTTCTTTTTCTTTTCGCTCTTCTCTTCTTGTTCTTCCTCGCCCTCTTCGGGGGAGTTCAGCGCGGCTTCCTGCATCTCTTCGTCGGGATCTTCGATATTTCTGTCGATCTCGACAAAGTCGACGGTGTGGCTTTCCGCAAGTTTTTTATCCGTGAAAAGTTCCGCCGAAATTATCGGATACAGAATCGACGGCTTTGCGTAAGGCAAAATCATCTCGCGGAACGGTATCTTGTTGTTTTCAAGGACGAATTTCGCCGCTTTCGACTTGATATCGTTTTTGCGGATCATATCGAGCATCGCTTCGGTAAGTTGAAGGTCGATATTGGTTGCGCTCGGGTCGTTCAGAAATTCACTGGGGAAATCCATATCGTAAAATTCTTTCACGGTGATTCTCTTTCCGCCCGCCGTCGCAAACATCGCTTTGAGTTTGTCGTTGTTCAAGTAGTAGTAAATCATAATTTTGCTCCAAATCTACCCTTTATTCGGTATCCGTGCCTATCGAGTCGTACATCGAGAACATAGGCATAAGTATTGCGATAAGTATTACGCCGATAACAACCGCCATTACAACCATAAGGGCGGGGTTTATCATTGCGGTAAGACTCTTGATTGCAGTGTCCGCTTCGTCTTCGAAATATGCGGCGGTCTGCCCGAGAACCTCATCCAGAGAACCGGATTCTTCACCGACGAATATCATTGTCGTAAGCAGCGGGTCGAACGCGTCGACCGTCTGCAACGCGGCGGATATCGACTCGCCCCTGCGGATTGCTTCGACAGCGTCGTCGATCTGTCGCGATACGTAAGTGTTGTCCATCATCTCCGACACCATCGTCAGCGCGTCGAGAAGATGTACGCCCGAACTCGTCAGCGTGCAAAGCGAGCTTGCAAAACGCGACGTATAAATCATTTTTTGCAATTTTCCGATGCCCGGCATTTTGACTTTCATTTTGGAAACGAAAAGGTCAACCGCCTCGATTCGCTTAACGATCGGGATGAAAATAATGAGCGAGGCGACGATGCCGATAATCAGAATGTAGTCCTTCATGATGAAGTCCTTGATTTTCAGCAGGATTTTCGTGACCAGCGGCAACTTATCTTCGGACACCATCGAAATCATCTTCGGCATAATCCAGACAAGCAAAACCACAACGACGACAAGACAAATCGCCATAACGATTTTCGGATACGACGTTGCCGATTTGATTTGCCCTCTTCTCTTTTTTTCCTTTTCGTAATAGTCCGCCATTCGGATAAGAGTCTCTTCCAGTTTACCGCTCATTTCGCCCGCCTTGACCATGCTCACGAGAAGGTTGGGGAATACGCCCGGAAGCGCACCCATCGACTCCGCAAGAGAGTTACCTTTCTGAACCTCTTCAAACAATGCGGCAAGCACGTTTTTGAGCTTCGGTTTCTCGGTGCGTTCGTAAAGCATTTCCAGCGACTTAATAAGAGGCAAGCCGGCGTTCAGCATCGACGCGAGCTGTCGGCAAAACTGCAACACCAGCGCGGTGTCGAGTTTTGAAAGTTTGCTTGCGTCGCCCTTTCCCGTGGCATGGACGTAATAGCATTTCAGACCGCGCGACGAAATGACCTGATTGAAGTCGTCTTCGCTCGTGGCGGTGATCGTGCCGCTTACGCGTTTTCCTTCCGGCGAAAGTGCCTTGTAAGAATACTTGTACATATTACCTCGCAATTATTTTGTCAAAACAAAAAATATTCTTTTGCTAATTTATTATAACATACAACTTGTTAAAATTCAACATTAAAAAAAATTTCGGCGCAAAATATTGCAAAAACATAAAAAAATCAGGCGGAATTACGGCGGTTTAAGGTATTTTTCAAATTTTTCGGAAAATTATTTTGATTTTTTCAGCACGGGTTTTCAACACTTTCGTACGAAATTATACAGTCGTACAATAAAATTCCGCCGTGCGTTTGCTTTCCGAATTTTTCAAAAAACCGACGTTTTTTCGTAAAAATTCGTCAAAAATACGCAATTTTTTATACGCAAAATAATATACTTTATCGTTCGTTTTTGCATTATAAAGTCGCTTTTGTGTCGGTCAAAAAAAATTCCGCCGTGCAAATTCATTATTTTTTCCGACGCGACCGAAAAAAGCATTGACAATACTTTTATCCTTTATTATAATTTATGATACAAAACACAAATTTTCGCTCAAAATTTTAAGGAGATATATTATGGCAACAAAAAAGAAAGTCAATGTCGACGACGCTTTGGAAACGGCCGGAAACGTGACGGAAACCGTTACCGAAAACGTGACGGAAAATGCGGAAAACGTTACCGAAAACGTGGCGGAAAGCACGACGGAAAATGCTGAAATCGCCGCGGACGAAACGCCTTCCGTAAATCCCGAAACCGTTGACGAAACCGAAAAAGCAAAGCAGCCTCTGAGTCTCGAAGACGCCCTTGCCGCGGCTGAATTTGCGGCAGGTCAGTATGAGTCTTTCGCCGCCGAAGAAAAGGCGGGAAAAGAAAGCGACAGCCCGTCCGAACCGGAACCTGCGGCGGACGAATTGCCCGAAATCGGCGCGGCAACTTTCGATCCTTCGATGTTCGACGAAGGCGAAATCACGATGTCGGAAACCCCTGCGGAACCCACCGAGGAACCCACTGTCGAAGCAGTCGAAACTCCTGTCGAAACAGCCGAAATCCCCGTTGAAGAAAGTGCGCCGGAAGCGGCCCCGGAAGTGACTGAAAACGTTGAATCCGAGGCAGTCCCCCTGCCCGATTTGTCGGAAGAACGCCCTGTTATGGGCGGCGAAACGCCTGTTGAAAAGGTTGAAAAACCCGAAAAACAAGCCGCGAAAAAACCGTCGAAACCGCGCGAGAAAAAAGCCGCTACGGCAAAAAAAGCGGCGGAAGAATCCGCACCTGCAACCGAAGAAAAACAGGAAGAAACGCCCGCGGAAGAAACGCCCGCAGCCGTTACCGAAAATGAAGAACAGCCGGTGACGGAAGACAAAAAAGTCGTCGCGAAAAAAGGCAAACCCGACAAAAAATCGAAGGATAAAGCCGCCGACGCGAAAGAGGAAAAACCCAAAAAGGAAGAACTTACGCTCGCGCAGCGTTCCGAAAGGTTGAGAGCGAAACTTTCGCCCGAAAAGAACTTCCGTCTACTGAAAATCCTCATCATCGTTTTGTCGGTAATTTGCGCCGCCATCTCCGCATACGTTTATATTTTCGTGATTTACGACAAGACGACGCCCTTGTCGATTGCGAAATTCGTGCCGATAATCCCGTTCATCGCGCAACTTTTATTGCTTCTCATCACGTTACTCACGGCAGGCACGTCAAAGAGAAGACCTATCGGCGCCGCGCTGAAAGAAAATATGCAGATTAAGCAGGAAGTCAAGGAAAAGGAAAAGGACGAAAAGATTTCCAAGGAAATCAGCGATCACCTTCTTGAACCCGAAGTCGCGCTCAATACGACAAAAAGAACGGTGGAGCTTTCCAGCTTCCAGATTGACAACTTCTATAAGAAGAATATCGAAGAAATCAACGGAAAATACTACATGCAGGTCGCGAAATTCGACGACAGCGTCAAAGTTTTCAACGCTTTGGGCGCAACCGATATGGAATTGTGCGCGGTGAATATGGTCGGCAGTGCGAAATTCGACGAGATTCTCAATCAGCCCCGTACGAAAACCCTGTCCTCGCAGGAACTTGCGACGTATTTCATGAGCAAACCCAACGTTTTCACCATCAAAAAACGCGGCTCGCTTGACTGGACGTTCAAATACAGCAGCAAATCTTTCGGCATTATCCGCGAAAACGACGACAGTTACAAGGTTTCCATCAAGTGCTATCCCGACGCCGCGCAACGCATCAACGACGTCTATAAAGCCCTTGAAGACAGCAACTTCCCCAGCGGTCCGTTGTGGTATTGCTTCAACGAATTGAGAAACCTGCCCCCGCGCGTATGCAAATGGCTTGTCGATACGTCCTGCCAGATTTCGCAATTCCAGCAAATCAAGACGGATAAACTCAAAGACACCATCAAAACGGCGAAAGATTACGATATCGATATCGAGGATATCCGCACGAAGTTCCAGGCGGGCGAAAAAGTGCTGAAATTCCCGAAGTTCACGATGATTTTCTCAAAGGGTAACGACGCGGATATGACGACCTATCTCACGCGCGAATGCGAAGGCGTCGACGCTTCCGCCTATACGAAGGAATACTACTACAAGTTCGCGGACGGCGTAAATTCGGTCAGCATTCTCTGCCCGACGAAAGGTCTTTCCGAAGACGTCATCATCGCAATTTTCGACGAAATCGAAAAAATCGCGAAATAGTTTTCACAACGAAAAGCGGGTTAAGTCCGACTTAACCCGCTTATTTTTTTGTCGTTTTTTTGTTTGTAATTGCCCTGAAAGCCCTTTCGGGCGCGACGGCGTAAGATGCCCTTAAACGTACTTATTATCGACGTTTATTATATAATAATAAGTTTTGTCGGACTTTATCTTTTCGTTCAATTCGCGCCTTATTTCGCGCGCGCCGAGCTTCACCCCGTACGGCACGACGACGTCAAACAAAACGTTTGTGTGCGTGTTGCCCTTCACAAGCCTGAAATCGTGAATGGTGATATCTTCGTTCATCGAGCGGACGACGTCCTGTACTTCCTTTTTCAAAAGGTCGGTTTCGGGATCGCCCACCGCAATCGGGTCCATATGTATGACGAGATGCACGTTCATATCCCGCATAAAATCCCTTTCGATATTGTCGATCTGGTCGTGAGTTTCAATAAAGTTTTTGCTGCCGTCAACCTCGACGTGAACCGACGCATAAGTTATCGCCGGACCGTAACTGTGAATCATAAGGTCGTGGAAACCCAGAACCTCGTCGTACTGCCTGAGTTTTTCGGAGATTTTCGCGACAAGTTCCTTGTCGGGCACGGTGCCGAGAAGCGGATTTATCGTTTCTTTCAGAAGTTTTATGCTGAAAATAATAATGACCACCGACACGACAAGCCCCGCGTATCCGTCGATATTTACGCCCGTAACGTCGATGACAATCGTCGAAATCAGGACGGCAATCGTCGTAAACACGTCGTTTCTACTGTCTGCGGCAGACGCCTTCAACGCCTCGGAATTGATTGTTTTGCCGAAGTTTCTGTAAATCAGCCCCTGCAAAATCTTCAAGACTATCGAAACGGCAAGCACGACGTAGGTGTACGCCGAAATATTGACGCTTTCGGGCGTGATGATTTTTTCAATGCTCTGCTTCAACAGCAACACGCCGATAAGCACGACCGCAAACGCAATGATAAACGCCGCGATGTATTCGTACCTTGCGTGTCCGAACGGGTGTTCCCTGTCGGCAGGTCTGTTGGAAAGTTTGAACCCGAAAACGGTAACGACGGATGACGCCGCGTCGGACAGGTTGTTGATTGCGTCGGCAACGATTGCGACGGAACCCGAAAATACGCCGACGAGAATTTTGAAAACGCATAATATAACGTTGGAAATAATCCCGAAAATTCCCGCGACGATCCCGTAACGAAAACGCACTTCCTGATCGGAAGTGTTTTCATAATCTTTGATAAAAAGTTTTTTGAATAATTTCATTTTCAGATGCTGAAATCGCCGCTGTCGTCGGACTTCTCCGCGGCGGACGAAAGGTTATCGTCGTCCTTGATTTCAGCTTGTTCCGTAGTTTTTACGGACACGGATATATCTTCTTCTGTTTTTGTTTTTTCGTCGGAAACTTCAACGATTTCTTCCTTGACGATTTCGCCGTCCGTCTCAGGCGGGACAGGTGGAACAAAATCTGTATTTTCGACAGAAATGGCGTTTACACTGTCGTTTTCGTCCTGTAAAGTGCGTTCTTTGATGGATTCCGTAATGCTGTCGATAAACTCGTGGTCGCGCGATTTCCTGTTGTAAACGCCCAGAAGATTGTCCTTTTCCTTTAAGGAATTGAACTCCTTTACAGCAAGGTACGCGACGTAAATCAGCACCAGCAGCATAAGCACGACGTACAATATCCAGCTTTTTGAAAAGTACGTCAGAAACGCGATTATCGCCGCAATTCCGAGTGCCAGCCCGAACACGAGCCACACCTGAACTTTGGGTTGCGCGCCGGGCATCATTTTGTCCATATTCGTATAAAAAACGTATCCGAGGCTCACGCCCGTGAACATCGCCGAAACGATGACGCCGACGATACGCCACGCTTTCGTACCGGCGTTTGCACAATACCCGCCGAACACAAGCGCAACGATGAACAAGAAGGCGATTATTATGTATTTCCTGACGAATTTATCGCGGGATTTTCTGCTTTCTTCCACCATGCAGTCGCGGCATTTGTTTTCAAAAACAACCCTTTCAAGGCTCGACAAAGTCTTGCCGCAGCGTTTGCAACGGGTGTTGAGCGCAATGTTTGCCTGCGCTTTTTTGAAGTCGTACGAGACGTTTGCGCGCTTTAATATTTCAGCGACTTTTTCTTCTTTCGTAAGTTCTCTCGGTTGTTCTTTCTTGTGTGCCATAACCCACCTTTTACTATATTTTATCATATAGGTTGTAAAAAAACAATAAGTTTTTTAATTGCCTTGAAAATATAGTTTGAATATGGTATAATTCCGACAGAAAACATACGAGGTGTATTATGTCAAAAATTCAGATTCAGCTTTCGGACGGCAGAAACATAAACCTTGATCTTTACGAAGACGTCGCGCCGATTACGGTCAAAAACTTCAAAAAACTCATCAAAGAAAACTTCTTCGACGGGCTTTGTTTCCACCGCACGATAAAAGATTTTATGATTCAAGGCGGCGGTTTCGTCGCGGACGGTCGCGCGATTAAGGAAAAAGGCGGCGCGGACACGATAAAAGGCGAATTCTTGTCAAACGGTGTGAAAAACGACCTGCACCACGGCGAAGGCGTGATTTCGATGGCGCGCACCAACGTCAAAGACAGCGCGTCCAGTCAGTTTTTCATCTGCTCTGCCGACTGCGCGTTTCTGGACGGACAATATGCGGACTTTGGAAAAACTTCGGACGAGGAAAGCCTTGCGGTCGTGAAAAGCATTTCAAAAGTCCCGACTCACAGTTTCTCGTGGTTTGACGATATTCCGAACGATCCTGTTGTCATAAAAACTGTTATTTTGACACAAGAATAATTTTCCCGACAATTTTTGCAAACAAAAACCCGACGCGCCGCGTCGGGTTTTAATTTGTATTTTTTATTCTTTACGCATTTTTTGCACCGCGGCGTCAACCGCGCCCTGCATCATACGTCCGATTCGTTTTATGAAACTGTCGATTTCTTCGGTCATGCCGTGCTGCAACCATTGCACCATCAACGCGACGTAAGTAATCGTGAAGTAGTTTGCGATAAATTCAATATCCTCGTTGTCGATGATGACGTACACGGATTTCTGGATAACCTGATCGTGAACGGCGTCGTAAATCGACTCGTAAATAAACTTTTCGATATATTCGCGCCCAAGACTGTTGAAAGCCGAAAGCGTCATCGCGCGGTTGTCGTAAAGATAACGCATAATAACGTCGATTGCGTTGGACGTCGAAAGTTTTCTTATGTCGCCGACGACTTGTTGCGTTTCAAACTTATACAGCCACTCGAACAGTTCCTTGATATCCTTGAAGTGATAATAAAAGGTCTGACGGTTATAGCCGCAGTTTGTGACGATTTTGTCGATTGTGATTTTTGAGAAAGGCATTTCCTGAATAAGTTCTTTCAGGGAGTTTGCCATCATTTTTTTCGTGTTCAACGAGTTGCCCATAATTAAGTACTTCTCCTGTTTTTCGACGCTTCGCAGCCGCAGTAGTCCTGTCTGTAAAGCCCGAATTCTTTTGATATATTCACGGATTCATGAAATCCGTTTTCTTTTTTGAAGTCGTTGACGAGATATTTCACGCCGTACGTTTTCGCAAGTTCCTCGCCGATGTCGTTGATGACGACGGCGTTTTTCATCGGACTTACGGAAAGCGTGGACGCAAAGTATTCAAAGCCGTGTTCTTTTGCGTATTCGGCGGTTTTCGTCAACCTTGTTCTTATGCAGACGGCGCAGCGCGGGCCGCCTTCCGTCGTGTCGGAAAAGCCCGAGACCGCCGCAAGGTAATCTTCGTCGCGATAACCGATTTCAACGATATTAAGCCCGAGTTCCGCCTTATCGACGTATTCAATGAGCGTTTCAAAGCGTTTCTGATATTCGCTTTCCGGAAACGTGTTGGGGTTGTAATAAAACAAAGTAACGTCAAAATCTTTCAGACGATTTATGACGGCGGTCGCGCACGGCGCGCAACAGCACTGCAACAGCATCGACGGTTTCCGACAGCCTATCGACGAAATCTCGTCCTGCATTTCTTTGTTGTAATTACGTTTATTCATAATTCAACAACAATTTTAATAAGTTAAAAAAAATTTGTCAAACGTATAAACGGTTTTTTACAATAAAAATTCAATGTAATAAAATTTCGTTACAAAATTGCTTTTTTGTATAATTTAATCGTTAATTTTACTAAACAAATGTAAAAAACAATAAAAAACAAAAAGTTTCCTCGGAAAAACCGCGGAAACCTTGAAAATTCGTTACTATTTTTCTTTTTTCTTTTTGTTGCAAGCCTCGCAATCGCCGTTGCAGTAAATTTTTGAGCCGCACGACGTCTTTCCTTTTTTACGGTTTACGACGACGTACGCAATCGAAAACACAACCCACAACGAAAGCGCGACTATTAAAATTATATCAATCGTTTTCATGTCAGCAAGCCGCCGCGATCTGATAAACTATGCACGAGCAAACCCACGCAAGCGCGCACTGATAAACGACGACAACGGCGGTTTTCCATACGGAGCCCAACTCTTTTCGCATCGTTGCGACGGTTGCGACGCACGGCGTATACAAAAGCACGAACGTCAAAAACGACAAAAATGCCGGTACCGAAGTGAACAACGCCGTCATTCCGCCGCTTCCCGCAAGCATCTCGATCGTGCTTACAACCGCTTCTTTTGCCGTAAATCCCGCAATGAGCGCGGAAACGATTTTACCGTCGTTCATCCCGAGCGGTTTAAACACCGGCGCAAGGAAATTGCCGATATGTTCCAATAAACTCACGTTGTCCTCAACGCCGTCGGTGATGAAAATAATGCGACTGTTGTACGCCTGCAAAAACCATACGACAAGCGTGGCAAGGAAGATGACCGTAAACGCGCGCGTCAGAAAGTCTTTCGACTTCTCCCACATAAGAAGAAGCACGCTTTTTGCGGACGGCAGACGATAATTCGGAAGTTCCATAACGAACGGTACGGGCTTGCCCTTGAAAATAAGTTTCCCGGACACAAACGCCGTCAGAATCCCCAAAACGATGCCGAATACATACAACCCGACGATAATCAGCGACTGCTGCC
>OCLB01000090.1_pt1 | contig 20439 bp, 14 predicted proteins | sample 1495901 | NCBI WGS metagenome assembly OCLB01 (sample SAMN03418273, study PRJEB22391) | human gut metagenome | biome: human-gut; feature: organic feature; material: feces | host: Homo sapiens | place: Tanzania | collected 2013-01
TAAGGAAAATGTTAGCCAACTCCTATATAATTTCCAAAACAAAAGTTAGTCAACTCCTATATAGTATCCTAATTTTTTCATGTTACTAAGAATTGCAGAAAAAAGGTCTTTGAAAATGCAAAGACTGCAATTCTGTCGGGCAAAACCGCCGAAAGGGCTTGTTTTAACGACGGAATTGCAGAGGAATTATATGTGTGGGGCTTTGCTGGGCCTTCCGGAGTGCAAATCTGTAACAAGCAAATCAAAAATAGCCTCTAAACGGCTGGCATAAGAGAATCGTCCGCCGCGAAACAGATTCGCGAAATCCGGGAACTGTAAAGTTTCTTTACGAAATGCGGTTAATAATTGCACCAAGGTTAGGTCCAACAGGCGGCCAATGATGATACCCGGCAGGCCAGCGGGGGGCTCCCGTGAGCGGAGAGACGCTTCCTGCGCACGAGGCTATCTCTGAAGGGGGGCTTGGTCGCTCTGCTTTCTAAGCGCAGGTGCGATGAATGACCGAAGATAGTTCTTGATAATATTTTCCTTTGGAAATTTGTTTTATTGGAAATTAATTCCGTACTTTGGGAAAGTTTTTGTTGGAAACTATTGTATAAATGCTTGTTAATTATTTAAAACACTGATTATTATGAATGCAATTACGTTAAAGGCGCTCTTTTGCATCAGCGGGGTGGCTGTCGGTGGGCTTCTTCTGTTCTCTTCTTTTGAGACCAAGGCTACAGAAAGGTGGGGAATAGGAAGTGCTTTGGTTGCCGAGTCTGTCGAAGTGGCTCTGACTCGGGTTGCTGAGCTGGGAGTTGAGAAGATGGATCTGGAAAATTCTGGAGTTAAAACGCTGAAAGGGAATGAATTGACGACTGAGGTGCCGAATGCCGAAAGGTTGACGGCTGAGCAGAATGCTGAGATGCCGAATGCCGAAAGGTTGGCGGGAGAGCAGAAAGCAGAGCTGTCGGGTGCAGGAAGACCGGCGGAAGAGCAGAGTGTTGAGATGACGGGTGCGGTAAGGCCAGATGAGGAGACGGCGGCGAAGGAAAAGCCGACGACAAAGGTGGTGCACATCACCAAGGCTGATTTCCTTAAGAAGGTCTATGACTTCGAAAAGAACCCCGATGAGTGGAAATATCTCGGATCTCAGCCGGCCATTGTCGATTTCTATGCGGACTGGTGCGGGCCGTGCAGGCAGCTGTCGCCTGTGCTGGACGAACTGGCCAAGGAATATTCAGGGAAACTCACCATCTACAAGGTCAATGTGGACAATGAGAGGGGACTGGCTACATTTTTCGGCATAAGATCGATTCCGACGCTTCTGTTCATTCCGATGAAGGGTAAGCCGCAGAGGTCTCTCGGGGCTTTGTCTAAGACGGAGCTCAAGGGAATCATCAAGGATGTTCTTAAAGTTGAGCTGTAGTTGGTAGGTCGTGGAGAATAAGAAGAACACAATCTGCCGCCTTCGCGAGATCCATAGGGCGATCTCTGGGCTGGACGCTGAGTTTCAGAGGAAATTCGGACTGAACCTGAACGAGGCGATGCTTCTCTGCTTCCTTGCGGGGCAGGGAAGCGCTTCGGCATCGGAACTATCAGATGAGTTGGGGCTTACACATTCGAATATGTCCAAGGTTCTTGCCTCGGCGGAAAAAACATCCCTCATCAGCCGGAAACTTAACCCGGCTGACAAGCGGGGGATGATCTTCTCGCTTACAGACGAGGGCCGCATCCGGCTCGCCTCCATCCGCTGTGAGGAACTGGTGATCCCGGACTTACTCAAAGAAATCCTTGATTAGGCTCAGAGTCTTACGCACCTCCTTGCGAGCCTTTCAGAACAAGACCTCTAAGTAACGTGAAAAAAATAACCTGCCTCAGATTAGGAGAAGATTTTCGAGGATAGATCTATTTTCGAAGAAGGAGTGTGCCGGTGGCACATGACTGATGAGAAAACAGATATAGACCGAAAAGATTCCTTAAGATGAGGCAGGTTATTTTTTGAAGGTTACTAAAGATCCGCTGTGTGGGTAAGATTGCCGTCAGTGTCGTAGATCCTGACGGCGATCTTTTTGGCGTTCACGGTGACCTCCATCCTCTGCCACTGGCCGTTGGTGATCACAGGGAATGCGGCGTCGGTAGATCCAACTTCGCGGAAAGAGTACTTGTGCACGTGGCCGCTCAGCATCAGATCGACACCCGCACCGTTGAGGATAGGCAGGAACTTCTCCGACATATTCAGATTGCCGTGCCATGCGTCCTTGATCTGAGGGGGAATATGGTTGAAGACGATCCTTCTTTCGGCGTTCTTCCACTCATCACTCTCCACCACGCCCTTGAGCCATTTGGCCTCCTCGTTCAGATAAGGCTCCGAGCAGAGCCGTCCTTGGTTCTCGATGTCGCTGTCCACCTTGTCCTCGCCGCCGTCCAGCACCAGGAACAGGAACTTGCCATATTTGAAGGTGTAGTAGGGGCCGTGCTCCGGGAAGTCGAAATATTCAGAGATCCGCAGCGCGTCCCTGCCTCTGAACTCGTGGTTGCCGCGGGCCATGAAGAGAGGAGTCTGGTCGGCGAACAGGTCGCTGGCCGGGATCGCTCAGTGCCGGACGATCTTCTCGCTGTAGGCCAGGTCGGAGGTCATGTCTCCGTTGAACAGAACGAAGTCGAACTCCTTGTTCTTCTCCTTGTCCGCGAACAGTCTGCGCAGTAGCGAGTCCTGGGCGTGCACGTCGTTGACAACGGCGAATCTGACCTCGCTGTAATCCTCTTTGAGAGTGGTGGCCTTAGGCAGGTCAACCTTGTAGGCCGGCGCTCCGGAGCCTTTCCCGTAGACCGGATTGTAGTTGTTGTAGTAGTCCTGCACCGCCGTCATCATCACCCTGTAGCGGTAGCTCGTGCCGGGCTTAAGCCCGCCAACCGTCACCTTGTGGATCTTGCCGATAGGCTTCAGCCCGTGGCCGCGCATGTCGTAGTACTTCGGTCTGTCCTTGTAGTAGAAATTCTCCTCGTTGTCCGGAGCGATCTCCACCCACCCCACAGCATCTACATCCGTCATCCACATCACCGTGAAGCTGTCCGTGGTAACACTCTGAAGGTAAGGCCCGCACACGATCCTGGCAATGGCCGGTCCGTTCTGCGCCTCCGCCAAAAACGGCAGCACCGCCAGAACCGCAATCAAAAGGTACTTTCTCATATTCTTGAATATCACTGTTTATCGTCTGTTCGTCAGAGGTCCGGCCAAAGAAACCCGGCAAACCGTCCGTCCGTTTCGTTGAACACAAATTTACTTCGTTTTGCCGAAAAGGCAAAATCATTGGTGCGGTTCTTTCAATCCGCAATGGATGAGTCCACTTGAAATAGTCGTTTTTGAAAAACATGTGCCTCGCAGATACTTCTGTAAGGGGTAAAAAGTGGCAAATGGCACTTTTTCAAGTGGGCTCATGGATCCAAATGTTCGAAATAAACTATAATTCATTATTTTTATGTTTGGTTCCGAGACTCTTCTATGTGGTTAAGGAACGATTATAATAACCAATAATGTATTGAATAGTTATGAACAGCATGCTGATGAGGGGCTTGATGATCGGCCTGACTGCGCTGTCTGGCAGTCTGGCTTTGTCGGCTCAGGTTGTGGTTTCTTCAGGATTTGAACAACTTGACAGATGGGCGTCCGAGTGCCTTGCCGAAAGGAGTATGACCCTTGGTTATCCAGGCAACAATGACATAAGACTGGAGGAGTTTTACCGCTGGTACATAGGAAACAATCTGGAACCGACGGCAACAACCACGGTATTTATTTCGGAGTCAATTATCTGAAGAGGAAGACCGGCAAGATGCCCGTCGTCTATGTCTCTGATGAGGCTCATTACAGCAACTACCGCCTTTGTGATCTTCAGTACCTCGAAGTCCGTCTTGTGAAGAGTGACTCCATGGGCAGGATGGTGCCGGACTCGTTGGAGAAAGTCCTTGACCCTACACGCCCTTGTCTGATAGTCTATGCGATGGGTTCCACCTTCAAGGGTGCCATAGATGATCAGAAGGCTCTTGATGATGTACTGGCAAGGCACGAGGGGATGGCTGTATATCGTCATGTTGATGCGGCTCTGTTCGGTGGCTATCTGCCATTCACCGAATATAAGGACCTGGTTGACCGCAGGAAAACCGGCTTTGATTCCATTAGCGTCAGCGGTCATAAATTCTTCGGCATCGACAGCCCTTGCGGACTCTTCATCACAACCCGCGACGTTTATGACAATCAGTCAACCTACGACATCTCTTATCTGAACGCCAACATGCGCATGATAAACTGCTCACGATCAGGAATCGAGCCACTCAAATTTTGGTGGCTTGTGAAAACGGTCGGCGATGAAGGCTGGACAGAGCAGGCCGCGCGGATTTTTGAAAACACGCGATACCTTAAGTCTGAGCTTAAAAGGATAGGTTGGCCTTATTGGAACAATGAATATAGCAACACGGTCATATTCCGCCGTCCTTCCGCCAAAGTCGTAAGGAAATATAATCTCGCTTGCGGCGAGGACGCGGCGTTTGGCGGAAAGCTGTCGCATGTTGTCGTCATGCAGCATGTCACAAAGGATTCGATCGACAGGCTCATCGCCGATCTGCGGAACGAGACAATCTCGGATCTGTGACGTCAACCGCATTCCCGCACATCTGGGTCGTCTCAGCCGACGAAATCCTTTGGCAGGACACCGAACTGCCTGAAGAAGCATTTGGCGAAGTACGACGGGGTGTTGAAGCCTACCATGTAGCAGATCTCATTGACCTTGTACTTTTGCTCGGCCAGCAGGCTGGCGGCCTTGCGCAGACGCATCTCCTTGATGAAATTGTTAGGAGTCATGCCGCAGGCCTCCTTGGTACGCTCGAACAGGACGGAACGGCTCAGGTGCATCTGCTCCGCCAAGTCATCGACGGAGAAATCCATGTCGGTAAATCTCACAGACACTATCTCGCTGATTTGCTGAAGGAATTGCTCGTCGCCTTTACCCTGCACGGTGCTTCTTAACGGGGCGTACGGACGTTTGCTGAAACTGTCCCAGATCATTTTTCTCTTGTCGAGAATGCCGTTTATCCGTGTGATGAGATACTCGATCTCTACCGGCTTCTCCAGGAAGATGTCAGCTCCTTTCCCGATGCCGCTGACTTTCAGGCTGAGATTGTCGCTGCTTGAAAGGAGAATGACTGGAATATGACAGAAGCGCTCCTCGTTCCTTAATTCCCCACAGAGATCAATTCCCACGGCGGCGTCGCTGATGATCAGGTCTATCCGTTCCCCGTTGTCGAGTGTCTGTTTTGCTTTCTCCGCATTCTCCTCGGTGTGGATGTCCTGGTAGTGTTTGCTGAGGGCGAGAGACAGGAATTCTCTCATCTGGGCATCCGGATCGATGATCATGATGCTGATCTCCCTTCGTTTGGCGGTGTTGGTGTCCTGCAGGACTGTGTCCGCCGCACTTTTTTTCGCAGTCTTCTCAATCTCTGCCGCTATATTCCGGTACTCTCCTTTCATCGGCATAGATACATCTCCCACGTCCGAGCGGAGGCTCTCTATGCTATTGTGCAGGAAATCAAGGATCTCGTGAGTGATGACGTGCAGTTTGTCGCTGCTGTTCTTGATGATCGCCGCATTTTTCCGCGCCCTGTCGGAGAGCCCCTTCTCTGCCAGGATCTCATCCACGGGGCCGTTGATGAGCATCACGGGGGTACGGATGCCCTTTGCGATGTCCGTGAACAGCTCCAGCTCGGTCTCCAAACGTACTCTATCCCTGTCGCGGCGTATCCTTTCAGCCTTGTTGGCTTTCCGTTCCTTTTGATAGTCCCAAAGAATCCGGGCGAAAAGCAGGACAAGTGACAGGAGGATGATGGAATATACTATGATGGCACCCGTGCTGTTGTAGAAATAGGGCTTGACTTTCACCACTGTAGGGATCTCCGCGCTCCAGACTCCGTCGTTGTTGCATCCGGAGACCAGGATCGTGTGCTCTCCTCTTTTAAGCCCGGTCAAGCTGATCTCATTGCCTCTGTAGTCATATTCGTTCCACTCTCCATCATCGATTTTCCACTTGTACCTGTTCTTGTGCGGAGCAATGTAACTCAGGACAGAGAAAGTCAGCCTCAAGGGTTTATGACCCGTCCTTATGTGCATTTGCCCGGTTTTTCTGGCTTCGGCCAGAAGTCCTCTCGCCTCGGTCTCCGATTCACTGTAATCCACGTCGCTAAGGTAAAGTCTCGGGGCGATGCTGTTTGTCGGTATCTCGTCCGGTCTGAAATAATTGAATCCACCATTGGTGCCAAGGAAAACCACCCCGTCTGATGTAAGTACTCCTGAGTTGTAATTGAGGGCGTTGGCGCTCAGCCCGTCTCCGGTTCCGAATAATTTTGCTTTTTGCGTCTGTGTGTTGTATCGCACAAGTCCGGAGTTTGAACTGACCCAGAGGTTGTCGTTTTCTGAAATGATGTTGTAGACAGTCTGGTCGGAGGAGAGTATGTCCTTAGAGTTGATGGGCGTGATTATCCCCGTGTTTGTGTCATATCGGATCAGTCCGTTTCCTGCCGTACCTATCCAGATGATGTCCCGGACAATCTCTATCGCCAGAATCTTGTCAGGAATCACACCTTTGGTCGAAGGTTTGCCTATCGTGCCCGTCTTCGGGCTGTACTTCATCAGGCCGCTGCTTATGGATGCGATCCAGATGTTGCCTTGGATGTCCCCGCGGATGTCGATCACGTCACTGTTGAATCCGAGATCGAGGGTTTCCCGGAAATCATCACCTTCCTTGATCGTTATCCCGGTCTTGGTGCCTATCCATAATCTTCCGTTGATGTCCTTGAACAGTGCGTAGACACTGGCGTCTGTGCCATCCTTGTCACTGTTGAATTTCGGCCAATGCCTTGTCTCGCCGCTCTTCGTGTCCAGATAGTAAAGACCCTTGCTGTAGGTTCCGACCCATAGCCCGTCGCCGTCTTTCAGCAGGGCGTGGATGTTGAGATTCGGTATGTTCCTGTCCACGATTTTTTCCTTGCATATTTCTGAAGCCATGTCATAGAGAAACAGGCCGCCGTCATCTGTACCGATCCAAAGTTTTTTGCCCGGATCTTCGCAGAACTTGCTGATTACCCTGCCTTTCTTCCCAGTGGTGTCCGTCATGGAGAAGTTGAAAAGAGAGGAGCTTTTATTGGTATAGTTCACCCCACCGAAGTATGTCGCCACCCATATTCCACCCTCTTGATCCTTCACAATGTCGTAGATGAAGTTGTCGGTGATGCTTCTGTTGGTGTTTGGCTCGTAACGTATGTTCTCGCATCTGCCGGTTCTAGTGTCAAAGTTCACAATACCGTTGTCGCAGCCGTAGGAGATGATCCCCGGTTCCACTTCCGTGACAGTGTGGATCCTGCCGGTGTATAGCTTGCTTCCGTTGTCGGAAGTGAGCCTGTAGTTCGTGAATGACCCGCTGGTCTTGTCGTAGCGGAAAAGACCGTTTCCCCATCCTCCTATCCAGATGTTGCCCTGGTAGTCCTCGCACAGGCTGAAAGCGGCGTTGCCCTCGGCTTTCGCTCTCTCATCGTAGATATGTATTCTGGAGAACATGTTCTTGTCGTCATCATAGAGATAGATATTCTGGCTGGCATTTGTACACCATGTCCTGCCTCTTCCGTCACATAGTACTGAAGTGATGTAGTCAGAATCTATTCCGAATATGTTGTCCTTCCCTTTTGAGAACCAGACAAGCCTACCCGTCTCGATGTCGTAGCGAAGGAGGCCTTGTCCCAATGTCGCTATCCAGAGCCTGTTCTTCTTGTCCAAGTCCAGGCTTCGTACAAGTATGTTGCTGAGACTGTTCATCTCTGCTTCCGGTAACGACTTAGTAGTCAGGATCTCCGTGAAGAGTTCCTCGTTCTTGTCGAAAGCGTAGAGGCCATTCTCCGTACCGATGTACAGAGTGCCGTTCCTGTCTTCCTTCAAGGAGTAGATCGAGTTGTTTCCCAGCGACCTGGAATCGGACGGGGTGTTCCTCCAAGTCTTCAAGGTAGTGCCGTCGAACCTTGTGAGTCCGTCATTGGTGCCGAACCACATCAGCCCGTCCTTGTCTTGCAGAATTTTGAATATGGTGTTGGAACTCATGCCGTTTTCCATCCCATAGTGTATGAACTTGTGCTTCTGCGCGCTGGCCGGGAATGGGCAGAATGCAAGGAAAAGGGCGATAAAAGCGGTGGTGCGTTTTAAAGACATGTCGTACAAGTTTTATCCAAAAATAATATAAAAGTTCTATGTTTTTCACTTCTGTCGCCGTTAAAAAGCCCTAAATAGGATAAATTTTGTATAAATTAAGATAAACGAGCGGTCGGGATAGTCTCTTTCTGTCTACCTTTGACATGGCCATTGGGCGGATTAACAACACTATTATTATTGCAAACCATAAAAATCAGTCAGAATGAAAAATCTTAGTTTAAAGGTTTCGCTTCTTGTCTTGACATTACTGTTGGGGGCTGTGGCTTCTTTCGCACAGTCCGAGGCCGTTCTGTCAGGTGTCATCACGGACACAGGCGGGGAACCGCTCCCTGGCGCGAGTGTCACTTTGATGGAGACGAAAACACCCTTTGGTGTCGTAACTGACGTTGATGGTAAGTTTTCCATCACTGTTCCGGTCAACTCCACGGTCGAGGTCTCTTTCCTTGGCTTTGTCTCTCAGACCTTCCGTGTGAAGTCATCTCAGAAGATACATGTCTCTTTGGTGGAGGATGAGAATGTCCTTGACGACGTTGTCGTTGTCGGCTTCGGCACTCAGAAGAAGGAGTCCGTAGTGGGAGCTGTGGCGGCGATCAAGCCGAAGGAGCTGACGGCTCCGGTGCGTTCCCTTACCAACTCCATCGCCGGAAAGGTGGCGGGTATCATCGCCGTGCAGTCTTCCGGAGAGCCTGGCAAGGATGATGCCCAGTTCTGGATCAGAGGCATCTCCACATTCACCGGAAACCAGAACCCCCTTGTGCTGGTGGACGGCATCGAGCGCCCTATGAGCAACGTCGATCCTTTGGAGATCGAGTCGTTCTCCGTGCTGAAGGACGCTTCCGCCACCGCTGTCTATGGCGTTCGTGGAGCCAACGGAGTCATCCTCATCACGACGAGGCGGGGATTCGACGGCAAGGCCAAAGTTGACGCCCGCTATGAGCAGGGTTTCTCCTTTGCTACCAAGCGTCCGTCTTATATGAGAGCCTATGAGCGATCAGTCCTGTTCAACGAGGCCATAGACGCCAACCCTTCCGCCGCACAGTCCCTTAAATATTCCAACGAAGAGATTATCGCGATGCGCGACGGCACGGATCCGGAGTTGTATCCGGATGTGGATTGGCAGGATGTGCTCATGAGGAAGTATTCCATGAACGAGAAACTGAGTGTGAACATCTCGGGTGGTTCAAAATGGGTGAAGTACTTTTCCGCCATGTCGGTGTATAACCAAGAGGGACAGTACGCCGTGAACAACAGCGACTATCCTTGGGTTTCGACAAAGATCGGATCGTACGGAAAGAACATCAACTACATCCGTTATAACTTCCGTACCAATGTTGACATGGACATCACGAAATGGACAAGAGTCTCGCTGGGACTTCAAGGTAACGTGGCCAACAATGTCGAGCCGGCCGAAGGGTCGGACAACATCTATCTCTGGATCAACAACTGCGCCCCTAACGCATTCCCTGTCCTTTACAAGGATGGAAAGTTCCCGGGCAGGGATTCGCTCTACAATCCTTACATCCAGTTGACCCAGCGAGGCTACAAGACCACCACCACAAACGAGCTGCGTACCAATCTGTCAATCTCTCAGGACTTCTCTTTCTGGAGTTGGGCGAAAGGATTGTCGGCCATAGTCCGTTATGCCTATGACGCTGTCAACTATGATGTCGCCAAACGTTCCAGGGATCTTACTCTCTATGAGGCTCTCGGACGTGACGAGGCCGGAGACATCCAGTACAAGGTCATCGACGCCAACAAGCAACAGGAGTATCTGAACTATTCCTCGTCGGCCTCAGGCAACAGAAGCCAGTACTTCGAGGCTTCCCTCAACTACGACAGAGCCTTCGGCAAGCATGAGGTGGGAGGCTTGGTGCTTTACTACATGAAGGATTACAGGATCAACACGGCCAGCAGCTACATCTCCAGCCTTCCAAACCGCTCGCTCGGTATCGCCGGGCGCGTTACCTACGGCTATGACAAGAAATATCTCGCCGAGGTGAACATTGGTTTCAACGGCTCGGAGAACTTCCCTAAGGGGCAGAGGATGGGATTTTTCCCTGCTGTGGCCTTAGGTTGGGTCGTGTCCAACGAAGGATTCCTCAAGGACAACAGCGTCCTTACATGGCTCAAGCTAAGGGCTTCATACGGTCGTGTCGGTTCCGACCAGATTCGTTCAACCCGCTTTGCCTACCTCTCAACTTTGAAGGATGCTGACGGAACATCCGATTTCGGTCTCAACTTCAACAAGGGGATCGGCGGACTCGCCGAGGATCAGCTTGCGGCGCAGAACATCACGTGGGAGACCGCATCCAAGTACAATGTGGGTCTTGAACTGGGTTTCTGGAACGCCTTCCGCGCCACGTTCGAAGGATTCTATGAGAAAAGAAGCAACATCTTCATCCAGCCGCAGGTGTCTGAGATAGCGGGTCTGCAGAATCCTGCCTATGCCAACACCGGTGTGATGGACAACCGTGGTTTCGAGGCGACCCTTGAGTACAACAAGGCTTTTGACAACGGAATGGTGTTCACCGCCCGCGGCAACTACACTTTCGCGCGGAATAAGTACATTGATGACGGTAAGGTCTACAAGAATCCTTGGCAGGATGTGCGTGGTACCCGTTACGGCGAACGTAAGCTCTATGACGCCATGCATCTTTTCTCGAAAGAGGAGATTGACGCCCTTCCGGAGTACTACCGTCAGTTCTCTCTTACCAAAGAGCAGCTGCGTCCTGGAGACATCCGCTACCGTGATGTCAACGATGACGGTAAGATCACAGAGGATGACATGATCTGGACATCCTCTCCGTCCAGGCCGGAGCAGGTGCTTGGACTCGGAGCCTCTCTCTCATGGAAAGGTTTTGACTTCTCTTTCCTTATGCAGGGTGCTTTCGGGGCGACTACATATCTGACTTCCGGATGGTACTTCCAGCCTTTCCAGGCAGAGCGTGACCCTAAGCTTATGGGTAACCTCATAACCAAATTCCGCGACCGCTGGACAGAGGAGAACCCTGACCCGTATGCCTTCTCCCCGAGGCTCTACATGGGACAGAACGTCAACAATTACAAATCCTCCACATGGTGGGTGCGCAACAGTGACTACATGCGTCTGAAGAACCTTGAGTTCGGCTACACATTGCCACGCAAGGCTCTGGACAGGATGAGACTGGACAATCTCAGATTCTATGTGTCTGCTCAGAACCTCATGACTTTTAGCAAGTTCAAGAAAGAGTTCTGGGATCCTGAAGTGGGAGCGGATGCTTACCCTATTCAAGCTACCGTGTTCCTTGGCGTTAATTTAACATTCTAATAAAGAGAGTATTATGAGAAAATATATTCTTATGCTTTTAGTTCCGGTCCTGTTTGCCGGCTGCAACTTCCTTGACCAGGATCCAGAGGAGCTCAATACTCTGGAAAAGGTGTTCTCCTCGCGTAATGACACCCGCAAGTGGTTCGCCAGAATGTACTCTTCCGATTACTTCCCGCTTGAACTCTGGGGATCAGCCTACTATAACCACTACATGTTCGGAACTGACGATGCGAACAACGCTCTTGACTGGCATATTCCTCACGTTCTGAACGGTTCGGTCAGCCCGGAGACTCCAGTGACCTCGACTGACAAGTACTATTTCCAACTGTTCTATCAGGCCATCCGCCACTGCAACATATTCCTTGAGAATGTTGACAACTGCAAGGAACTTGATCCTGTCACAGAACTTCCGAGGATGAAGGCCGAGGCGCGTTTCATGCGGGCGATCTACCATTTCTGGATTCTTCGTGAATATGGCCCGATTCCGATAGTCGATAAGACGTTCATCTCCGAGAAACTTAGCAGGAGCAGCTATGACGAGTGCGTGGATTGGATCTGCGGCGAGATTGACGCGGCGATACCTTCAATGCTGGAGGAAAGGGTGGAGGATGACTATGGCTTCCCGACAAAAGGTGCGGCGATGGCCATGAAGGCAAGGATTCTTCTTTACGCGGCAAGCCCTCTTTTTAACGGCAACACCGTTTATGCCAACTGGAAGAACCATGACGGCAAACAGTTGATCAGCCAGACCTACGACAACGAGAAATGGAAGAAGGCCGCCGACGCCGCCAAGGCGGTGATCGATCTTGGCAAGTACGAGCTTCTGGAGCCGAAGGCCGAGGATGGTAAGCCGCTCACTTTTGAGGATTATGTCAAGAACTATCAGAAGATAACCACAACCTGGAATAAAGAACTGATCTGGGCTCGTCCGCAGGCCACCTATTGGTGGACAATGCAGTGTCTGCCGGCTTGCTTCCATTCGTGGAATGCGCGTGACGCCGTGAGCCTCAATCTTGCCAATGATTATTTCATGGCGGACGGTAGCGAGGCCAGGCCGTTGAAAGAGTGGTTTGACAACAAGCAGTGGTCTTCCGAGGATGATGTGGAGCACGGTACGATCAAGAACACGTTCTGGATGTTTGTCGGCAGAGAGCCGAGGTTCTATGCCTCCACGCATTTCCCGAACCAGCGTCTTGACCGCTACACCCACCCTGACATGAGGAACCAGGACGGTTCCGGAGTGATGACCACAATCGAGTTCTGGAACAAAGGCAACGCCGGCAAAAGCCGCTCGACCGGAGATCATAACTCCACGGGTCTCTCTCCTCAGAAGAACATACCTCTGTCGGCCTATTCGGACAAAGGAAAGGGCGAGTGCATCTCCAGTCAGATACCGTTCCCGGTCATTCGTCTCGGAGAAATCTATCTTGACTACTGCGAGGCTATGAATGAATATGCCGGAGCGGCATCCCATTCAACGATACTTCCTTACCTGAACGAGATTCGCAAGAGAGCGGGGATTCCTGAATATAAAGGGACTTACACCAAAGAACAGATGAGACATATGCTCATGAAGGAGCGCCGTGTCGAACTGGCATGGGAGTGCCACCGTTACTTTGACGTGCGCCGTTGGTTCATAGCCCATGGGGATAATGGTGTCCTCAACACCCCGGTCTATGGCTTCAACGTCGCCGAGGGAGAGAATGCGACCGACCCTAAGTTCTTCACGATGACTGAAGGAATGCCGCGAATCTTCCGTATGGAGCACTATCTGGCACCGATCAAGGCTTCGGAAGTGGCGTACAACACCAATCTGGTGCAGGCTCCGTTCTATTAGTGGCCGCCCTTAGTGAGGTGGCTTGCCGGACGCGGCCACCTCTGTGGGTTTGAGTAACGTATTAACCAAGATTATTAACATCACAGAAATGAAAAAGATTATATCATCCATATTGCTGCTCGCTGGAGTGACAGTCGCTTCCTGTACGGTCGAACTGCCAAGGCCGGATGTCGTTCCTGACCCGGCATTCTCCTTGTCCGGCCTGCAGAAGACAGCCACGATAAGTTCGTACGAGACTACGGATGTGACCGTTACCGTAAAACGTACATATGGCGTGTCAAAGGAGCTTATGCTGAATCTTTCCGTGGATGGGGCGGAAATTGATTCATACAACGAGATTTACTCCACAGGTTTCAGACAGATGGATTCCAAGTATTACACTATGCCTGAATCCGTTACATTCGCGCCTAACACCCAGAAGGCGGAATTTGTCGTAACGATCAAGACCGCCGAGCTTGTGAGGGACAACGGAAAGGGGGCCGAGAATCTTCTTATTCCTGTAGTCCTCACGGGAGCCTCTATGGCGGTGGCCGATTTTGGTTCTATGGGATCGATACTCATAGGATTGACGACCTCTGAGCCTACAATCATTGTCGATGTGCCGGAGACTCCGGAAGTCTTGTCTTTCCTGTCCATAGATCCGCTTGACCAGACTGTGACAATTAAGGCTGGTACCAATTTCAATAACCTTGACACCAAGAAAGTGAGTATCAAGATTGCCGATGACAAAGTGGCTGAATTCAATGCCGCCAACGGAACCTCGTATGAACCAATCCCTTCGTCATGCTACAAGGTCTCCGACGGCACATTCAATCCGGAACAGATGACCTTTGAGGATGTCATCTCATTCAGCAGCAAAGGAATGGCAGAAGGCAAGGAATATCTTTGCCCTATTGTACTTGAACAGACAGGTGGCTATGTGGTGGAGCAATCCTCCCCGGTCTACGTGATCGCCAGTCTGACATCCCTTAGGGCATGGACTCCGGAGGCCGTGGGCAAGCAGGTTCTTCCGTCCTACCGGAAAGGAAGTGTCACGATCCAGATGAACGCCCCGCTGTCCAACGACCTTCAGGTTTCGTTTAAGTATGATCCGGAGGCTGTGAGCGCCTACAATGCCGCCAACGGCACGTCTTACAAGACATTTGATGTCTCCAAGGTGTCGGTCGGCGAGGCGAGCATCAAGGCGGCGTCCAAAAAGGCTACAGTTGAATTCGCGGTAGATGCATCCGCAATGCCGTATGACGGAGAGGACGCCTATATGGTGGCGCTGACGGTTGATCAGGACAAATTCCCTAAAGGAACATTGTTTGACGAAGGCAGGCAGACTGTGTTCTTTGAGGTCGTGAAGACGATCACCGGAGACTATGTCAAGACTGTCGAAGGTGTCCAGTGGGAGTTCAACCTGACTGTCGGAGAGGATGCGACTTTTGTGGCGGCAAACAAAGGCGGTGGCGAGACGACCCAGAAAGTTACCGCGTTCACCGAGAATGAGACCGGCTATAACTCTTTCTCCAACAGAATCGACTTCACTGCCGGTTCTGCTCATGAAGGAGTTCCGCAGAGATATTACATAATCTACGGCGGAAAATGGAAGGATGGTGTCATCCTGTTTGACCTCAGCGAGGAACCGGACAAGGACGGATTCTACAGGATGGTCAATGTGAGTGACCGAAGGACGGACGATGACTGGATCTGGAACAAGTCCAGATTCAACCCGGCTGACGGAAGCTGGGACCTTCAGATGGCGGTCTTTGGTTATTGGAACACCCGTAAGCTTTTCTGTAGGCTGACCCGATAGGGTTGGCCGATATGGCGACGGGCGAAGTAACGCCCGTCGCCTTTATGATTCAACAGGCGGTAAAAGATAAGTCGCCGCTGAGTTCGCGAAGATTGATAAGACTAAGAGACATGAGACTATATTCCCTGTTATCATCGTTATTGCTGGCCACTTTTGTGGCCGTTTCGTGTTCGGGTAAGGATGAACCTACGATTGATTTTCCGGATGACCCGAATCCCGATAATCCCCCTACCGGACAGTATCTTTCTGGCATCATATTTAATCAGAACTTCGAGGATGACATCAACTTGACAAAGAACAGTGATGTCCCCGAGGATGGAAAATGGTACTATGTCGGAGGATGGCGCGAATCTGGCGCAAAAGTTTCTCAGATAGACGGCTACGGCTACAAGGACAGCCGTTGTCTTTGCATAGCGGCTCTTGACCATACGGTCGATGTGGCTGTGGTGCAGAGAATCAAGGTGGTTCCGGGGAAGAATTACAAGGTGTCCGTCAAGATCAAGACAAGCGGAGTCAGCGGAGCCAATCCAGAGTCAGGAGCCTGTATATCCCTGAATTCCGCCTGGTCCTTGAAGTCCAAACGAGTCTATGGCACAACGGATTGGACTACCGTGAGTTTGGAGTTGGAGCCCGAGACTGACTATCTGGAGATAGCGTTGAGGCTGGGCGCCAACTGTGACGACGCGCGTGGCGTAGCCTATTTCGACAATGTGTCAATCTCCTATAACAATGATCTGTATGTTCAGGAGAGTGAGCATCTTGTCTTGATGTGTGACAAGAAATACATCGCTATCTCTGAATCAATGATAGGAGAGTGGCTTTCAAAGCTGGACAAGGTCTATGAGGCTTATGTGGAGCTTTTTTCCGGAAGAAAACCGTATGGTGGGAATAAGATAAGAATCCGTTCAGGTTCCATCAACGCTTGGGCATATGCCGGCAATCCTATCCAATGGAACGAGAATTATATTACCGAGACGCTGATGTCCGTGAAGGAAGGGGATTGGTGCTTCGGGCTCATGCACGAGCTCGGCCATGATTTCGCTCCGGGACACTTCACGGAATTCAGCGCCACCTGCGCTTTTGACTTCAATGAGGAGGTCATGGCGAACTGGAGGATGTACTATGCCTTGGAAAAACTTGACGGAGTGGTCTTCAACAATGACAAGATCTATCACGGCAAGGAGGTTGTTGCCCTCTATAGATCGGACACCCCCAACTCCTATGACAATATCATAAAGGCCGGCAGGTGCGAGGAGATGGGCAATGGCCTTACCTATTGTCTATGGCGTATCCGTGACGCCTACGGATGGCAAGTGTGGATAGACACGTGGGACGAGATCTACAGGACAAGGATTAACTCGGTTATGGAAAGCTCGATGAATCAATGGCAGAAATTCGATTACCTGCTTACGATACTCAGCAAGCACACTCCTGACGGACAGGATGTACGGGAGACATTCCCTGACGGCGAACTTGATCTTATTAAGAAATATCTTTCAACACAGAAATAGTATCAGATGAGAATCCCGTTATTAGCGGCGGCGATCATGCTGCCCATGGCAACCGCAGTACTGGCCTGCGGGGAGAAGAAGGCCTGTTCCTATGAAGAGAATTTCAGCACGGATGTTCTGGGGGACGGCAGCTGGACGTTAGTGCTTGACGGTGAGGTTCCCGAGGGAGCCGCTGCATTTTGGAGACAGGAGGAAGGAATGGATGGCGGAGGATGTGTCTTCATCTCTTCTCCGGAACGAGCACAGGTGAGTGTCTGTCATGATGTTGAAGGACTTGATCCAGAGAGAATCTATCGCGTGTCTGCATTCCTCAAGACTTCTGGAGTGTCTGAAGGCCGTGGGGCGGTGTTGACAGTGGAGACTGAGAACACTGATCAGGAATGGAACGCTTCCGAATTCTGTTATGGCGACAGCGACTGGAAGAAAGTCTATGTGGATTTTGTGCCGGCCGCCACAGGCAAGGCTCAGATCAGATGCCGTCTTGGAGACCACGGAGGCACGTACAATGGGGGTACGGCTCACGGCAAGGTTTGGTGGGACTGCATTAGTTTGAGAGAGATCCTGCCGGAGGAGCTTTGCATCCGTGAGGGCAAGCATATTCGTCTGGCGCTCGACACCGACAAAGTCTGCGTGAGCGATTCCACTTTGGACAGTTGGCTGGCCAATCTTGACTCGGTCTACGAAAGTTACTCAAGGCTGGTCGGAGGCACTCCTTTCAACGGTTCCAGGATCACCATCCTGACCACACCGGGAGTTGAGGCGGGCTATTGGGCGTTGGCAGGTAATCCGATCCTGTGGAACAACCATGTCGGCATTGACAAGTCATTGCTGTCCACCAGAGATAATGGCGACTGGAATTTCGGTGTGATGCATGAGATCGGTCATACTTTTTCCGGATACTGTCGTCCCGACGGCTCAAGAACCAATTCCACATGGAACTGGAACGACGAGATATTCGCTAATTTCAGGATGTCTTACGCTCTGGAGGACTGTGGCGGCAGGATGGGACAGCGCGGTGTTTTCTACACCGGAGCGGAGAATATGGACTACTACAAGATTGCCTACGATGAGACCATCGGAGCCGGTGTCGCGAAGAACAACGGTGATGCCTTGCACTACACTTTCATGAGAATTGCGAGAAAGTACGGTTGGAAGGTCTATGAGGAGGCATTCAGGCTGCTGTATGCGCTTGAAGAGGGTGAAACAGCCATGCTGAAGACGGACTATGACAAATTCTGTTTTTTCCTGTCCTATGTCTCAAAGGCCGCCGGCGAGGATGTGTGCAAGACCTGCTACTCCCAGAAGGAACTTGAGTTGATAGAAGAATCATTGAAGTAGAAATGTTTACAAAATATATTAAGGCAAGTCTCGCTGTCCTTTCATTCCTTGTCGCCGTGTCTTGCGGGGTCAATGAATATTCTCTGGAATCCCCCGACGGAAGAACCTGCGTCAAGGTTCTCTCAGGAGAGAGGCTGGAATATTCAATCACACATGACGGCTCCGTACTCATCTCTCCGTCCGCGATGGAGATGGAGTTTGTCACCGAAGGAAAGGTTCTCGGGAGGGACTCAGGAAAGATGAGGGTGCGTCGTCGCAGCGTCGAGGAGAGCGTGGAGGCTATGTTCTACAGACAAGCCGAGGTTTCGGGGAAGTGCAACGAGGCTGTTCTGTCATTTGGCGGCTGGTCATTGGAGATCCGGGCCTACGACAGCGGTGTGGCTTGGAGATTTGTCACTGATGGCTGTTTCGCCTCGGATTCCGTGGTCGTGCGCGGAGAGACCGAAGAGTTCAACCTGCCGTCGGACAGGATGGTATGGCTGAGTTACTCAGTGGGGAAAGATCCCTATGCGAACGCTTTCCAGAATGCCTATACTCATCAGAGAGTCAGCGAATTCGGAACCGAGTCTTCTTTGGCTTTCCTTCCGGTGGCCATCGAGTGTGACAACGGGGTGAAGGCTGTGGTCTGCGAGTCTGATCTGAAATCCTATCCCGGGATGTTCCTAAAGGGAACGGAAGGCGGATTCAAGGGCGAGTTCGCCTGTCTGCCGGACAGTTGCTACATCCATCCCGCGCGTTGCCAGAAGAAGATTGCCGCAAGGAAGGATGTGATCGCGAAGACCTCCGCGCGAAGGACTTACCCGTGGCGGATTGTGGCGATTTCTGATGAAGACAAGGAACTGCCGGTCAATGACCTTGTCTATCTGTTGGCGGAGCCACGCGAAGGTGACCCGTCGGAGTGGGATTGGGTGAAGCCGGGTCTGTGTGCCTGGGAATGGTGGAACGACTGGGGGCTGACGGGAGTTGACTTCAAGCCGGGTGTCAACACCGAGACCTATTTCGCTTACATCGATTTCGCCGCCCGCCTCGGACTTCCCTACATTGTGATGGACGAAGGATGGTCGGCCAGGGATGACATCATGTCGCTGCGTGAAGGCATAGACCTTGATTTGGTCAGGGTGGTTGAATATGCCGCCTCGCGTGGAGTCGGAGTTTTTATCTGGGCGGTTGCTAATGTCCTGGATGATAAACTGGAAGAGGCTGCGGCCTACTATTCTGGAATCGGGGTGAAAGGATTCAAGGTCGATTTCTTTGACAGGGATGACCAAGAATGCGTTGACATGGTCTACCGCATCGTGGAAGCGCTGGCAAGGCACAAGCTGATGGTGGATCTTCATGGAATATACAAACCTACGGGTTTGAACAGGACGTACCCTAACGCTGTGAATTTTGAAGGTGTTTACGGATTGGAGGAGGTGAAATGGGCCTCTCCGAAGTCTGTAGAGTACGATGTCACATTCCCGTTCATCCGTCAGATCCAAGGTCCGTCAGACTACACGCAGGGTTCTTACCGGAACGCCACGGAGGAGTCATTCCGTATAGATTGGCACAATCCTATGAGCAAGGGAACCAGAGCCCGTCAGGTGGCGGCCTATGTCGTGTTCGACTCGCCTTTGGCGATGATGTGTGACTCCCCGTCACTTTATCTGTCGGATCTGCCATGCTCGGAATTCATCGCCTCATTGCCGACGGTGTTTGATCATACGGAAATCCTCGCCGGGGAGCTCGGCTCCTTCATCGTGACCGCAAGGGAGAAGGATGGTGCCTGGTACATCGGTGCCTTGACCGACTGGAATTCGCGCGAGATTGAAATCAGTCTGGATTTTCTTGATGCAGGGCGTGAATATTCATTGCGTTCCATTGAGGATTCCCCAGATTCTGATTTCAGTCCGGAAAAGTATGTCATCTCTGAAAACACCGTGGCCAGTGGAGACACACTTGCCGTTCCGCTTGCTCCGGGAGGTGGTGCCTGTTATGTTATGGCTCCTATTCGATGATTTTTGTTATTTTTGGTAAGCGTTAAAAAATAAGTTGAACTAAATTTGTGTCAGATTTATTTCAAGTTATTTTTCAATGATCACTTGATGTCTGCATTAAAATTTTGAATGATATGAAAAGGTTTCTTATTGTGATGGCGGCGGTGTTGCTGACTGCTTTGTCCGTGTCTGCGAAAGTCTCTCTTCCATCGCTCGTCGGTGACAACATGGTTCTTCAGCGCAACACTTCCGTGAATGTCTGGGGAAAGGCCAAGGCCGGGGCAAAGGTCTCTGTGTCTGTGTCATGGAGCAAGGAAAGGTATCGTACTAAAGCTGATCCGGACGGGAATTGGCGTGTCAGGGTAGCGACCGCTGACGCCGGCGGCCCTCACACCATGACCATCTCCGATACGAGAGCCTTGGACAACGCCCTGCCGAAGAAATAACC
>OCLB01000099.1_pt1 | contig 19600 bp, 21 predicted proteins | sample 1495901 | NCBI WGS metagenome assembly OCLB01 (sample SAMN03418273, study PRJEB22391) | human gut metagenome | biome: human-gut; feature: organic feature; material: feces | host: Homo sapiens | place: Tanzania | collected 2013-01
TCATAGCATACGGCGGGCACGCGCATAGACATCGCCTCCAGTAAAGACATCGGCTGGTGCACTGAATTATTTGCCAGTGTGCCGTGAGCGCAACCTGGTGAAAGCTGTGCAATATCTGCGCGACAGCGGTTTCAAAGTGATGGGCGCATCGGAAAAAACTGACTTGAACTATACAAAAGCCGACTTCACCGGACCTGTAGCCATTGTGCTTGGTGCCGAAGATACCGGCATTTCCACCGATTGCTCTTATAAGGACACGATTTATCTGGCTATTCCCGAATTTGGGCAAATCAATTCGCTCAACGTGTCGGTAGCTGGTGGTATTATGATTTATGAAGTGGTTCGTCAGCGACTTAACGATGGTCAAAACGTAAATTCATAAAGTTTTATTTGACTGAAAACCGATTTTAGGGTAACTTTGCAAAAAAATTATATTTAGATGATAAATCGTGTCCTTATAAGAGCAAAAGTCGTACAAATGCTGTACGCCTACATGGTTTCAAAAGACTCCATGACTTTAACAACGGCTAAGAAAGAATTGACAAAGAGTCTCGACAAGTCGTATGAACTCTACAATGCGTTGTTGAAGTTGATGATTGAACTCACCGATGTTCAAGATTTGCGTCTTGACGAAGCCAAGCACAAGTTCCTCCCAACCGAGGAAGACTTGAACCCAAATATGCGTTTTGTGGAAAACGAGTTCGTGAAAAGACTTCGTGCCGACCAAACACTTGCCGACTTTGTGGACGACAAGAAAATCAACTGGCGCGACGACGAACTCTTTGTTCGCTTGCTTCTTGATAAGATTCTCCGTTCGGAAGAATATCAGGAATATATGGAAATGCCTAAGACCTCTCTCGTGCGTGATGGTGAGGTGTGGTACCAATTAATGAAAAAAGTGGTGCTCCCCGACGAGAATTTGCTTGAGCATCTTCAGTCAATGAGCGTTTATTACACTGATGATGACTTGCAAATCATGGGTCAGTTTGTGATGAAGACCATTCGCCGCTTCGAAGACGAAGAGGCACAGCCAATCCTTCCTCAATACAAGAACGATGACGACAGCAAATTTGGCGAACAACTTTTCTCAAAGGCTGTGGCTGAAATGGAGGAAAACAATTCGTACATCGACCAATTTGTGAAAACAGAAAAGTGGGATGTGGAGCGAATTGCACTGATGGACCGTGTGGTGATGTGCACTGCGCTGACCGAAATCCGCAACTATCCAAGCATTCCTGTGAACGTGTCGCTCAACGAATACATCGAACTTGCCAAGGACTACAGCACTCCACGAAGCGGCCAGTTTGTGAATGGTATTTTGAACGCAGTGGTGAATAAACTGCGTGCCGACAAGGTGATTATTAAATAGACATTATTAATTAAATAAAATTATAAAGTATGGTATTGAATTATATTTTACTTGATGCTGCTGCACCTGCTTCTTCGGGTGGTATGGGTAGCATTATTATGATTGTGGCTCTTATCGCTATTTTCTATTTCTTTATGATTCGCCCACAAAGCAAGAAGCAAAAAGAAATGAAGAAATTCCGTGAAGGTTTGAAGTCGGGCGACAAAGTGATTACCGCTGGCGGTATCCACGGCCGTATTCGTGAAATCAAGCAAAATGGTACAGTGCTTTTGGAAATCACTGATGGCGTGAAGATTGTGATTGACGCAACTATGATCTACCCATCAATGCAAGATGCTATCCAAACAGGCTCTGAAGTAAAGAAAGATTAATTGTAACTCTGATAATGGTCGGTTTTGGCGTGGCTATATGTCCTCGTAAAACCGACCAGTCACATTTTTTTCTTGAGCAGTGGAGATAATCAAAAAAATACAGAAAAGTTTCCCAGCAAATAAAGCCGCCTATAAAGTGGTTTTATTGTATGGGTACTTTTTTTTGTTTTCTTTCTTCGCTTGGGGATTCACGAAGTCGTACACTGGCGATGTGACGCTGAATCTGGTGATTACTGGTGTGCCCGACGAGGTGGTTGTTATTGATTCAATTCCAAGTCAGGTGACCGTGCCCATGGAGGGAAAAGTGTTCTTTCATGTGTATTATAAGTTTTTCCGACCAGATGTCAATATCAATTTCCTCTCCAAGTTTCAGAAAGCAAATTCGGAATTGGTGATTTCGCTCGACGATATTTATGCTTCACTGAACTTGAACTCACTGTATCGCCCCACCAACATGTCGAAAATTCAGCCAGGATTTCCCTTGGTGCTGACGGTGGTTGCTCACGAGGGCAAAAAAGTGCCAGTCACTTTTGGCAACAGTATCAATCTGCAATTCAATCCAGTGACCATGTCGCTTGTCAATTGGCCTGTGTGCACGCCCGATTCGGTGGTGGTGTATGCCAAGAGCGAACTGCTGGAAACGGTGGATTCGGTGTCGCTCGACCCATTCACTGTGAACGATTTTTCCGACACATTGATGACGGTGAATTTGAGACCAATCCCTGGGGCGAGATTTCAAACCACAAAGGTGCGACTCCGCCTTGATTTGGAGAAAAACTATCTCAAGCGTGCCACAATCGATGTGGAACCAAAGGAAGTGAAAGGCATAAAAATCCAATATCACCCATCTACGGTTGACATTTTGTATTATGTGCCAGAACGCTTCTATAATGCGAAAGCACCAACTATTGCGGTGTTTGCCGATGATATTGACTTGACTAAAAAGTCGGGCAAAGTGGCTGTCCGTAAGGCAGAGGAGTTCCCTCACAGAAAGATTTACAAGATATTGAGAGACTCTGTGACTTGGACGGTGAAATAATATTCCAAACTTATGATTGTTGCTATAACAGGAGGAATAGGAAGTGGTAAGTCGGTAGTGTCGCAGGTGTTGCGCCTGTTGGGCTATCCTGTGTATGACTGCGATGCCAATGCGAAGCGACTGATGAACGAGTCGGTGGCATTGCGCGAAAGTCTTGTGAAGCGGTTTGGAACCGACCTGTATCGCCAAGGCGCATTTAATGCTCAATATTTATCCTCAATCGTGTTTGCTGACCAATCGGCGTTGGCAGATCTCAATGCTATTGTTCACCCTGCCGTGAAAGCCGACATACAGGCTTGGTGGCGTGAAAAGGGCGGACTGGTGTTTGTAGAAACTGCCATTCCCTATTCGAGTGGCGTGCATCAGATTGTGGATAAAATATGGAAAGTGACCGCACCAACAGAGGTGAGGGTGGAGCGAGTGATGGCTCGTAACGGAATGCCGAGGGCGCAAGTGGAGCAGCGCATCGCCTCGCAAGCGTCGGAGGAAGTGCAGAGCGATAAAGACGTGGTGATAATCAACGATGGCACCACGGCTGTGATACCACAAATTGTGGAAAACCTCAAATTGTTAAAGTAACTTTACACGGGCTTTATATCTTCATGAAATATACTGATATTTGATTATTTTCATTAACTTTGTAGTATAATCATTTTTTAAAAGACAGATAAAATAAACGTAATATTTATGTTGAAAACTATTTTAAGCATTTCTGGCAAACCAGGTTTGTACAAACTCATTTCATACGGAAAGAATATCGTAATTGTTGAAAGTTTGATTGACAAAAAAAGAACACCAGCTCACTCTCGTGACAAAATCATCTCGTTGGGTGATGTCGCTATCTACACTACTGGTGACGATAAGCCTCTTGCAGAAGTGCTCGAAGCAGCATACGCAAAATATCCAGAAGGCGTGAACACCGCAGACTATAAGACAGACGAGAAGCTTGCTGAATTCATGTCGTCAGTGCTTCCAGAATATGATGAGGAACGTGTTTACAAAACCGACATCAAGAAGCTGATTACTTGGTTCAACATTCTCGTAAAGGCAGGTTACACATCTTTCGTGGAAAAGGAAGAGGCTGAAGCTCCTGCAGAAGAAGAAAAGTAATCATTTTACATAAACGAATGCTAAAGAAAGGTGTAAGGCTTCCTGAAGTCGGTGCTTTCTTTAGCATTTTTTGTTTTTTTTGACATGCACAGAATCAATATGAAAAATAGCGTAAAGTTTTTGCCAATGCTGCTGGTGATGGTGGCGTTGATGCTTGGGTCGTGTCATACCAAAAAGACTACTACAACCTATAAGCCTGGCACAAGCCGCCCTGTGAAAATTCCCGATGAGTGGCGCACACTTGACATCAGTTTGAGCGCGGGCGACAACAAAAAACTGTATCGTGAAATTAAAGGTTGGTTAGGCACGCCTTACCGATACGCGGGCAACACCAAGCGGGGTGTGGACTGCTCAGGATTCGTGCTTCAAATCTATAAAGCCGTGTATAAAAAGCCAATAGAACGAAATTCGGCTAAGATTTTCGAGAAAAACTGTAAGTTGATTGATGTTGACGACCTCCGAGAAGGCGACCTCGTGTTTTACTGCACATCAAGAAATACCAAAAAAATCAACCATGTGGGCATTTATTTGAAAGATAATAAATTTGCACACGCGTCATCGTCAAGTGGCGTGAAAATCAGCGATATTACCGAAGATTATTTCATCAACCACTTTTATGCCGCTGGGCGAGTGGTGAGGTAGTGTGATTGCTTAGTCTATTATTAAAGATTTCTCTCTCAAATTCAGGCACTTGATGCCCAATCTGCGGCATTGGTCGATGATGTTTGGTGTGTTTGGCTCATACACATTGCCCGAAATCACCATGTGGTTGATGTTGTAGAGGCGTGCCAAATCTTCTACCGTGCCATTGAATCGCTTTGTGATTACGCAGTAATTGATATTCACTTTCTTTTCTCCTGTGATTTTCTTCCAACGATTGTTGCCTGCCATAAGAATGGTGTGGCTGAATATGCGTGCGTATGGCGAACGGAGTGCCACATTTTGGATTTTCGAAGAATCGTTGGCTTCCGTAAAGCAGTCAATGCCGTGGGCTGCAAAGAAACCAGTGTGTTGCCCTCTGAAATCTTCGGGCTTAAATTTACTGCCGTCGTCGGGTGTCCAATAATACGCATTGCCGTCCTGGTAGAAAACGATTGGTGTGCAATCGTAGGCATTAAATGCAACACACCCTGAAGTGGGGGAACTGATGAGCGTGAGCGTGTGCAGAACCACCGCAAATGCGCAGTTTGCGATGCACAGATTCATATAAAGCCACTTTCCGCGTTTGATAAACAGCGTCAGGAATGTGATGCAGATGAAATACGAGAGCACATCGTATTCGCTGAAATACACCTCTTTAGAGACCGAGAATGGCAGTTGCGATATGTGCCGTGCTACGGAATTGGCATAGGTGACCAGCATATCGGCAATGTGGTTTAGTGCATCAATGTTCATATCGCCGCACGCCAGCAGAATAATTAGCACCGCAATACCCATAAAAATCGGGAATATTGGCAGAATTAGCGCATTTGAAATAAATCCTGCCCACGATATGGCGTGGAAATAATACGCCGTGAGCGCAATGGTTGCGCCCATCGCTATAACTGATGTGGCGATTAACGTGATAAGGTAGCGAAGCCACTTCCTTTTCGTCTTGATTTGTTTGTTGGAAGGAGAGAGAATGAGAATGAACAGCACAGTGATGAAACTGAGTTGAAATCCCGCATTGAAGAGTGATTCGGGTGAGAAAGCAAGAATCAGTAGCGCTGATGCCATTAATGAATTGACAGCCGTAGCCTTTCTCCCGAAAATGAATGTGGCAAATGTGAAAGCAATCATCACGGTGGCACGCACTACCGAAGGAGGAAGCCCTGTGAGCACATCGTAGAAAATGACAATTACTACCGAAAGGACGAAACGGAGTTTCTTTAGTTGGTAAAAGTCTAATGGCCAGAGCAGTAGCCATATAAATATCATAATGATGCCGATGTGGAGTCCGCTCAACGCCAGCACATGCGATATGCCAGCGTAGGAGTATTCGCTCCGTGTTTGTTGGTCGATATATTTCCTATCACCCAACAGCAGCGCAATGATGTAGTGCTTGGTTTCCAGCGAAAGGGTGGTGCGATGGATTGAGGCGATGATTCTTTTTCGGGCTTTGGTCATCAAGTTTCCAAAGGTGACGGTATGGCCATATTTTGTGACAGCTTTAGCGTCGATATGCTGCTGATAAATGATGCCCTTTCTCTTTTGGATTAAAGCAAAGTCGGTGTCTTCGGGCATGTTTGGATTGCTGATTCTCTGGAGATTTACCACGAAAGCCACGTTGTCGCCTTCCACCAGGCTATAATTGCAGCCTTTGGTGGTGAGCAGAATGGTGCTGCCTTGTGCGTGCGAACTAAGCATATTCACAGTCATATACATGGACCTTTCCTTAAAGTCGATGCTTTCGATTCTGCCGTAACCCAATTTGCCGTTGGTTTGCGAGAGGTTGAGCACTGAGGACTGATGAATGGAGTAGGTGGTCCAACCCAGTGCTAATGAGGTAATAATGATAGGAATAATCGAGAATGGGCGAACCTTGCTTCTGCTTTCTGGAGTGCGAGAAAGCAGACTCATCATAATGGCGATAGCGCACCCAATAATGGCAAGCGATACGGTAGCAAGAATGGGGACTGGTGGGAAATAATTGCCCAAAACAATTCCCACACCAAAAGGAACAACGATGCGGGTTATCGGAATTTTCGATAGGGGAGAACTGCTCATTTATACATTTATAAATGTGTAGGCACTATTTTGTCCAAATATCGTAGGCTGCGAAGGCTTGAAGGAGAAGCATTTCCAGCCCGTTTTTCACTTCTGCGCCAGCTGCCTTCGATTTTTGCATAAATAATGTGATGTCGGGGTTGTATATCAAATCGTAGCACAAATGGCTCTTGCCCAAAAAGCGATAAGGGAAGTCGGGACAAGTGTCGGTGTGGGGGAACATGCCCAGAGGGGTGGCGTTCACGATGATTTTGTGCTCGTTCACCATGGCTTTGGTGAGTTCGTCGTAGGTGTGGGTGGCTGCTGATTTCTGGCGAGAAACGAGCATCACCTCAATGCCTAATTTGCGCAGCGCATAGGTCACCGCTTTCGATGCGCCGCCAGTGCCCAGCACCATCGCTTTTTTGCGGTTTTCATTCACGAAAGGCTCAACCGACTTCATAAAGCCGATAGTGTCGGAATTGTAACCACGAAGTTCCACGTCGTTATCCTTTGGCCCACGCGTGATTTTAATCACATTCACAGCACCAATGGATTTCGCAGCATCGTCGATTGACGTGAGGTAGGGGAGCACCTGCTCCTTGTAGGGATATGTCACGTTAAGTCCACAGAGATTCGGATATTCGGCAATCACCTCCATAAGGTCGCCAATATCCTCAATTTCAAAATTCATGTATTCGGCATTGATACTCTCCGACTCGAATTTCTCGTTGAAATACTCCATTGAGAACGAGTGTCCCAACGGATAGCCAATTAAGCCGTACAATTTTTTTTCATTTTGAAATGAGTCCATCGCTGTTTTGCTTTAAGTGGTTATTATTTTTACAAATTTACAACAAAAAAATTAATACACATTTCTTTTTAGAATGATTTATTTCAGCAAAAAACCACTTTTGTCTTGTTATGGAATAGTGGTATTACCCTTTTTATTGCTATCTTTGCACGATATTGAAAAAAACAGCACATATTATTTAATTAGATATGAACCCAACATCTAAAAAAAATGTTTTGATAGGTCTCACTGTGGTTGTGAGCATTTGCATCCTTTATTGGGGCATCGAATACTTAAAAGGCATCAATTTGCTGAAGCCTGCTAACTTCTATTATGCTAAATTTGAAAAAGTGAACGGACTTACGGTGGCTTCGCCTGTGACGGTGAATGGTTTCAAGGTGGGTCAGGTGCGCGAAATCACTTACGACTACGATACCAACCAGATTTCGGTGGAGTTGAGTTTTGAGAAAGGCTTGAAAATTCCAGATGGATCTACCATCACATTCTCCAACGAACTGCTTGGCGCAGCGGCATTGCAACTGAATTTGGGCGCAAGCAAAACCTATATGGAGGTGGGCAGCGTGATTCCTACGCAAATGCAAGGAGGATTGATGGACAAGGTGGGCAACGATATGATGCCGGCGCTGGTGTCGATTCTCCCGAAGGTGGACTCAATAGTGGGCAGCGTGAATCAGATTCTCGCAAATCCAGCCATTGCCGCTTCGGTGACTCGCTGCGACGCCATCACTCGCGAACTCGCTGCTAGTTCAGCACAACTCACAGAACTGATGGCAAGCCTCAATAAGGCTATCCCAGGAATGGTTCACAATGCCAACGGAGTGCTCGCTAATGCAAATGCGCTTACTGGCGACTTGAGAACCACCACAGGCAACTTGAACACGATTACCGGCAATTTGAAAGAACTGCCATTAGACACCACTCTTAATCGCATCAATGCCACTTTGGCAAATGTTCAACGCTTGACAGCCAAACTCAACAATGAAAACTCCTCTTTGGGTATGCTTCTTAATGATAAGAAACTTTATCAAAATGCCACAAGCACAGTGGCAAGCCTTGATTCCCTCTTGCAAGATGTAAAGAAGCACCCTAAGAAATATGTGACGATAAAAGTATTTTAAATTCCAAAAATAACGAGTGTGGCGTTGTTTGGAATTGTTCCGAATAACGCCACATTCGCTTTTTTATGCTTTTCTATCAATGTTGCGTGCAAAACGGCTTTTTGCCAATTGCCATTTTTCTAAAGAAAATTAAACAAATGTTCTAAAGTGTTGATAGATAGCCTTTTCAACTGTTGCGAATTTTAAAACTGTCGATTTTACCCACTTTTGGCTTAAGTGTCTGTTTATCACCTGTAATAGGATTGTTTTCAAAAAAACAAATTTTAAAACGAGTTTTTTTTCAGAAAAAACACTATAATTTTGTATTGTTGTAAAAATGCCCCATTCTGAAATTAATGATTAAAAACAGCCCACATATTGAACAATGGAACAAGTGTCTTCAGTACTTGAAAGACAACCTTTCGACCGAGCAATATAATGCTTGGTTTGCTCCCATTAGTGTGGTTGATTTCAAAGATGGAGCGTTGACTTTGCGAGTTCCTTCACAGTTCTTCATCGAGCAGATTGAGGAGCGCTACTGTCCTGTGATGTTGTCCGCTTTGCGAAAGGTGTATGGCAACGAATTTAAGAAGTTATATTATAGTGTGGAAGTTGCCGCAAAGGAAACCGTGACAATGGCCGACGACAACGCCAGCGTTATGCTCAAAAAGCGCATGTCGCCCAACTTCCACTATCAGGAGGCGCAAAACGATATTGACCCACAACTCAACCCTCGTTACACCTTTGAGAACTATTGTGGAAGCATGAGCAACAAGCTCGCAGTGAGCATTGGTATGGCGATTGCCACAAACCCTGAATGCAAGACGTTCAACCCGATGTTTGTGTTTGGACCTACTGGTGTGGGAAAAACGCACCTCATTCAGGCTATTGGTATCAAAATGAAGGAAAATAATCCACGCTTGCGCGTGCTTTATGTCACTTCGCGTATTTTTGAGAACCAATACTCTATTGCAGTTAGAAGCAACAAGGTGCCCGACTTCATCAATTTCTACCAAAGCATTGATGTGCTGATTATCGACGATATTCAGGAGTTGGCAGGTAAGCAGGCTACTCAAAACACATTCTACCATATTTTCAATTCACTTCACGGTCGTGATAAGCAGCTGATTATGTCGAGTGACTGCCGTCCAAGCGAACTTGATGGCATGATTCCGCGCTTGATTTCACGTTTCAAGTGGGGTATGACGGTGGAACTGTCGAAACCAGACTACGAGTTGCGCAAAGATGTACTCGAATTGAAGGCCTCGCAAGACGGTTTGGCATTCTCCGACGATGTGCTTGAGTTTATTGCTAACAATGTGACCGACAGCATTCGTGAACTGGAAGGCGTGGTGGTGTCGCTGCTGGCACATGCCATGATGCTCAATCAGGAAATATCTGTTGATTTGGCAAAGGCTGTGGTTGCCAACTCGGTGAAGTTGAATAAGCGTCAGGTGACCTTCGAACTGATAGCCGAGAAAGTGGCTAATCACTGCAATATTGATTCTGCGCTTCTTTACGGTCAGTCGCGTAAGCGTGAAATCTCTGACGCACGCCAACTTTTGATGTACTTTGCGAAGAAGGAAACGCAACTGTCGTCAACCAACATCGGCTTGCGATTGAACCGCAACCATGCCACCGTGCTACATGCATGCAAACAGATTGAGCAACGCATCACAGTGGAAAAATCATTCCAAGAGGAAGTTCAGAAGATTCTCGAAGAATTACACCAGTAAAAATAGATGTTTACATAAATGAAAAGAGCGGTAATTAGTTGCCGCTCTTTTTGTTATCGGTATGTGCGTAGGGGCATTCTGAAATATCCTGGCATATACTCCATTTCGAAATGGTCGGGAGAGCCGTAAAGCAGAATAACATCATACTGCACGTTCACGTCCATTCTGCGGCACATTCGGCAATAAGCCCTCGAAGCGTTGATGAGATTGTTTTGCTTCTGTCGGTTGATGGCGCGCCGAGGGTCGTAGCCGTTTTTCTGGGATCGGGTTTTCACTTCCACGAAATGAAAAGTGCCGTTTCGCTCGGCAATAATGTCAACTTCAAGGTGGTTCATCGTCCAGTTTCTCTCCCTCACGATGAAGCCTTCTCTTATCAGAAATTCGTAGGCAAATTGTTCGCCAGCTGCGCCAAGTGTATTGTGTTGTGCCATTGTATCTTGTTTTGTGGTAAAATTACTAAAAATTAATTGATTTGGGGCTTTGAAAGGGTGTGATTTTTTTCGTAATTTTGTAGTTAAAATAAAATTGTAAATGAAGAATATAAGAAATTTTAGCATTATAGCGCATATCGACCATGGTAAAAGCACCTTGGCGGACCGACTGTTGGAATACACCAAGACCGTCGGCGGCAAGGAAATGCAAAACCAGGTGCTCGATAACATGGACTTGGAGCGAGAGCGTGGCATCACCATCAAGAGCCACGCCATTCAGATGGATTACGTTCAAGATGGCGAAAATTATACGCTCAATCTTATCGACACTCCAGGACACGTCGATTTCTCTTACGAAGTGTCGCGCTCCATTGCTGCGTGCGAGGGCTGTCTGCTGATTGTGGACGCCACTCAAGGCGTGCAGGCTCAAACCATTTCCAACCTTTACTTGGCCCTGGACAATGATTTGGAAATTATTCCAGTTATCAACAAGATAGATATGGAAAGCGCACACCCCGACGAAGTGGAAGATGAGATTGTTGAATTGCTGGGCTGCGACCCCGGAGACATTATCAGGGCAAGTGCCAGAACCGGCGAGGGAATCCCTGAGATTCTGCAAGCCATCGTGGAGCGCATACCTGCTCCTAAGGGCGACCCTGAGGCTCCGCTTCAAGCGCTTATCTTCGACTCGGTGTTCAATCCATTCCGTGGCATTATCGTGTATTTCAAGGTGATTAACGGTACAATCCATAAAGGCGACCTTGTGAAATTCGTGAACACCGGCTGTGAATACGACGTTGACGAGTTGGGTATCCTCAAGTTGAACCTTGAACCAAAGAATCAGGTGAGCGCTGGCAATGTGGGTTATATCATCAGTGGTATTAAAAACTCCACAGAGGTGAGAGTTGGTGATACCATCACACACACTGCACGCCCATGTGAGAAAGCGATTGCCGGTTTCCAAGAGGTGAAGCCAATGGTGTTTGCCGGCGTTTATCCAATCGACCCCGAAGATTTCGAGAATCTCCGTGCGTCGCTTGAGAAACTCCAACTGAATGATGCCGCTCTCACATTCTCGCCAGAATCGTCGGTGGCTCTGGGCTTCGGTTTCCGTTGTGGATTCTTGGGCTTGCTTCACATGGAGATTGTGCAAGAGCGTTTGAGCCGCGAGTTCAACATGGAGGTGATCACCACAGTGCCAAACGTGTCCTATAAAGTATATGACAAGAAAGGCGAGGAGACCGAGGTGCACAACCCAGCTGGTTTGCCCGATCCTACACTGATTGAAAAGATTGAAGAACCATATATCCACGCGTCAATCATCACGCTTTCGGAATATATGGGACCAATCATCACACTCTGTTTAGGTAAACGTGGTGTGCTCACCAAGCAGGAATACATTTCAGGTAATCGCTTGGAGCTGTCGTTTGACATTCCTCTCGGTGAAATTGTGATCGACTTCTATGATAAGTTGAAGAGTATTTCGAAGGGCTATGCGTCGTTTGACTACTATATCAGTTCATATCGTGAGTCGAAGTTGATTAAGCTCGATATTCTTTTGAATGGCCAGCCTGTGGATGCATTGAGTTCGCTCACCCACGTTGACAATGCCGTGTCGCTTGGTCGCAGAATGTGCGAGAAACTGAAGGAACTGATTCCTCGCCAGCAATACGATATTGCGATTCAGGCGGCAATCGGTGCTAAAATTGTGGCTCGTGAAACCGTGAAACAGGTTCGTAAAGATGTGACAGCCAAGTGTTACGGTGGCGACGTGAGCCGTAAGCGCAAACTGCTCGAAAAGCAGAAAGCCGGTAAGAAGCGCATGAAGCAGATTGGCTCTGTGCAAGTGCCGCAAAAGGCATTCTTGGCAGTCTTGAAACTGGATTAATCAAAGGCACATATATGCAATAAAGAAAAAGTCGGCAAATCGCCGACTTTTTTGTATTTAACCCGTGGATTAATCGAATTTCATTGTGGTGGTGGGCTTGATGGTCGAAACGATGTGGCTTGGACCAATCAGGGCGATGTACGACATCACCACGATGCCGAGGTTGAGCAGCAGTAGGGCGGAGGCGTCGATTTCAATGGGGACGTATGACATATAGTATGCTTCTGGGTTCAATTTTATGATGTGGAAGCACTTTTGAACCAGTGCCAACCCTATGCCCAACACGTTGCCGATGATGATGGCGCGAATAATCAGTTTGCTTGTAAGGTAGATGAAGATTTTGCGAATCATGCCGTTTGAGCAGCCTAATGACTTTAACACGCCCACCATCCTAATTCGCTCAAGGATAATCATTAACAATGCGGAAATTAAAGTGAAAGATGAAACGATAATCATCAGTACGAGAATGATAATCACATTCATGTCAAGCATGCTTAGCCATGCGAAATACGACATGTTGTTTTGCGTAATGGTGCTTACGGTGTGTAGGGTGGGGTAGTTGTGCTCAATCGTTGACTTGGCAAGGGCTGCGTAAAGCTGTTGAGCATCGCAACTCAAGTTGTCGGTGTTTCGAAGATTCACACCCACATAGTTGCCAGTGAAGCCGTTCCAGTCGTTCACACTTTGAAGCAATTTGATGTTGCCAATGATATATGATTTGTCGAATGCATCAAATTCAGTGTTGTAAATGCCCACAATAATAGAGCGGCGCGCCTTCACCTTGTTGTCTATGAAGTAGGAGAAGAGTTTATCGCCCACTTTCAGCCTGAGTTGGTCGCACAGTTTTTTCGACACGATAATTTCCCTTGTGTCGGCGGTGTCGGCAAGGTTGGGGAGGCGGCCCTCGGTGAGGCAAGCACTCAAATAGCTCCAGTCGTAGCCGTCGTCCACGCCTCTATACATCACGCCCTTGAAATCTTCGTCGGTTTTCAGAATAGCGGGTTTTTCCGCAATCAGGCTCATGCTTTGCACTTTGCCGAAGAACAGAGAATCGGACTGTATGCCATTAAACACCTCATGGGCATTGACGGTGGAATAGTTGTCGTCCATGCCAAGCCCGGCGTTGCTCACCTTTAAGTGAGGGTTGATAGAGTATAATTTATGGGTGATTTCGCTCTTGAATCCTAATACGATGACCACCGAAAGAATCATGATGAGTATGGCAAGTACGATGCCAATGGTGGCAACATTGAGGCTGGGCGATGCCGACTTTTTCCCGTTGCCCAGCTTGAGTTTTCGTGCTATAAATAATTCAACTTTCATTTTCAACGGCAAAATTAACAAAAAATGGCGAAGGATTTCATTAATTGCGTCATTAATGTTACTTTTGTAGGAAATTTTCATTTGGTATCATGAGCGTAATAAAGAATTTATTTTTAATCACAGTTTCACCGCAACTCGGATGGGATGATATTAACAAGTCGGGGCACACCACACGCACAGTTCTTCAGGGAGGAATGTTTCCGATGTTGGCAGTTTTGGCGTTAGTTTCGTTCGTGCCGATGCTTTATGAGGAGGATTGGACGATGTCGCGATGCGTGATTCACGCCATTGCTGAATTGTCGAGCTTTATTGCCGCTCTCTACATCGTTAGCTTTTTGCTCGGTGGATTCTTCAGCGAACTCTCGAAATCCCATTCTTCAACCATAAGAATGAACAACTACATCGCCTACAATTTGATGTTTCTCGTGTTTATTGAGATTTTGAACAATTCAATGGCGTATTTGTTCCCACCATTGCTTTTTTTGTACCTGTATTTGCCTGTTATTGCAAGTAAAGGCGTTGAATATCTGGGCGTTACATGTGAAAAACGCGTTTGGAGGGTAGTGCTGACGGCGTCGGCGCTGATGTTGGCAATACCATATATCGTAAGAAAACTGCTTGAAATGATTATTTATACAGGAGCATAAAATACTATACATGGCTACAAATCAGATAAATATAAAAAACCGCAGAGCCTCTTTTGATTACGAAATCATTGAGACCTTCAATGCGGGAATTGTGCTTACTGGCACGGAAATCAAGTCGATTCGTCAAGGCAAGGCGGGTTTGACCGACACATATTGTGTGATGGAGAATGGTGAACTTTGGGTGAAGAATATGTACATTGCAGAATATTCGCAAGGTTCATACAACAACCATGTCACTCACCGCGACCGTAAATTGCTGCTGAACAAAAAAGAGATTCAAAAAATAGCGAAGGCAGGCGAACAACCAGGATATTCAATCATTCCGCTTCGAGTGTTTTTGAATGAGAGAGGACTGGCAAAAATGGCGATCGCTATTGCAAGAGGTAAAAAACAATACGACAAACGTCAATCTATCAAAGAGCGCGAAGATAAGCGCGCAATGGATAGAATGTTTAAGCGATAACCTTTTAGTGTGGGGATATGCCATCGTGGCGATTCTTGAGCATAGATGCAATGAAGAATGCTACTGGAGTGAAACGAAGGCATATCCCCACATTTTTCACTCTGCATAAAATAGATATAATTTATATTATGTTAAATAGTATAGGTGTGGAATTGGAATTGTGAAATAATTGTGCTCCCCCTCTCATCCTCATCCTCATCCTCATCCTCATTTCTACCTCTCTCCTTGTCTCCTTCTTGCCTTACCATAGTCCTTTCTTGCACTTATTTGCTCGCATTTTCTTTTCTTGGGAGTTTAATTGTTGTGGCGAGTACATTAATAATGTGTGATTGTGTGGATTGTTGCGGCTTTTGTCGTGAAAGTGTTCTACTCTTTTACAAAAAATTAGAAAAATATATTGTTATGTCAAAAAATGTTGCTATATTTGCACAAACAATTAATTTATGACACGATTTTATTCATATCAATATTACTTTTACTTTTATTTGAAAAGATAAAGGCGGTATGGATATTGATTAATTCATAAAGATATTTATTATACAACGATATTTAATCCCGCCATATATTGACGGGATTTTTTAATTTCAGACCAGATGGATTTACGAGTCGCCATACAAGGAGTAGCCGGTTGTTTTCATGATGCCGCTGCAAGGGAGTATTTCGAAGGACAGGATATTGAAACTGTGCCCTGCGAAACATTCAACGAAATGTTCAACTTGCTCAAGTCAGATGCCTCAATGCTTGGTATTTTGGCTATTGAAAACACTATTGCAGGCAGTTTGCTTCAAAACCACGAACTGTTGCGCCAGAGCAATATGACAATAGTTGGTGAGTATAAGAAATACATTTCCCACTCTATTGCCGCATTACCGGGTCAAAGCATCGACGACATAGCGGAAGTGAACTCCCACCCAATGGCACTCCGCCAATGCGAGCAATATCTTCAACTACACCCGAAAATGAAGATGGTGGAAACTTACGACACCGCTGGCAGTGCGAAGATGATTGCAGAAAACAACCTCGTTGGACATGCGGCTATATGTGGGAGATATGCAGCTGAATTATACGGACTTAACGTGCTTGAAGACGACATTCAGACCAACAAACGCAATTTCACACGTTTCTTGGTGGTTACCGATCCCTGCAACGCCACAGAATTTAAGAACCAAAAAGCCGTGGACAAGGCGTCGATAGCTTTCACCCTCCCCCACTCTCAAGGCAGTTTGTCGGCGGTTCTTGTGATTTTCTCATTCTATGGAATGAATTTGACGAAAATCCAGTCGTTGCCCATCATTGGTAGAGAATGGGAGTATCGCTTTTATGTGAATCTTACGTTTAACGACTATACACGCTATCGCCAATCAATTGATGCGGTGCGTCCACTGATTAGTGATTTTAAAATACTTGGAGAATATGCAGAATATAAGTAACATACAGCCTGCCAACAGGGTAAAGGAGGTGAAGGAGTATTACTTCTCCACCAAACTCAAAGAAATAGCGAAATTAAACGCCGAAGGTGCCGACATTGTGTCGCTGGGCGTTGGTGGCCCCGACCGTCCACCCCACCCCGATGTGGTGAAAACGCTTTGCGACGAGGCGAATATGCCCGATGCACACGGCTATCAGCCCTATGTTGGGCTGCCGGCTTTGCGTGAGGCTTATGCAGCGTGGTATGCGAAGTTTTTTAATGTGGAATTAGATGCTGCTACGGAAATCCAACCGCTGATTGGATCGAAAGAAGGCATACTTCACACCACATTGGCGTTTGTCAATCCTGGCGACGGCGTGTTGATTCCCAATCCCGGCTACCCCACTTACACATCGGTGAGCAAATTGGCAGAAGCCGAGATTTTCACCTACGACCTCACCGAGGAAGGCGGTTGGGAACCTGATTTTGAAGCGTTGGAGCGTCTTCCATTGCAGAAAATCAAGTTGATGTGGGTCAATTACCCCCACATGCCCACCGGCAAGCCAGCATCGAAGGCGCTGTTTGAAAAGATTGTGGCGTTCGGGCGCAAACACGGCATCGTGATTGTAAACGACAATCCTTACAGTTTTGTGCTTCACGAACAGCAGTTGAGCATACTGTCGGTGGCAGGAGCAAAAGACATCGCTATCGAAATGAATTCGCTCAGCAAGTCGCACAATATGCCAGGCTGGCGCATGGGTATGATTGCGAGTAATCCGCAATTCATCAACTGGATTTTGAAGGTGAAGTCGAATATCGACTCTGGTCAATTCAAACCCATGATGAAAGCAGCGATTCAAGCCCTCAATGCCGACGACATTTGGTATGAGGCTGTGAATAAGGAGTATCGCGAGCGCAGAAAGATTGCCGAAAGCATTATGGAGGCTTTGGGTTGTCATTTCGACCCATCGCAGCGTGGGCTCTTTTTGTGGGGGCGCATTCCAGATAGTTATACCGATGCTGCCCAACTTGCCGACGAAGTGCTTTACGATGCCCGCGTGTTTATTGTGCCAGGGTTCATTTTCGGTAGCAATGGCAATCGGTATGTGCGACTGTCGCTTTGTGCCACACAAGATAAACTCAACGAGGCTTTACGAAGAATTAAAGAATTAAAACACTAAAACGATATAATATGATGTCAGAACAAAATTTGTTCGCAGAACTCAAGCCCATCACATTCGATGGCATCGACCCCAATAAGCCACTTGTTATCGCTGGTCCTTGCAGCGCAGAAAGTGAGGAGCAAGTGATGGACACGGCGAAAGGTTTAGCTAAAAGCGGTATTAAGATTTTCCGTGCAGGCATTTGGAAGCCACGCACCAAGCCAGGCGGCTTTGAAGGAATTGGCTTGCGTGGGTTGCTTTGGATGCACCAAGTGAAGAAGGAAACAGGTATGTACACCGCCATTGAGGTGGCTAATCGTGAGCATGTGACAGCCGCACTTGATGCTGGTATGGATATTCTGTGGATAGGTGCGCGCACCAGTGCCAATCCCTTTGCCATGCAGGAAATTGCCGATGCGCTGAAGGGACACGAAGAGGCTACTGTGCTGGTGAAAAATCCGGTGAATCCGGATATAGAATTGTGGATTGGCGCATTGCTTCGCCTCTATAACGCTGGCGTTCGCCGTCTTGGTGCCATTCACCGTGGTTTCAGCACTTACGGTAAGCACTTGTTCCGCAACGAGCCACAGTGGCACATTCCCATCGAATTGCATCGCCGAATCCCAAATTTGCCCATCATTTGCGACCCCTCGCACATGGGCGGTAAGCGAGAGTTGATTGGCCCCATTTCGCAACAAGCACTCGACATGGGCTTCGATGGTTTGATTATCGAGTCGCACTGCGATCCAGATTGCGCACTCAGCGATGCTAAACAGCAAGTTACCCCAGAATCGCTCAATTTGATTATCAACACATTGGTACTTCGCGACACCAAGCAATCCACAGAAAACCTCACGCTTTTGCGCCAGCACATCGACCAGTGCGACAACGAGTTGATTGAGGTGCTCAGCAAGCGTATGGCGGTGTGTCGTGAAATCGGTCAATACAAGAAGGAACACAACATGCAGGTGGTTCAGAATCGCCGTTATAGCGACATCATCAACAAGCGAGTTTCGCAAGCCGAGGAAATGGGTCTGAGTGGTGAGTTTATTCAAATTGTGATGCAGGCTGTTCACGAGGAATCGGTTCGCCAGCAAATAGATGTAATCAACAAGCAAATACTTTAAGAAATGAAGATATTGATATTAGGTGCAGGTAAAATGGGCTCGTTCTTCTGTGATGTGTTGAGTATGAATCACGAAGTGGCGATTTACGACACCGACAAAGAGCGATTGCGCTTCACATTCAATGCGTTGCGCTTTACCACGATGGAAGAAATCAAGGAGTTTCAACCCGAAATGATGATCAATGCCGTGACGGTGAAATACACCATCGAGGCATTCAATCAAGTGCTCCCCTACCTTCCAGCCACTTGCATTATTTCAGATATTGCCTCGGTGAAAACTGGGTTGCCAGAGTTTTATGCCACAAGTGGTCACCCATTTGTGAGTTCGCACCCCATGTTTGGCCCCACATTTGCATCGCTCAGCAATTTGAGCAACGAGAACGCCATCATCATCACCGAAAGCGACCATTTGGGAAAGGTGTTTTTCCGCGACCTCTATAACCAACTGCATCTGCATGTGTGCGAATACAGCTTTGAGGAGCACGACGAGACCATCTCCTATTCGCTGTCGATACCATTTGCAAGCACTCTCGTGTTTGCAAGCGTGATGAAGCACCAAGATGCTCCAGGCACCACCTTCAAGCGCCACATGGCCATTGCTCACGGACTGATGTCGGAAGACGACTACTTGCTCCAAGAAATCCTCTTCAACCCCCACACCACTCATCAGCTCGACCAGATAAAGGCCCAGCTCGACCGTCTCCAAACCATCATCGCCACCAAAGACGCCGCCGCCATGGCCACCTACCTAAACGAAGTAAGATCCAACCTAAAATAGCCCTAACAGACATTTCACGGACCCTTGACAGACCCTTCAGATCCATAACAGACCCTTCAGACGCATTCCGCTCACGTCTGTTTTGGGTCCGAAGGGTCTGTTATGGGTCTGTTTCGGGTCTGCTTGAGTATTATGAAGATTATCTGCGACAA
>OCLB01000106.1_pt1 | contig 19366 bp, 30 predicted proteins | sample 1495901 | NCBI WGS metagenome assembly OCLB01 (sample SAMN03418273, study PRJEB22391) | human gut metagenome | biome: human-gut; feature: organic feature; material: feces | host: Homo sapiens | place: Tanzania | collected 2013-01
TCCTGATGGAGGGCTTGAGCGCGCGCGGCTACTTGATTTGGCAACTTTGCGGCCCGGAACTTGCGATAAAGGTTTTGACAAGTTGCGCGAGAACATTCCGGAAGTAATTTGGATACGTTGGAGGTAATAAACAATGAAAGACAAAATAATTAAGGCTCTTGGAGGACACACTGAAAAAGAGCACAGAGTGCTTGTTAAGATGATCTGCGAGTATGCAGTGGCTATGGAGTTTGTGTGCCGAAGAGGAAAGCTTGCGGATGGTACTCGAACACATTACGATTGGTGTTGTACAGTATGTAAGAATCTGGGTAATGAAAAGAAGTGCGGTCATAATGGAACAAGCTGGTGCCCGTCGTTCATTCCATGTAGTGAGTTTCTGAACAATGAATCCTTTTAGGTGTGTTTACTTGTCTCACGAGGACGATCCCGGGCAACTAACCGCACAGGAGCTCCTGGAAAGTCCAGAGTATCATCTGCGCAACTTAAAGAAACTCGGCGCGCAAGCGTTTAACGTCTCCTTTAGAAAAGAACCTTGTGAGTTTGCCCCCACGGGATGCTGCGGTGGATGTACACGTAGAAACTGCAGTGTAAGATGTCCACAGGATGTAATAAACAGAGCTTACTTGTTATGTGGTAATATCCTTTGGGCGACCGAAGACGAAAAGGAGCAACGTTATCAGGAAGCGCCTTTTAAAGTAAAGATGATATACAAAGAGCTTACATCGGATCAGCCAAGATACTTTGCAATAGACTCAATGGTAAGGGAGTGTTTAACTACAGATGCACAATTGGATTACTCACCACAAAAGGTGTACGAAGAGTATTACGATTCTAAAAGGAATAAATGGGGAATTAGGCCGAGAGTTAACCCAGACACTGGTGAACTACTTCTGCTGCATTGGCCTCGTAGCGGGATGTGTCCTTTTTGTCTCCCCGTGGTCCTTGCAGACATGCGAAGATATACCCCTTGAAGCCAAAGCCCTTCCTGTGCAACTTACCACGCGAGAGCGCGACATTGAACCACTTCCTTCGTATGAACCTTTGAAGTTCACAGAGGAGGACATTCGAGTTTGTGCTCAGGTTCTATATGGCGAAGCAAAGGATTGTAGTCAGGAGGAGCAGATGTTGGTAATTTGGTGTATATGTAATAGAGTAGATGATCCGAGATTTCCTAATACCGTCATAGGTGTAGCGACTCAAACAGGTCAGTTTCACGGATACTCTTCAAGTAATCCTGTCTTACCGCGTTTGTATGAAGTTGCACAGAAGGTTCTCGAGCGTTGGGATTTTGACGAAGACGCCCTGATACATTCACCTTATGCTACATCATCAGATTACTTATATTTTAATGGCGATGGTTATCATAATTGGTTTAGAAAGGAATGTTAAAATGATTAAGAAAAGTACGTTGCGGGACATAGTAGAATACTTTAAAATGTATAGGTCTTCTAAAAATGTGATCTACTATAGAAAGGCTATGGCAACTGCTCATGAGTTATCAGAGCAGCTGTACGGGTCGGATTTAGCATGGATTAGCTTCACGGATTTTGTAGGTGCAATTTATGGCAGTACAGGTTTGGACCCTGTGTGTAGTTTTGATAATTTATGTAAAATGTTTGAACTAATGGGAATAGAGGTCGTGGATGTATGACTCAGGGAGAATATATGCGCAAAGCAAGAAGGCACGCTGGTTTATCCCTGGTGCAACTTTCCGAGATGTCAGGTATACCAGAATCTACGATAGGGGCTCTTGAGCGGGACGTAAACCGTTCGGGAACACTTTATACTATTGAAACTCTTGCTGATGCGCTGGGTCTTAGTATAGACGAATATGTAGGACATGAGGTTAAGAGAAAGTGAAAATTAATTTAGGTAGAGAAGTAATGCAGTATACACCTGAAGTGTATAAGAATTCTGAGGACTATGATTTTGTAACATATAAACAGTTCGAAGTTCTTCTTAAAAAATCAGGTATTAAATGGGATGATGTACAGTATGTATACTTGTTCATTAGTCGAGACATCGATACGAGTAAAAGAAAGGAGGTAGCAGTTAATACTATTCAGTATTACTTTCAGTGCGCGGATGGTCACTATGATTATAAGTATGTACATGGTTTAGATTTTCTGGTATCCGTGCGCAACATACACCAGGAGATGATTAAATTTTTCATGAGTGAGGAGTGAGTATGCGATGAGCGTTGAACAGATGAGGGATGCTCTATGTAGTGTGTACTACGGGGCTCCTAAGTGGGTTAACAAAGTTAAGAAGATGCCTGATAATCAGGTAATTGCAATTTATATGAGAATGCGTAATGCAGGGAGGATAAAATGAACGGACAGATTATAATAACGGTTACTGAACATGATGGGGATGCTAATGTTAATGTGGATGTGCGAATGCGTGATGTAGATACTACAGATAAGATGATACTTTTGCATTCTATGATTAAACCTTTTGAAATAAGTCAGATAGATTTGATGACTTTTGTTATTGCCGAACGTGCAGGAGTCTTCGAGGATACTGATACTGTAAGGATAGATCGTGGCGCTATCGAAAAGGTCCTGGGAGATCACCCTTGAAATGTTTTAAAGGTTTTTTAGTAAAACCCCGTTGATTTTTTCGGAATTTGGCTATATAATAATATTGAAAGTACGAGAAAGGGAACCTTGAACTTTTCTCATGCGTACTAAATATAATCGGAGGTAAAATTATGAACATTCAGGAAATTATGGAAATGAAAGGCGTACCTACTCTGAAGGCTATCGCAGCTGTCTTTGATATCCCCAATCAGAGAATCTACACTGTAGCAAAGCAGCCTAAGGAAGGCGAAGTGTATGATGCCAAAGTGTATAACTGGGATGCTATAGAGCGTTTCGTTGTACGTCGTCTTGATCCGGATAAGGGTCTTGCGACTCTCGAGGATGTTATCGATGCAGCTCTCGTTAAGGACGAGGAGTTCAAAGAGGCCGATGGTAGACGTAGTGCTAATCGCGGCAGCGCTGTCAACAAGGTTGAGATCGATGGCAAGATGGTTGCAACTCGTAAGTACAGAAACTTCGAGATGGATGAGAACGTCTTCGTGTGTCTGCGTAAGGACGCTAATGTCTACAAGATCGTAATGCAGACTCTGACTCATACCGTACTGCGTCCGGTTAATGCAGATGGTGAGTTCTGCAGCGAGGTAGTAAAGGTCATTTCGAATGGTATGTTGAACATGAAGGGTGCTGGCCCCAATGCAATCGAAGAGGCCATTGCAAAGCGCTTCAGTGGTGAGTACAAGGATCCTGATGAGACTCAGGACGCCGCTGAGTAATCCTACTACCGAGTAAGGTCGGAGCTGGTGGAATTCCAGTTTAGTTAACTAAGTAAAAGAGAAACCCTGTTGAATAGTCTATCAGGGCTGCTAATGTATTCAAGTGACTATACGCGAATATCTTAAATGAATTTGGTAGAGTATTCAGCAGGGTTTCTTTTAAGTAAAAATTATCATGATGATTTTTAAAATGAAAGGAAGAGCTTATGGTAGAACTTGATCGAATAACCGTACAGAAGATTGCTAAGGCAATTCAGACTATTCAGGACGGAATATGCAAACGCGTTGATGTAGACGATAATATCAAAGTGTATGCATGTAAGAATATAATACGTATCGACATTAAGAATGAGTGACATAGAACGTTCTTGGTGTCCGGACTGTAAACGTTGGGTTCCATCGAATAAAATGTTCTACTTTGAAGGCACGCGTGCGTGCCAGTGGTGCCTTGAAGGTACGGAACAACCTAAGATGGTGATTGAACAGCATCACGAGGACATGCAGTGCATTTATTGTGATAGTTATGACACTGTAGAACAAGTTCCAGAATGGCGAAAGTTTAAATGTAATGCCTGTGGTGCAACATTCCGCATTTAAGCGAAAGGATTATATTAATGAAAGTAGACGTATCAGAAATAAAAACATATAAAAGTTGTCGTAGACAGTGGCAACTAACTAGCAGGAACATGTTTCATCTTCGTCCGATGATAACACCTTCTCATTTCGCGCTGGGTACGATTTTTCACGAATCGTTGCATATGATGTATATGGGATCTCCTTTGGACACTGTTATGAAATTTGTTCGTCAGGAGATATCTCAGGATAGTGAAGCGGCTTTGCTTGCTATGGTTCCAGGCTACTATAAGAATGTGCTCCCTGGTGATCTTGATAGGTACCAGGTGCTGGATATAGAACATCATTTCGACTTTGTACCTACTGATCTCGAAACAGGCGAAGTCATTGATGCAGATTTGCATGTGTGCGGTTCAATTGATATGATTGTGCTGGATCCTGAAGAGAATGCAATCTATGGTTTTGAGCATAAGACATGTAAGAATTTTCGTGATTCGTCTTTTATGTGGATGGATGAGCAGCCCCGCGTGTACACCTACGCACTGATGTTATATGTAGATGAGTATAATCAGAAGCAGATGAACAAGTGGCTCGCGGAGTGTGATCGAGACGAAGTTCACCCGCCTATGCCTAAAGAAGTTACTCTCGGCGGTATCTATATTAATGAAGTAAAGAAGCTCCTTAGAGACTTTAAATACCAAAGAACATTGTGTAAGTATCCCGAGGACGATCTGCGCAACTTTATGCGAGCATTCTTTGGAACATGTTCTGCTTGCCACAATAGTGTAGTGGGCAACGATCCTTCTTACCCGTCCCCGAGTTACTTTGGTTGCTCGATGTGTGACTATAAGACAATTTGTGAAACTTATATGTATGGTACTCTTGATAAGGATACTGTGCTTAATGAGTTTAAAGAAGAATTTAAAGTACGAGAGACAGATCATCTCGAGGAAAAGACTGAAAGGAGTAAAGAGTAATGTTAGTTAAAGACTTGTTTGCGGAAACTAATTTAGTGCAGTGTGTTTTTAGTTGGGAGACTTCTAACACAGGATGGGCGGGAGGTGACGAGTATGGCCATCATAGACAGCCCGATGTTCTTAAAAGATACACGTATAGAGTGCCTACATTTCTGCAGGGAGAGTTAGGCCTGTATGATACTGTAGTTGTACGTTGTAAAACAGGTTACCAGGTGTGCCAAGTGGTCGCCCTTAATGTGTTGAGTGATTTCGATGAGAGTACCTTTGCCCCTGTAGTGGCTAAAGTGGATATGGGCCCTTATGTATCTGAGATCGAGAGAGCTAAAGAGCTTAAAGTTATGAAGAAGAGAATCGAAGCTGAAAAGAAGCGTCTTGAATCCATGGTGACTTATGATCTTATTGCAGAGAAGAATCCTGAGTTTAAAGCTCTGCTGGATGCGTATAAGGCTGCGGGCGGAGAGTTTTAACTCCCTGCTCTCCTCTAAAAGATTACTTTTTCGTAGAGCGTATCAGTTTTAAAAAAGAGTATACTAAAATATAAACTGAAAATTTTTATATTAGTACGCTTGATTTTTTAAAATTAATGCTTTATAATATATAATATAGTTAAGGAGGTAGTAAATGAAAGTAATAGATCTTCATTCTAAAAATGCCGATCCTGTATTTGCACTTGTTTATGGAGCAAGCGGTACCGGTAAGACACATCTTATGGGTACTGTAGGAGAGTTGGGCAAGACCCTTATCATTGATATAGATATGGGTATTAAAACTCTTATGAGTGCTCCGGATATTATAAAGGCTAAGTACACTGATAATATAACGGTGGTAAGTTTTGACAAGTTTCAAGATCTGAACGAGGCTTATAAGCTTGTGGAAGCTAATGATCCTAAAAAGTGGTCCTTGAAATTCGGTTCTAACGTTGATGTTCCCTTTGATTGGATTATATGGGATACATGGTCTGAGCTTCAGTGGGTTATGATGCAGGAGTTGCGTAGCAGAGATAGTGATCTTAATGGTGTTGGCCTTAACTTTAGAAAGAATATAGGTATTCAGCATTGGGGTATGATGACTGATCTGAATAAGCTTGCTGTAGAATCTCTTCGTTCATGTAAGGTGAATCAGATTTTCACTATGCAAGAGAAACTCGATAAGGATGAGCTTAGCGGTACTATTTATGGTGGCCCTGCGATTCATGGTAAGATGGTTCAAGAAATGCCTACTTACTTTGATATAGTAGTTCGTACGTACACCGATGTACAAGGCGGATATTGTGCAACTACTAAGAGTAAGGGTCGTTGGCCTGCTAAGACACGTATAGGTGTAGGAGCTGAGTATAAGGATCCTAAAGCGAAGGAGATATTCACGAGATGATTCTTACTCTTATAGACTTAATTTTGATTATTTGCACAGGAGGCCTTTGGCTTATTGTGATGATAGCTCGTAATATGAGCAGTTCACATAAGTATAACAAAGCAGCAAAGAAATATTATAAACGTAATAGGTATAAGTGATATGTCTGATTTCTTTAAGTCTTGCAGGGATTGTATCGAAGATAGATATCCTGGATGCAGTAGTACTTGTGCGAAGTACAAGAGCGATAAAGAAGCGTATGAGCAACATAAAGCCATCGTATCTCAGAAACGGCAAAAAGAACATATGAAATACCGTAGAAGATTTTATTAGTAAATAGAGAGCATGAACTGTGCGCGTTGCGAGGGAACCTCGCTAAACAAAGACAGGAACAGTGGCAAGTGCGCTTCCTGCGGTAATGCTCTTTAATATAGCGAAGTAATGTAATGGTAACATATAGGACTTTGACTCCTACATTACGAGTTCGAATCTCGTCTTCGCTGCCATATGCTCCCGTAGCTTAAGCGTAAAGCATTTCTTCCTTCCAATATTATATACAGGTTCAAGTCCTGTCGGGAGCACCAGCCACACAGTGGCGTAATAAACTTATCATCCACCCGAGATGAAATCGGTACGAGATGGCAACGGTAATAGCCTACCTCGGAAAGGAACATTATGATGAACCTCGATTTTTCCAGCGTACCTTCTCGCGAGCCTCTGGACGAAGGTATCTACAGCCTGACTATTACAAAGGCTGAAGAAACTACTTCCTCGACTGGCAATCCCATGCTGAAGCTTGAGTTCGACGTCAATGATGTCGATGGCAATCGTAAGCTGTGGGATAACTATGTACTTATTGATAAGTGCATGTGGAAGCTTAAAGAGCTCTTCGATGCTTTGGGCGTAGACACTTCCGAAGTTGTCGAAATGGAAGTCAGCGAACTCGTAGGCATGCAGGTAAATGCAAAGGTTATTCAGGAAACCTACAATGGTGATGTAGTTAATCGTATCAAGAAAATTTATCCCGCAGCCTAATATAAAGGCCAGGGCTGGCGCTCAATGTGACGATTGAAGTTGCGAGGAGTTACCGTTGGGCGCCAGCCCAATTTTAAAGATTAAGGAGAAAGAACATGCTATACGATCTGTTTTTAAATTTTGAAAAAAGAACAGAGAATCAATTATATGCATGTTGCCCCTTTCATAAGGAAAAGACACCTTCGTTTACTGTAAACGAGGAAACCGGAGAATGGTATTGCCATGCAGGATGCGGTGGCGGCGCGGAGAAAGAGTTTATAGCAAAGTACTATGATGTGTCTAATGAAGTAGCAAAGTACGCTTTGTCTTATTATTCGCAACACGGTAGTATGCCTTTTCCCACAGAGGAGCAAATAGAGTCATGGCACAAAAATCTGTGCAACATGCCTCGCGAGATCGAGGCAATGTCCGAATATGGGTGGACTAAACAAATAGTAGACGATCTTCATATAGGGTTTTATGATGATAGAATTATAATACCTATAAAATCGAGAACGGGCTATTGGGTTAATGCACGTAGATATCTTCCAGTGCACCGTAGAAACTCAGATAGTCATAATGCAAAATGTTTGAATATAAGGAAGTTAGGCCAGAAGAGATACTATCCTTATGAAGCATTCGGCGAAGATAAGATATACGTTGTTGAAGGTGAGAAAGATTGTATAGCTGCGAGAGCTCAGGGATTTAACGCAGTTACAAGCACAGGAGGTAGTGCTATACCTTCTGAAGAAATTTATTTATTCAAGAATAAAGACGTAGTGCTTATGCTAGATACCGATAGCGTAGGTAAACGTAATGTAAAAAATTATGTAACGCTTTTGAAAGGTGTTGCGCGCAGTATTCAGATAGTAGATCTGCCCGTAAAGGATTTCGCAGATTATTATCATGAATATAAAAACGTAGATATAGACCAGTATACTCGAGATTATGCTGAGGTGCAACAAGCCGAAGAATCGGTGGAAGCTACTGATATTACTCTTGTACGCAGCGAGTTTACTGAAAACTTAAATACATGGGTAAAACTTAATAAGATGAGCGTATCTGGTGTAGAGCCTAAGATATATACCATTCCTACTAAGTTAAAAGTAGTATGTAAAAACGCAGCATGTAGTAAACCCTGTCCGTTAGCTTTTAGTAATAGTTCAGATGCTGCACAATACGTAGATGTAGATCCGAGACAGATGTTGCAGTTTGTAGATTCAGCAGATAGTGCACAAGATACATTTTTGCGCAAACTTTATGGATGTAGATCCGTTACTGCTGAACCTGTAGATTACATTAACTGTCAGAAAGTTATATTTCAAGAGAGTGCAAGTTTTATTGATGGTCTCGAAGAGTCTTCTTTTGAGAGTCGCTATGGTATATACATGTATACGGATTTTCGTCTTAATGCAACTTTGAAATATAATTTTGAGGCATGCCGTGTTACAGATCCTCGTACACAGAAAAATTATTATATGATACGTTCCGCCGAGAATCTTGGAATGTTGCGCCCAGTAGTAAATGAGGATAGCTTTGAAAAGTTTCGTAAAGTTGCTCGGGAGAGTTTAAATTTTCAGGAGCTCATTAGTACGTATTACAGTGAGTGGCTGCCTGCGCTAGCAATTGAGGGTAGACCAGATTTGTTTGGTGCGTTGATTCTTACTTATTGTAGTGTAACAGAAATTCCTTGGCAAGCGGGTATCATTAAAGGTTGGCTTGATACAATGGTCATAGGAGATACTCGTACGGGTAAATCCCAGATGGCGCAACGTTTAGTGAAAACCTTGGGTATGGGTGGATACATTAATGGTGAGAACGCACGACGTACAGGTGTTATCGGAGGTGTACAACGTTTCGGTGATAGCTGGGTAATTACGTGGGGCGCGATACCTATGAATGATAGGGGGTTATTAATAATCGATGAAGCGTCCGGTTTGGAAGTCGATGATATCAAAGATTTATCTTCGACTCGTTCGTCTGGTGCTGTCACTCTTAATAAGATTGTTAAGGGGGAAGCACGCGCCCGTACTAGACTCATATGGCTTAGTAATCCACGCAGCGGGCGAAATTTGGCAGATTTCTATTGGAAAGGCTATGGTGCCTTTCAAGAGTTCATCCCTGTCGCAGAAGACCAAGCCCGATATGATCTTGTGCTCACTGCTGCACGAGAAGATATAGATGTTCTCGATGGCATAGATTCCGAGGTGCAACCTAAGGTAGAGCCTTGGATCGATCTGTTTAATGCTGCATGGGGTTTACCTGCCGAAGATATTATATTCCCTCAGGGCTTTAAAACTAAAGTTAGAGAAGTTGCGCATCGTATTAATGATGAGTATGGTGGGGGCCCTTTGATAGTAGGTGTTGCGGTACACGAGAAGCTTTTACGTATATGTTGTGCAGTAGCTGTTTTGTGCGGTGAGATAAGAGAAGGTAAGCTTTATGTGTCGGAGAAGCACTTAGAGTGGGCTTATGAATTTCTTAAGCTGACTCTTGAAAAGGAGTCGTTTGCATATGCAGATTACATTAGGGAGTTCAAGAGGGCACAATCTAAAAAGACCGAGAATGTTAAGTTTATTAGAGGACTACTTTCTGTGCATCCTGCGCTTAGAATTTTGTTATCTTCGAGTAGTTTTAAAGGTTTTCAATTTCAGGAGATTTTAGGTATTGATCGTACGGATAGTGCAAAGATTATGTCGGATTTGATAACACGTGGTTTGTTGCGCCCGATAAGTAATGCAACGTACGTGCCTGATAAACTTCTTATGGAGATTGCAAAACAGATGGAGGTTAATTGATTATGAGTGATACTATATCGGCACCTTTTAATCAAGAAGTGGTTTTGAAGTGGTTTAGAAGATATCCACAATTTGAAACTTTTATAGGTGCGGGAGTTATAAGTTTAAAATTGGCTCGCGAAATACTCGATGTAGATAGGTATTTTATGTATGATATCTATTGTGAGTTAATACAAGCCGGGGCAATTGCACCTGCGGGTACAAATGGATTTAGGGCTACTAAATCTATGCAAAAATTCTTAAGGGAACGTCGTGCGCAAGCGCGTTCTACCGAGTGAGGTCACCACTCAAAAATAAAAATCCATTATAAGGAGGTCCACAAATATGGACAAAAAAGCAGTAGTATTGCTAAGCGGTGGTATTGATAGTACTACATGTTTGGCAGACGCAGTACAGACTTATGGAGCAGATAATGTTCTTGCATTGAGTATGTACTACGGTCAGAAGCATCAGAAGGAAATCGAAAGTGCACAAGCTGTGGCTAAGTATTATGGTGTAGACCATGTTATTCAGGAAATCAGCGGCGCGTTTGATTTGAGTGATTGTACTCTTTTGAAGGGCCGCGAGGAAGTTGCCCATGAGAGTTACGCCGAGCAACTTGAGAAGATGGGCGGAGAAGGTACCGTCGCAACTTACGTGCCGTTTCGTAACGGTCTTTTCCTTTCGTATGCTGCAGCAATTGCAACAAGTGTACACGCGGGCACAGTGTATTATGGGGCTCATGCTGATGATGCAGCCGGAAGAGCTTATCCTGATTGCACACCTGAGTTTGAAGAAGCAATGGATCGTGCAATTTATGAAGGTTCTGGACGTCTTGTAAGACTGTATGCTCCTTTGCTTAATTGGAATAAAGCTCAGGTGGTTAAGTACGGTCTTAGTTTAAATGCTCCTTATTATCTAACTTGGAGCTGTTACGAGGGAGGAGACAAACCTTGTGGTAAATGCGGCACATGTATTGATCGCGCTAAAGCGTTTAGCGCAAATGGAATTACTGATCCGGCGACTTATTTTGGGGACCATATGGAGGGTGTAAACTAAAATGAATAAACTTATACATAATCAGGATATAGATACTATTCATATGCATTTTGAGATGCAGTTGTATTGCCCTCAAGGGTTCGAGCACTATACTGGTACCTTTGATGTAGATTTTTGCCCTGGGGAGTATTTGCCGGATTATTGTGAACTCGATAAACTTTTCCGTGAGAAATGTGGAAGTAGTATGATAGTTGAAGATGCAGTCGATTGGGTTTACAATACTCTTAAGCAGGAGTATTACCCCGAGGGTCTTTGTGTTCAGATGAGTGTACAAAACGCCCTACATTTTGACGTAACTATAGAGAAAGGAGGCTGGAGCGTATGAGAAAGTATAAAATAAGTTTTCTTCAGGTATGTTTAACAATTCTTTTTGTATCCGCGATGCTTATTAGTAATGTTATTACTTCTAAGCAGATTCAGTTTCCTTTCGGAATTACAATGACAGGTGCAATCGTAATCTTTCCTGTAACGTATATTCTCTCGGATGTATTTTCGGAAGTATACGGTTACAGGTGGAGTCGTGTAACTTGTTATTTTGCATTCTCCATGAACCTTTTGATGGTGCTTGTATTTAGTTTAGTTATTGCAACTCCTGCACCTTCTTATTGGCACAATCAGGAAGCATTTGCAACTGTACTTGGAAGTACTCCGAGAGTCATGAGCGCATCTCTTCTTGCTTATGTGTTTGGCGATTTTGTAAACGATCGCGTATTTCGTAAGATGAAAGAGAAGCATGCGAATGAGTTGAAGGGCTTTGGTTGGCGTGCTATTATATCTTCTTTGATAGGCGAGCTGTGCGATAGCCTTGTGTTTGTACCCCTTGCATTTCTGGGTCAGATGCCCTTTAAAACGCTTTGTACTATGGTAGTATGCCAGGTACTTCTGAAGACAGCATACGAAATAATTGTTCTTCCTCTGACTACTTTGGTAGCAAAGAAAGCAAGTGCATATGAAAAGGAGATAGCATGACACTTAACGAGATTCAAAAAAGTATAGAGGACCAGCTGCGTAATAGTAGCTGGTTCCACTACCCCGAGCAATGTGACATGTTGCGCAACATAGACATTGCGCACGCAGTTACAGGACTTAATGAGGAGGCCGGCGAAGTAGCCGGTCTTCTTAAAAAACAAATTTTTAGAGGAAAGGAGAAGAGTGATGAACAATGGCTCAGTGAGTTAGGGGATGTCCTTTGGTATCTTACGGCCGTAACGGTTACTAAAGGGCTTACTCTCGAAGACGTATGGAAGTACAACTGTTCTAAGTTAGAAGATCGGCGTGAAAGAGGCTTTAAGAATCACGAAAGTTGGGAGGGTTAAATATGGAAGATAAAGTAAATCATCCTAGTCACTATACTTATGGTAAAATTGAAGTTATCGATTTTATCGAAGACAAGGAACTTAATTTTAACCTGGGCAACGTAATCAAGTATGTTGCACGGGCGGGCAAAAAGAAATCTTCAGGTAAATCTTTGGATGCTAAGGCTCTTGAGGACTTGAAGAAAGCACAGTGGTATCTCGCCAGAGAAATTGCTACAAGAACAAAGGAGTAATCAAATGTATCTTATTAATATTTATCCTTTAGGTAATTTAGAAAATGAATATCATCAGAAGATGCACATGTTCCTAACTCATATGGTTGAGAAATATCCTGCGTATGCTTCGGTTGCACAGGATGCTCCCGGATATAAAATTCTCGATAATAGCCTTATTGAGCTCGGCGGTTCTGTTAGCATTCAAAGAGTTATAAATGCTGCAGAATTTATCGGAGCAGATGAGATTATTCTTCCTGATGTGTTTCAGAACGGTCCTGAAACTCTGAAGGCAGTTGATAAGGCTCTTAAGGAGCTTAATAAATTGTATCCTAACAGAAGTTGGCCTTTTAAACTCCAGGCGGTTGCCCAGGGCACTGACATCGAGGAGTGGTTCCACTGTTATGAAAGCCTTCGGAAAAACCCGGATATTGATGTTATAGGTATTCCTAAAATTCTCACAAAAATGCATCCTCAGGGACGTCCTTATTTTGTTAACGAGCTCTGTTGTCTAGGGTCTAAAGAACACCATTTACTAGGTATGTGGTATTCGCTGTCTGAGATAGGAGAATATAATCATCCCGATTTAATTCGTTCTTGTGATACAGTACTTAGAGGGTTCATAGATAAATATGACTTAGGATTCTTTGGTGTACGTCCGGATGGGTATACAATAAATCTTGAAGAAGACGTTATTAAATATGATCCTTCAGATGTTGTTTCATTTTCTATGTTACGAGGAGTTGAATTTGGATTATGATGACCAGCGATATGCAAAAATTTGTCCGGGCTGTATGCCCGGACATTTCAGAAGATAAACAAGTAAGAACTTCCCACGATCAGTTTTCTTGGTTCCGCGTTAATGTTGCGACGAACACCTTAGTTATTCCGCCGCTTAACTACGTTAAGACGAACATGCTCGTTCTGGACAAGACTGTTGAGGCACTTACAGCTTTCGCAACCTCCGAGTCTTCGGATCCGGAGTTTGATTGGGGTCACTTGAATCTTTATGAGGCACATACTCCGGATGATATCATTGAAATGATTGATGAAATAGGGAATGCTTCCCAGGGTAAGGTAATCGGAGTTGATATTGAGACTCGCAGAGTCGAATGGGAAGATAACAAGCTTCTTTCCCTCGGTTTCGCAACAGATGAGAATACCTGCTATGCGTTGTACAATATACCGATTCCGGGGGCTAATTGTGATTCCTTTACTCTTGTAAGGTCACAAGAAAAGGGAGATAGTCAGTACATTTGGGATCATCTTCAATTACTTTTCTCTGATCCTGAAATTACGTTTTGTTGGCATAATGGAAAGTTCGACTGTGGCCGTTTAAAGTATCTGTGCAACCTTGATGCGCGTATAGATGAAGACACTATGCTGTACCATTATTGTGCAGTTAATGAGAAACGTGGTACACATGGTCTGAAAGAATTGGGGCAACTTTACCTGCAGGCACCTGCATGGGATGATGAGCTGGATAAAATTAAGAGGGATTACTGCAAGCAGCATAAGTTGCGCCTCGGAGACTTTATGTATGATGATATTCCTACATCTGTTTTAATTCCTTATATGCAGCGTGATTGTATTGCTACATTGCGCTTATATCGCGTTCTAAAGCGCGTTGGAAGGCCAGAAGCTAATTTTATATATCGAAAACTTATCGAAGCTTCTAACGTGTTTAAACGCGTAGAATTAAACGGAGTAAGACTCGATATGGAATACCTTGAGGACCTAGAATATGATCTGGAGCAAGAGCTAAAAGTTGTAACGAAAAGGCTTAATGATGTCTCAGCAACCATATGGGATCCTTTAGAGTATGCGGCTGATACAGGTGCTAAAGCTAAAACAGATACAGAATTTAATATCAAGTCTCCTAAGCAACTAAAGTGGATGCTCAAAAAAGTTCTAGGTTATCCTGTACCTAGTACAGATGCTGCAACTATCGATATGCTTATCGATGAAGTTGAATCTGGGGTTATTACTAATCCCCAGGCGAAAGATTTCTTACAGGCTATCGCAAGTGTGCGCAAGAATAGTAAGTATATGGATACTTATGTTCAGGGACTTCGCGAGTGTGTTTGTAGAGATATGCGCATTAGAGGTACGTTTAATCTTCACGGAACTGAAACCGGAAGGTTAAGTTCCAGCAACCCTAGACATGTTGGGGCCTAATACGGTAACGTATTAGTGAAGAAGGATGTGAATTCAGGGAAGGCCCGAAAGGGATAATCCTGAGCTAAGCGTACATAATATTTACCTTAGGAGGTATACGATTATGAATGTTGATGTTAATAAATTAAAGTATTTGTATGAGCAAACCTGTAAAACTGATGCACAAATAGCTGATGAGTTGGGTATTTCTATTACATGGTTGTACAGAGGATTTCTGTATAAAATGTATGATCGTGATTATAGAAAGACTCGTAAGCAAAGAAGCTGTCAACTTTCTAAACAGGGTGATAAAAATCCTATGAAAGGAAAATTTGGTGAAAGTCATCCTAGATATAAAGAAAGAGTACCCGATGGGAAGGGATATATGATGGTTCTTAAGCCTGATTGGTATACAGGTCGAAAAGGTAGTCATCATGTATTTGAGCATTCAGTGGTTATGTGTAAAGCATTAGGTATTACAGAAATACCTGAAGGCTTTATTGTACATCATATTGATGGGAATCCTGCAAACAACGACATTAGTAATCTTGCTCTTATGCAGATGGGCGCTCATACTAAATTACATCAACAGTTACGAAAGTGCAGAGACTAGGGCGCGAGCCCGTAGGGGTACTTATGTACCTTGAAGCGCATCCCTACCGTCGCTTTAAGGGCGGTAGATGATATAGTCCACAAAAGAACATGCAGAATATTCCTCGTGATAAAAAGATCAAGAATCTCCTATGCGCAACTCCTGGCTATAAGCTGGTTCAGATGGACTACAGCCAGGCAGAGCTTCGCGTACTGGCTTTGCTGTCTCGTGATCCATGGCTTATTAAAGTTTATCAGGATGGAAAGGATTTGCACGATGCAGTTGCAACAGATATGTTTGGCCCAAACTTTGATAAGGAACAACGTGTCATGGCGAAGACTATAAACTTCGGCGTAGCTTATGGTAGAGGTCCTGGTAGTATAGCTCAGACGTTTAAAAAGTCGATGAGTGAAGCACGTGCAATTATTGCGAAATGGTTTAAGCCTATGCCACAGGTTAAGTCCTGGATAGATAATCGTAGAGCCATGGCTAAACGTGGGGAGCCTTGTGTAACTCCTTTTGGCAGAGAAAGGCACTTCATTATTACTAATGAGGAAATGAATCATATTCAGAATGAGTATATTAATACTCCTATACAAAGTATTGCATCTGACTTCACGATGTTTAGTCTTATTGAAATAGATAAGTTCTTAAGAGAAAATAATCTGGATGCACGTATAGTAACTACAGTTCATGACTCTATTATTGTAGAGGTAAAAGATGAAAAGGATCTTGTTGATCTGGTTGCGGAAACGTGTGTACGTATTATGGCGGAAACTCCTCTTAAGTACATGCCTGATTGTCCTGTACCTTTTAAAGCAGACGCTGAAGTAGGCTACGCATGGGGAAAGTTGTACGAGTGGCCAGAGGAGGAATAATATGGAAGCATATTTACAAGGTAAATATTGGCATTACCTTCCTGATAAACCTATAAGAAAAGACCTCCTGCTTGGTTGGAGGCAGAAGAAAGGTGATCCATGGATACTCGCCGAAGATAATCTTATAAATCGTATGGTTTTAGGATTAGATTACATGAATATTGTTACATGGAACCCCGGAGAGTCTCGATACTTATTCCCTAAAGATTTAATGCCTTTTCAGGTTACGGACGTACGTAAAATGTATCATCTGCAGAATTGTCTTAATGCTAACCCTATGGGCCTAGGTAAGACAGTAGAAACTATTAAGTATCTGCAAAGTAATAACGCCAAGTGTGTTCTCATAGTATGTCCTAAAATTATACGAGAACAGTGGAAAGAACAACTTCTCAGATGGGGTAACTTAAAGGCAAAAATTTACGATGGACAATCTAAAGTTAATCCAGGCATTTGGATCGTAAATTATGATAAGTTGCGCAACGAATCCACTTGTTCTAAATTTAAAAATTTTCAGTGGGAATTTTTAGTTCTGGACGAAGCACATAAAATAAAAAGTCGTACAGCAAAACAAACTTTGGCTGTTAAAAACATTCCCGCGGCTCGTCGAGTAGCCCTTACGGGTACTCCTATTTTAAGGTATGTAGATGACTTGTGGAGCATTCTTAATTTCCTAGATCCTAGGTACACGTGTAAAAGTTACTATACTTTTGTTGATTATTTTTGTAAGCAACAGCACACTCCATGGGGCAACAAAATAGTAGGACTTACCGACAATGTAGAAAGAGTAGCGTTGCTAAATAAACTTTTAGATATTATAAGTATTCGCAATGCTGGCGTAAATGTTGCACAGGGTAAAACCCACGAAGTGGTAAGGTTGCCCATGAGTAGAGTTCAGAGGGATTTGTATAGAAAAGAGAAACAGTTGCTCCTGGATGAGCTTCCTGAGCATTGTACAATAGCAAATGGCGCTGTGCTTACGTTGCGACTAATACAAACTACTTCGTGGCCGGGATTGTATTTAGGAGATAAAGAAGTAGGACCTAAATTTGAGTGGATCCTCGAGTTACTTCAGAATAACCCGGAGGAAAAAATAGTAGTTTTTTCGGTGTTTGAAAAAACGGTAAGTGCTCTGGTAAGCTATCTTAACGAAAACAAAGTACGTGCCGTAAAAATTACGGGTAAACAAAAAGCCGAAGAGAACGAAGATAGTCGCAAAAAATTCGTTAGTCAGAGGCAACATTCCGCGAGAGTGCTCGCAGGAACAATAGGTGCCATGGGGCAAGGTTATGACGGTCTTCAGCAGGTAAGTCACACTATGGTATTTATAGACCGCGATTGGTCTCCGGAGATTCTGAAACAGGCAGAGGATAGGTTGCACCGGATGGGTCAGGAACATTTAGTTAATATTTATTACTTAGAATGTACTGGTTCGTTTGATCAACATGTAGGTAGAATAAATAGAACAAAAGCAGACGATATAAGGAGTGCATTAAATGATGAATAATTATGATATATGCTTAGACTGCATAGGTGAAGTTGCAAAGTTTTTACATCCTGAGGAGGTAAACGATGAAGTCAATACTGGCGTTTGATCCTGGTGAGAGTACCGGGTGGTGCGCAAGAACATATTATAAAACTGATCTGATGCACTTAGTATATCAAGGAGGAACCCTTCCAAAAGATCATAAGCAAGTCGCAAATATGATTAAGGCGATAAGTCCCCATGTCGTGGTTATAGAACGTTTCAATCTCTATCCGCAAATGGCTAAGTCGCTTGCGTGGAACAGTTTTTATCCCTGTGAAGTAATCGGTGTCATCAAGTATGTATGTGCTGAATTAGATATACCTATTGTTGAGCAGGCTCCGAGCGTAAAGAAATACTTTGGAGGGTTTAAGGATGATTGGGAACAAGTAAAACAAACCCCCGGGTTTAAGCTTACAGAGCATGTTAAAGATGCGTATCAGCATCTGAAGTATTTTGAGAGAAACGGTTTAAAAAAGTTTGGAGAAGATTAATAATTTGATTATTCTGGTCCATTATATGTTGTAAGTACTTACTATCTTGAGTGCGCAACTCTTGCATGATATCATCGCTTGTAGCTTGTCTAGAAATGTTTTGTTGATTCATGAGTTGCATAGCGAAGGATATTATAGTAATAATATCTAGAAATTCAAATTGTTGATTTTCGTTCATTTTATCACCTCTATAGAAAAAGCCTGGGCTGTTGCCCAGGCTTATTTTGTTGCGACTAACTAAGGAAGTACTTTTCGACTTTAAGGGGTTTTGCGTCCTGATCGTCTATAAAATCTTTTGCAAGACTAAAATAGAATTCTGGGTCATTCTGCAATCCAAAAGTTTTAGCAGTATCATAGTAATCGTTATAAACCATATTGAGTACTAAGTACCAGTTAATCCAGTCATGCGTTACGCCGTGATTCTGTGCGAATTCTTTCGCCTGGTTAAATGTCCAGTACTGCCCTTTAGGGCTCATACGTCTTACTATATCCTCAGCTTCGTCTTTAGGAATTTTATACGCAAGACACTCGAGCTTATCGATAATGTCGTCGTACAGAGCAGGATACTTCTTACAGAGCATATCCATAAATTCATCTGTAACCTGCCAGGACTCTTCGGCGAAGCCTTTGTCCATTGCCTTAGTTACAAGTTCTCTGTACTTACCCATATCAGCTCTCCCTAGTTACTACTATATTAGCATCCTGCATATTGATGGCACCAGCGCCTGTGTTGCGCACGCTCAGCGTGGAGGTTGCGCAACACTGATATACTCTTACGAGTACATCTGTTGCAATGTTACCGGGTACGGCAACTGCGGTAGGTGTATAAAGCATAGTGCTTCCGGGAATAGACTCGCCATCCTGGATTATTGCGACGCTAGTTTGCTGTACGGTACCGCCGGTAGGTATACTGACGTTGCCGCTGAAAGAGACTCTGTACACACCGGGACTAAGCAGTATTACTCTACTCGAGCCTGCTTCGTGACGAGTTGCACAACCTGTTCTAAGACGTGTACTAGCAAAAAGTACAGGATCATTAGCTGCAACCAGCTGAACAGGTACATTCACAGCATCTACCATAATTTACCTCCTTAGGCGCAACCGCACCCAGTGTTGCAACCAACACCGC
>OCLB01000109.1_pt1 | contig 19131 bp, 15 predicted proteins | sample 1495901 | NCBI WGS metagenome assembly OCLB01 (sample SAMN03418273, study PRJEB22391) | human gut metagenome | biome: human-gut; feature: organic feature; material: feces | host: Homo sapiens | place: Tanzania | collected 2013-01
ATGTTCTCCACGAACTGCCTTTGGTTGCCCCTGAACGAGAACACCATCGGGACGCTTCTCGCATAGACCTCTTCGCCCAGTCCGTAGAAATTCAGTTCGTCGAAGTTCAGCACCCTGGCGTTGCCATAGCGGATGAGGCGGTTGAATATTTCGTAGCCTTCCGGGGTGAAATATTCATAGAGCGATTCATCCGCTCCGCTGGTGACACCTTTGCACACCTTGCGCACAATGTCTTCATATTCAGAAGAAAAGACAATTGGAGTGAGGCCTCTTCGGGTGGAGTCAGGCTCCGTCTGGAATTCTTCCCTTACCACCACGTCCAGCACTTTCTTCTTGACGGCGGAGAAATCGATTTTCCTTGCTGATGATTCGGATGCTGTAGCGGTTACGGCTGGACCGGAGTGAGTCTTCGCAGATTGTGTCCCGCTGTCGGTGTCCTCTGCTTCCGGAGCCAGTGCCTTCTCGACGAGGCTTACCTCCCTGAACAGATGTTGGAGATGTGCCGGCGTGATTTCGTACTTGATTCTGTATTGGTCGATCTTTGAGCCCGGCCTTACCTCCACGAATCCTTTTCCGTCCTTGGCTGACAGCACCTTGCTCCAAGTCTTCCCGTCAAAGAATTTATAGTCAATGTTTTTGACAGGCTTCCCGTCGAAAGTGAATGTCAACTCCACAATCCCTTTGTCGTAAATGTCCTGCCGGTCGAACTCCACATTCAGCCCTTTCAGGATCGTCTCTCGTCTGCTTTTCGCCTCGGCGATAGCCACGACATCGGGGGAGGGAAGGCTGCGCATCAGAGTCTCGGCCCAGGAATAATAGCGCAGCGCCACGTCCATCTGGCATTTTCTGTCTGCCGTGGAAGCGATGGAAAGCATCTCCTTGACCTTGCTCCTTCTCCCTTCGAAGATCCGCTCCACATCATTTCTATGAATATACCGCATCACGGAAGCCTTTCCCCGTCCGTTTGACGAAATCATCCCACACTCCCTTTTGATGTCTCCCAAATAGGTATTAATCAAGCTTTTCCTGATTTCCAATGAATATGGCAGATCCACTGTCTGTGCGAGTTTCCCGACCAACGCGTCAAGCGCAACACTGTCAGCCGCTGTTGAAGTGGCCGCCGTGGCTTCGGCGTAGATGTACGAATTGTCTTTCCTTATGCTTGCGGCGCTCTGTGCGAACACCGGAACACAAAGCAGTGTTATCAGGATGGTAATCAGTAGCTTTCTCATCGTCCTAACGTCTGTATGCCGAATATTCTGTTTCAAACCGGACTTTCTGGTCTTTTTCCATCGGCCCTCCGACTTTTTGTAGCGCGGCCCGGATGTCATCGGCCATAATGTTGGCGGTTACGACCGAAGCACTGTCGGACTGGCAGTACTTCCTCAGCTCCTCATAGCTGGCCAATATGCTGTCCCACTGCTCCCTGCGCATCTTTTCTATCTTTGAATATGCCTCCAGAAAAGTGTCTATACAAGCCTCACTCTCCGTCACGGTCTCGCCCAACCTCTTTCCGTTCCGGTCAAAGAAGCCGACGGTCTGTCCGCTGAACGCCACCGCGATCTCATCGGAAATGTAATAGACATCATCATAGACCGTCGGCAGTATCTCCCTTCCGGAAGTGTCCGCCAGCCCGTACTTCCCGTCCACCGACACGATCATCGTCCCGTTGAGGCAATCGGTCTCCGTGTCGTAGTCTGGCCTGACAGCCCGCACCTCTGTTCTCGAAGCGCAAGCCACAGCCATAAGGGTAAGAAGCAGGAATATTATTGGTTCTCTGTGCATATTCAACAGGTTCTCTATGTCTGTTCACATCAGACTAACAAATTTACCAATATTTTTGGTAAAATACGTGTGGAAAACGTTATATTTGATTTTTGTGAGCATATCTGAAAGTTGGCGATTTTTATTGTTGTTTCAATTTGTCAGGAATGTTGTTTTAGGGTTGCCTGGTTTTTGCTATGATGGAAGAGACCTCAGCTTTTTTCGGATCTTACGAAGAATTGTCTGACGGCGGATCCGGGGATATTCAAATAATCCACGAGTCGCCGGAAAGCTATTCCATTCTCAGCAGGGCGACACTTGACGGCAAACTTGTGGCCTTGAAGTCCTTGAAGCCTGAATATGTCGGGAACCCCTTTTATGAGGGGCTGCTCCGCAAGGAGTACGAGATCGGACACACCCTGAGCCACTCGAACATCTGTCCTGTCCTGGATTTTATGAATATCCCCGGCCTCGGCAACTGCATCGTGATGCAATGGATTGACGGCGCGAGTCTCGCCGATTGGTCGCTGAGATTGTCGAAGCGCACCGGCCATCGGTCTTTTCGGTGCTTCGACGGGCTCAACGACCGAAGTAAAGGTCTAAGTGCCAAGTCATTGTCTAGAAAGATCATTCTCGAACTCTGCGACGCCCTTGAGTACCTGCACCGCAACCAGATCATCCACCGTGACCTGAAACCCGGCAACATAATGATCACCCGGAACGGACAGAATGTCAAACTGATAGATTTCGGCCTCGCCGACTCCGACTGGTATGCCGTGCTCAAGAATCCGGCCGGCACGAATGGTTACATATCACCGGAACAGATGGCCGGAGAGAGCGTGGACTGCCGTACGGACATATATTCATTGGGCAAGATAATGCAGCGGATGGGGGTATATTCCCGGATCGCCGCGGTCTGCGCCGCCAAGGATCGTGACAGGCGCTACAGGTCGGCCTCGGAGGTTCGCTCCGCCATTTTGAGAGAGGAGAGACGGACGCGTTGGTTTTGGATCCTTCTTATAGCTTCGTGGTTGTGTATGATTCTGTCATTCAGTATGTTGATCCCTGATATTAAGGCTTGGAGAGAACGCCGCGCCGTGGATTCTGTGTTCGAGCAAATCAGCTCGGACATCAGGGATGCCGATGCCGGCTATTGATCGTTCCCCTCGCTGATGATGTCGGCCCTGTTCAAGCCTTCCTGCGTCCCCGCGATGTAGGAGAGGGTATATTCCCCGTTCCTCATGATTCTCGGGATGTACAGAGGGTATCCCACCATGAATGATTCCGCCTGGAACTTGTCCCCTTCAAGTAGTTTGGAGTTCTCCGACTTGATGACCGTGTAGTTACCGTCCCCGTCGTACCGTAGAGTTACAAGCCGGTTCGGTGCCCATCCGATGAGCACCTCCGCTCCGTTTTTCAGGTCGGACGAGCAGACTTTCTTGACCGAGAAGAAGTGGGAGACAAATTGCTTGTCATTCAGAATGCTCTGCTTGAACGCGCTGAAGTCTCTTTTCCCGACATATCTGGACAGCACGTTGAGGGTTGAGATTCTCGGAGTCGGCTTCAAGGTCACATATCCCCACAGCCTTTTCAATGTGGACGCGGAGATCAGTTCGCCGGACTCGTGCTCGACCACGACGGACAGGGCTTCGAAGTCGGCCGATGTCGAAAGTCTTCTCCCATAGCGCTTCTCGACCTCCGCCAGCAGGTAATTCAATTCCGGTACTATTTTGGCCATTTCGTGAATTCATTTTGATGCGCAAAGATATTCATTTAGGACATTTTGTTCAAGTTCATTTCGGTTCATTTTGGCAATATCCTAAAAAACTGACTTGATAGTCATTGATGGTCTTTTTAATGCCTTTTAAATCTGTTATATTTGCAGACACTATGTCAGTCTCAAGAGTGCTTTTGATGTTTATGTCGCTGTGCATCGGGGTCGCTTCCTGTGTGAAGGATCCTGACGCATCGCTTCATTCCGCTCCGGAGATCATTGGTACGACCGTGAGCCTTGATGGAACAAATCTTTACCTCCGCTGCAAAGTGTCGAGGGCGGACAACATCAAAGGCTGCGGTTTTTATTTCGGAAGCAGCGAGAACGCTATGGAGCGCCTGGAGGTTGAATCCCTTTCCGGTAATGAGTTTTCAACGACGATTTCGGGATTGGCCTGTGGCGAGTACTATTGCCGCTCCTTCGTCTCCAGTGGAGATGCTGACCGGTTGTCGGAAATCCAACGTATCGAGATAGAACAGCGGATGCCTGTCCTGTCCATCAACTCATTGACAATCAGGAATGGAACCGCTCTGGTCTTTGACTATTCCGTTGAGGATGTCTTCAGCGGGGAGATGATCATTTGTGGGCTTTGCTGGAGTCTTTCTCCATCGCCGACTTTCGATCTGACGACCAAAACTATGGATGGCTCTGAATATGGAGACCGGACGGTGTCGGTCGAGGGACTGACTATCGGGCAGACCTATTATTTCCGCGCCTATGCGGTCAATGCCAAAGGAACGGCTTACAGTAAGGAGATGGAGGTGGTGATCCCGATGCCGTTCGAGGACAAGACATTGGCCGATTGGATGCTTGCCAATTGGGACAAGGATTCCGACGGGCTGATAAGCTTCGAGGAGGCTGCTCTTGTGACCAAGATCGACATCCGTTCGGACGATGTCAAGTCGCTGAAAGGGCTGGAATATCTTCCGAATCTTGACACCGTCCGGTGTCGCGGTCTGTCGTGCGGTCCTGAGGGGGGCAGCGGTACCCTTGCATCAATCGATCTTGGCGCGAACGATCACGTCACTTGCCTGGATTTGTCCAATAATCACATTGAGTCATTGACCCTGTCAGGAGCTTCACGTCTCACGTCTCTTGTTCTTTCCGGTAATGTGGAACTGAAGACGGAGGCCTTGACATACAGCTTGGCATCCTTGCAGGATCTCCGTTCGCTTGACATCACCGGTTGCCGGAATCTGGCGCCGGATCTGTCTTTGTTCCCTTCACTTGAGGAATTTCACTATGACTCCCGCTCTGGAATTAAGGACAATGAAAAGTTGTTCCGTCAGAAAAGCGGCCTCCGGTGTCTCTACGCTGGAGATGCCCTGAAGGATGGGGACAAGATCTACCTGCTCTCGGATCTGGAACTCCTTGACTGCGCCGGAAGCCCGGTGCACTCCCTGAATCTGCGCTACAATGTCAAGTTGAGGTCCCTTAACCTTGATGGTTGCGACGAGATCTCGTGTCTTGATCTGAACACGAATCCTGAACTTTCGGAACTTCATTGTATGTGCAAAGGCCTCTCCCGTCTGGAACTGCTTGAAGGACACGAGATTGATGGCATCAATGTCAATCTCGGCCAGCACAGGCATATTCCTGAATCAGTGGAGATTGTCTATACGCCTCGCATAGAAGACAAGGTTTTCAAGCGGTTCATCCTCGACCACTACGACTTCAACTATGACTCGTTTGTGTCTTTGGCGGAGGCGGCTGAAGTCGAGTCTATGAATATCCCGTCAGGGGAATATTCCGGAATAGCGTCTCTCTATGGACTTGGGATGTTTACCGCCCTAAAAAGTCTGGATGTCTCGGACCAGACTCTGTTGACGGAAATGAACCTTTCCAAGAATGGCGCTCTGACGGTCTTGGTCTGCGACAACACCTCTCTGAAAGCGCTCGATCTCAGTGTTTGTCCTGCCTTGGTGTCACTCTATGCCCAGAACACATCCTTGGAGTCTCTTGACCTTTCCCGTAATCCGGCCCTGAAGGAAGCATACCTGTCCAATTCTCCAATCAAGACACTCTACCTTACCGCCGCCCAGAAATCAAGCCTATCACTGGTCTGCGACCCCGACACCGAGATCATTGTCGTTGAGTAGAATGGAATGTCCGGCGAAAGGGAACTTCACCGGATAGAGTTTGTATTATTAACAGTTTGTCCGGGGAAACGCTGGGATCCCCGGACAAACTGTTTTCGGTTTTGTGAGCCAGATTCTACTGAAGTAGTCTCTGACTGTCAATCGATGCGCTTGAAATGCATAAGCTCCTCATCATAATACTCTCTCTGCCCTTTGTAGGAATCATCGTAATTGCCAATCGGGTCGCAACAAAATAATTTACCATCTTTACGATAGTAATAGTAATCGTCATCGTCATCATAATATCGATATATCTTGGTACCCTTGTAAGTTCCGACATAGTTGTTCTGGTCAAACTCACTTATGTCGTGTTCGCAAAGGCCGTAAGACATTACGAATTCTGATGGAGAGAGCACCTTTAAATAATAACTATCCCTATCTTCTATTCCGCCTTCATAATAAATGTCGGTCAACGTGTTGGATTCGGGAGAGTATATGTAGTTGCTGGTGTGACCATTGTCTATCATCACTCCGTCTTCTGTGAATGTGATCATCCAATCCAGATCATCCTTATAAATCTCGGTGTGTGATGTTGATTTTCCGTTGAACAGAAGCTCATTCTCACTGTATTTCCACGTTCCGACAATTGAACCTGACGATTTCACGGAATTATCCTTGCCGCACGAAATCACTGCCACATAAAGGCAAATGAGGAGTGTCAAAGTTTTAATGATTCTTTTCATTGTGTGTAGGTGTGTTATTTTATGCGTTTAAAATATGTTGTCTCTGAATCGTTGTATCCGTCCTTGTCACCAGTGAAATCGCCTTCCACGTAGTCTTCGTCATAATTTTTCTCACACGGAATTATTCGTCCTTTATTCCGGTAACAATAACTGTAGTCTCCGTAATATTCGTAAATTTTAAATCCCTTATAGGAATCCACGGCTTTCCCCACATTCTCTTCCTCGTCGTCAAAGATGGAGGAAGTGTTGCTGTAGTCCAAAGAAAGAGCCATTTCTGTCGATGTTAGTTTTTTTACTGAGTACACCGCACGGGCGATGAAAAGATCCAAAGTTAATGTCTTGTCTTTAGAGGAATAACTGTAGGCGGCTGGAACTCTGAAATCTGAATCCTCTACCGGAAGCTCAACTTTTCCATCCTTCCTGAATTGATAAATCTCTCCATCCGTGATGGTTTCTTTCCCGACGGTTTCGCCATTGAATGAATACTCAATATGTGTAATCCGCCACGTCCCGACAATCCCGCTGGCCGAGCCGCTCTCTGTGCTTTCTTTATCACAGGAGCAAAAAGTTATGGCCGCCACCGCGGCCATAACTAATCCTGTTAATCGCTTTACAATGATCATCGTCAGAATGATATTCCGAAAGACACATTAAGGACGTTCAGGTTGACGCTGTCCGCGAATTTGGTCAGGGACGGCTGGTAGGATATTCCGAGAAAATACTTGCCGTAGAGGGCTTTCGCTCCGAACTGTGCGCCGAGCTGGAAGCGATTGCACGCGTCGCCGTCCTCGTCCTCCTTGAACCAGTTGTAGGTGTAGTCATCATATTTGTTCTGACCGATGATGTGTGCTGTCAGGTTGAGTCCGGCGAACGGGAGCAACTGGATCTGACCAAGGTCAAGTTTATACATCAGGCTGACCGGCACCACAGCCGAGATGAGTGTCGATTTGTTGTCCCCGAACGCCATCAGGATGTCGGCTCCATATTCGTAGAGGAAAGGTAGCGTGCCTGGAAGAACTCTCGCCTGCGACACACCGACCGAGAGACCGTTCATATTCTCCGTGAAGGAAAATCCTCCTGTGCTCGCCTTGATCGCGACATTCGAATATGACACCTTGAGAAAGTTCTCCTGCGCGGACATCGTCCCACAGATGGCCATCGCAACGAAGACCGCAAATAGTTTGATGTGTTTCATAATGTTATAAAGATGTTAACAATATAATCGGTCCCATTTTTTTGCAAAAGTGGAAAGAAACTTAATCCCAATCAAGTCCATTCTGGTTCATATTGTTCGATTCCATTGTTTTTACCGGTTTACGGTCTTACTATGATGTTTTACCTGCCTTTATTGATGTGTCTTACAGTGTTTGTTAATTAACTATTGGGCCCCATACGACATACATCAGGAATACTGTCCTTATCATCTAAATTCTCGTATGTCCAATAGAACAGTCCTTTCATATTTATTACCGGTGAGAAATAGTCTGGAGCATCGTTCCTTTCGTACAAATGATACTTTCTGCCACTAATTATCGTATAAGGTGATTCTCCTTTTAATGAATAACACTCTGAAAAGGTTCCATTGAGATTTGTCAGATTCCGATTGTTATCAAAAATGCCTGTCGGGACTGCGACTAAATGATTGCATTCTTCGAATAGACGACTCGCATTTTCAATATTGGGACAATCTGCGAATAATGATTCAGGAACAGACTTTAGCGATTGGCAATTGGCAAAACCATAGCTTATTCTGGTCATATTCCTGCAATTACTGAAAATGTCTCCCGGAATTGTTGAAAGAGATATGCAGTTTTTGAATACACCACCAAACATAGTTGCACGATTACAGTCAAAGAATAATTTAGATGGAATTTCTGTAATAGAAGAGCATCCTGAAAATGTAGAACCAAACGTTGATGCCTCAAAGCATCCTTTAAACAAGTTGGCCGGGATATTTTTTAGATTAATGCAATTAGCGAAAGCCTCTTGGAAGCTTCTTACCAAAGCAAATGAATTTGCCGCGTTACCAGCAATATATTGGAGGATAGTATTATTCTGGAAGGCTCCCCACATATCCTTCAACCCTGTTTTTCCCCATTGGTTGACTTCGATTATGGAAGGGATAGTCTCTTCATTCGACTTTAATTCTGTGACTGTTCCGGAAACAATGACTTTGAATGAATGTGGCTCCTCTACATTGTATTTATGGGAAACCGGACCAGATTTATAGTACTCTACGTACCCGTCTCCCCAGTCAACATAGCAGTCGATCGTGCCAGATAAAGGCAGTACTGAAGTGAAGTCATTAGGATAATTGGCTCTTACGGTAAACACCATATCTTCTATGGAATCCGAGAGCCCTGATTGTTGGACAATCACTATTGTTCCAAGTTCTTTGGATTGCGATTGGTCAAACAAGATGATTTTTGCGAACCGTTTGACCGCGGTAGTGTTACGGGACACAGATGCCGTCAGCACATAGTCATTGCCTTTCGGTCCGCTGAGTGAACAGGTTACCCAATCAACCGAATCCTCTACTGAAACGCTCAATCCCAAAGAGGATGTTATCTTTGCGGAAATGGCTCCTCCCGCATCTGAGACCGCAAAATTGCTTTGGCTCAAAGTGAAATAGGCGGACGATTGATTTATGATTATCTCAGCATAGGGCTGATTCGGATTTGTCTTTGCATAAATCCCGATGACAGCCTGCCTGCTGCGGAACAGTTCATTCTTCTCGGCTGACACTTTTATGGACTTCTCTCTCATTTCAGCCCGAGTGGTCGGGGTAATCTTCAACCAATCAGATGTCGTCCGTACCTCGTGGTCGAAATTCAGGCTATATGGAATCTCGACAAGTCCTCCTTCCGGCGGGATCTGATATTCTGGACCTTCCGCAAAGGAAATCAGATTCTGATGAAAATTAATGACTTCAACCTGTGAATAGCCATAATCATCTGTCAAGGTAACATTCACAAAGCCATCTGTGTATGGGGTCGGAGGGGTTATTGTCAACTTGCCGGACAAGGGGCTATCCTTGACAATTTTGGCGGCATAGTTGCCGTCGGAAGAAACAGACACAACCGTGCCTTCCGAAGCATTGGAAATCTGATACCCCACAATGACATCAATGCCGGAGACTGCGCCGGTCTCGTTGTCCTCTATACTGAACTTGATTACAGGTTTCTTATATTTGGGGATTGTGATGACTGACCCGTCCGCCAACGTCAATGTCACTTTGTCCTCGAAATCCGACACATTCTCGAAAAATGACTTTCCTGTGTCGCCTGTTGCTTTGCCTAAACTAGTCCAATCCTTGCCTCCATTGTAAGAAATTTCCCAATAGTCGTCAGTAATACGAAATTGAGGAGTCACCCCATTCTTCCCTTCTGCTTTTATGCGCTGACCGTCACTGTCGGTCAGCCATTCTCCGTCAAGAGTCCAATAATATACCCCATCGGCTCCCTTGGCGATTCCTACAACAGGAGAATGTCCGTCATTTCCATCGTTACCGGGATCTCCCGGCTTGCCGTCTTCTCCATCCTTGCCATTTTCCCCGGCGAAAACACGGATCTCTCCACTTTTGACAAAAGAGATATTGTAACCGATCACGGTAATGCCATCTTTATCGTACAAAGGTGTGACAGATTTGATAAAATCATTGTCCTGCAATGCCTGAACAGTCTTACGCAAGGCATCCAGATTGAAATTCAACTCTTCGCACCTTTTCTCAAGAGCCGCGATCTTGTCTGCATTTTCTTTGATCCTTTCCTCCAATGCCTGATTGGATTTGTTCATCTCGTCCGTAATGCTGGTACAACAAGGAAGAAGGGCAAAACTTGCCAACAGTGTCAATATTAATCTTTTCATTATGCTAATTTTTCCAGTTGATAGGGATATTGTCGTTGTCTGTGAATTTATTGCTTGTATAGGATCTGTTGTATGAATGAGTGTTCGTTATTCCGGCAAAATAGTCGGGTTCAAGATATCTTTCATACATATGGATCTTTCTGCCGTTGATTATCGTATATGGAGATTCCCCCTCTATGCGACAGAATATGAATACTTCTTGGAACATCTTGATTTTTCGATTGTTATCAAATGAGTTGGCCGGCAGTTCCTTTAGGTTGTAACAACGGCAGAACGTCTGCCAAAAATGGTTTGCATCCGGACAATACGAAAACAGATCATCAGGGATAGACACCAATGAGGAACAGTAATAGAAACTTCGTGTAAAAGACTCGATTTTTTTGCAATTCCGAAGAAGCCCTCTTGGAATCGTCTTTATCGCAGTATGGCTGAATACAGAAGAGAACGATGTAAACTCACAATTGGTCGCAAAAAGTTCGTCAGGAATAACAGAAAGAGCTGAGCACCCTTCAAATAGACCATCAACACGTGCTAATACCTTTGCATTATGGAGCAGTTTCTCTGGCACATTCTCAAGAGATGTACAATTGTTGAAAGTATAACTGAGTGATGTGATATTTGTGCAGAATGTCAATAAATTCTCCGGGAGAGACTTCAGTTTGATACAGTCGCTGAAAGCCGAGGTGAATGATGTGACCTCCGAAAAAGCCCCACTGACATCTCCAGGAATCTTTTCCAACAAAGCGTTGTTCGCAAAAGCGTTATCCATCCTTGTCAGACCGGTGTAGCCCCATTGAATAACTTCTGTTATCGCAGGATGGGATATTCCTGAGGAACTAAGTGATGTCACTTTGCCTGATATCTTGACAATATAGTCTGAGACGACAGAAGGATACGAATGTTTCGGCATCCCGCTGGTAATTCTTTCAGGATCACTGCCGTCTCCCCAATCTATCGTGCAATCAACATTGCCGCCTAAAGGAAGTTGAACCATAAAGCCGTTGGCGTAATTTGCCCTCACTTTGAATATTAGGTTATCAGGGCTTTCCTCTCCTCCAGCAACTTGAGTCACGCTTATGTCTCCTAATTTGACTGTTCCGTCTGCGCTGAACAGCTCCAAAGTGGAGGCCCTTCTTACACCTGATGAGTTTGGATCAACAGAAAATGAGAGCTGATAATCAATATTGTTTCCGGAACTCTGGCTGACTTCAATCCAATCGGCACAGTCCGTGACAATGGATAATCCGGAAGTGGATTTTATCGGCACTGTAAACGTCTTCCCGGATGCATCCAGCAGGAATCTGTCCTGCGATAATCTAAATGTTGCCGGAGATTGCGTGATCACGATCTTACGCAAGGCATTGTCCGGTTCATTTCTGGCGAACAGTCCAAGCTCCGCTGTCCGTTCCTTGAACGACATATTCATCTTGACATCCAATGAGATGTTATAGTTCTTTGTCGCAGCCCTTGTCGTGGTCTTGAAATCCAGCCATTCCCTGGATACTGGATCAAGGAACTCAAGGTCATATTCAAAGTTTGTGGTTAACGGGATATTGACTGTTCCGCCCTGTGCGGCGACAACATAGTTCAATCCATTAGGGAAAGAAACCTTCCGTTCATAAAAATTTATAACCCTTGAAAACGTGTACCCTGATCCATCCGTGACAATGACTGTAACGTGTCCGTCCTCGTAATGTCTGGGGCTGGTGATCAGTATTGTCCCAGTCGTAGGCGTGTCCTTTACTACTTTCGCCTTATAATTTCCATCCGATGCGACAGTCACAACTGTAGATGATGTCGCATAATTCAACGCGTACCTGATCTGGATGCTTCTTCCTGCTTCTATGCCGGACTCCTCGGCATCCATATCGAAATCGATCGTAAGCTTTACAAAACGAGGCAATGTGAACTCTGACCCGTCAGATAAGATGAAACGGACCTCTGTGTCGGCGATTATAACATCCTTGAACATAGAATCTCCCCGGTTTCCTTCTGAATTACCTGTTTGGTTCCAACTATTCCCATCGTCATATGAGACAAACCACGTTCCATTCTCCGACTTGAACCGCGGGGTGACCGCATCCTCTCCATCCACGTAAATTGGCTTTCCGGTGTCATCCAAAATTACTTTGCCGTTTATCGTCCAACAGTATCTTCCGCCAGGAGCCGGAGTCATTCCGATGGAAGGGGCGACACCGTCATATCCGTCAAAGCCATCCTGCCCATCCGATCCGGGGTGGCCGTCTTTTCCGTCGCGGCCGTGGAAAATCCTAATAGGAGTGTTATGTTTAAAGCTGATAAGATAACCAACCGTCTTCCCGTTCTCCCAAGCAGAATCAATGCTGGTTATGTAATCTTTCTCATCTATCGCTTTGGCCAATGCACGCAAGGATGCCATCTCTCTGTCCAACGAGTCACAGATGTCCTGCAATCGGGCCAATCTTAGAGCGTTCTCCTCGATCGAGTCCTCATATGCGACATTATTCATCCACATCCTGTCCAGGCAAGTGTCTCTGCAGCCATAGGTAAAGGCAATGACAATGACCGGCAATAAAATCTTACGAAACATATCACGATTAATAAAAGTCATTTCTGAATATTTTGACGATTTTACTCAAACACAGGGTCTTCTTCTTGTGAGTTAAGTCCATAGGTTTTGATCAATACGTAGATTTCTGGATCAAGATTTCCTCTGAACACAAACGAAGGATTCTGGTGGCACGCCTTGAGGTAATGGTTAACAGCGTTCTGATAGTCACCAGCTCTCGAATACAGAATCGCCATAAGATAGTTGACCTTGTCGGAATCCGGCAGGGACTCAAGGATTTTCATTGCGGTGGCATTTCTGTCCATTCCCACACAGGCCACTGCGGCGTTGAAATCCCCGTATGGAAGAAGACGTGAAAGAGCCGAGGCATAGTCCATATCGTGAAGAGCCTGCACTCCCTCCATATACAGACTGTCCACTACGGTCGTGTGAATGGTGTCTTTGACCATTCCTTTACGATGAAGGTAAAAATTGAATTTTACCGTTCTCAATCTGGGATAAAGTGTTTCTTTCATATAATTATAGAATGTACACTTCCTTAGCATAACCTCTCTTCTGTCTGGTTCCTTCTCACTTTCACAAATCCTGACAAACTCCTCTTTCTGATTATCATTCATGACAATGTCCGAGGCCACCAGAGTCAGCAGATCATCCCAGTTCTCAGGAATGCAGCGTGGCGTGAACACAACGTCGGACAATCCGCCGGAATCGTCCTTGAATGAATCGCTTCCAAGTTCGGCGAACACACCTCTGGCCGACACGAGAGAATCCCTGTAGGATTTCACATACTTTCCGAACCACGAAGACACCGATTCAGAACGACGCTGTGCCAAACGCCTGTTGACGGCATAAGGACCTTCCGGAGACGCGGTCGCTCTTACGGTTATGGAGTCAAGGTCATAGGTGGCATTCTCTACCAATGAGGCGAGGGTCCTCTCAATCATCGCGATCTCCTCAAGGTTGCGCCCATATTCAGGTTTTATGTCCGACTTTCCAAGCTCGAAATCTATCCGGCTTTCCGTGTTGGCCATTGCCCTCCTCTCCACGACCTTGGTCAGATAGCGTTCAGTGTTGTCAACAAAGGCCGAGATGGAACTGATGTAGAATGTCAGAGGCTCGCTGCGTGGAATGTTGTACAGGCGTTTGTCCTGCTCATAAATCTCTCCGCTCAGGATGATGTCCACCTTCTTCAGCTTCGGCCTCGTGTTTATGGTCTGCACATAATTATAGATGAACTCTCCGTCATCACTGATCATTACGGTGTCAAGACGTATCCCCTCCGTGACTATCGGAGACTTGATATATTTCCTGTGCATCTTGTCCATTTTGGCCTTGCGCCGCTCGTTCAAGTTCTTGGCGAAGCGGTTGGTATAATGCTCCACCGCTTGTCTCTCACTGACACCATAGGCGGAATAGAATTCCTGTTCCGAAACGAATGAAGTGTCCGTCTTATAGGAAAAAACCTGAGGGATATATCTTTTTAGGAATATCTCCAACTGTCTGACATTTATGAATTTGGTGGAGTCGTTCACTATTTTTGAGAGGAACTTCTCGTACATCTGGTAGCCGCGCAGTTGTGCCTTGCGGTACGCCGCTCCCGTTATTATCACAGGATCCAGACGCACACTATCCCCAAGCATAAACATATCTGGATAAAACCGGAGTTGCCAACGGCTGTCTCTCATAGATTGAGGTACAATCACCTGAAAGGCCAGATCGACCCTTCCGTTCCTTTCCGCCACATTCCGGAATCTGGCCGTGACTTTTGCCGCCTGGATCACGTCGGTTGCCACCATCTCACCGGACTCCTCATCCTTGATGGCCTTCATCACAATCAGTTCCCTTCCGTCATCATCCTTGACCTTAAGAGTGTCTCTTGTGACACTTGATGTCTCGTCCACTTTCGGAAGATAATCCGGTTGATTGCCTAAAGTAAGCTGCACCTGTGGCGTTTCACCATTCTGGAGTCTTTGAAGTTTCTTCTGAGTGGCACAAGATGAGACGAAAGCCAAGCAACAGACCACCGATAGTGCCCAAAGAATACGGATTGTCTTAAGTGCCTTCATTTTCTAAAACATTATCATAAATGAAACGGAAACATCATCCAACGCGATGAAATTTTTCGGACCGGCCTCCCTGATTTCCATACACTTAAGACAATGGTATAAAGTATGATCGTACATCCGTCCACTCCAACCGCCTATTCCGAAATCGATGTTGAATCCTTTGCTTATCATCCAAGTGTATCCTGCGGACAAGCCGACTCCATACCGCTTCCCCTCATCAACCGCAAATCTCCAAATTCCGGTCTTTGAATATTCCGACCATTGCCCCTTTATCCCTATCCACCATCCGGAGAACACATACCACGGCCAGTAACGCACACTTGCAAAGGCCGTCTTTTGTTGGTTACGTACAGTCAACCCTGATTGTCGTTGAATGCTGAACGGATTGTACCGTCCGCCGGCCTCAAAAGAGAAATGTCTTGCCAGACTGACTCCGGCACTCAAGTTAATCGTTCCATAGTCAACCCAACCAAGAACATTGGTTGATACAGACATATGTTGTGCCCTTGAAGTAAACAATATAACAAACAGCAAGATGCCAGTAACCACTAATCTTTTCATATTTCGCAAAAGTGGAAAGAAACTTAATCTGAATCAAGTCCATTCTGGTTCATTTTGCCCTCACCCCTTGAGAAAGTTGAATTAGAGGCCATCGCGCCCTTCCGAATTGCTTTCATTGTGCATTAGAGGAGACTCTGCCCGTGATAAATTCATAGGGCTGAAAGGGTATGCCTATGCTTCACTGAACCAGACTCTCCTCTATGGTTGATTTATGCTGATGACGGATGCTGTGGCGGAATCGAAGGTCACTGGGAAGTCAATGTGTAGCGCACCTTGGGTTTGTGTTCCAATAATGCCAGTGTGTTAAAAAAACACTATGATTAATCTTTTATAAAAGGCTTTGCGCAGTTGTTAATATTTGGTAACTTTGCGAAAAAGACAATGAATATGAAAACTACATCAGTCGCTCTCGGAGGATATTTCGAGGATTTTATAAAGTCCCAGATCGCCCAAGGACGGTACAACAACGCCAGCGAGGTCATCCGGGCAGGACTTCGCTTGCTGGAAGAGGATGAGAGCCGACTTATGGCTCTGAAGTCTGCGATCAATGAAGGGCTTGACAGCGGCGTGGCTGAAGGATTTGACCCCGAGGCCTATCTAAAATCTCTCAAGGCAGAACACTCAAATGGCTAATAAACTGGAATATTCCCTAAAAGCCGTGGAGGACTTGACCTCAATATGGCGATACACGGTAAAGACTTGGTCGGAAAAGCAGGCTGATGAATATTACAACAAGTTAATATCAGCCTGCCGTCTCCTGTTATCCAAGTCCACCATAACGTCAAAAAAGTATGAGGAGATTATGCCCGACTTATATGGCCTCCACTGCGGGCATCACATAATCTTCTATGTGCTCCGCCCACAAGGCGACATCCTGATCGTCCGCATCCTGCACGAGAGAATGGACTTTAAACGGCATTTTCCACAAGCAGAATAACTCTTCGCAATAATGCACATCACCTCCCGCTTAACCTAAGTTCTCACATTCAGAACCGCTTTGTCCGGTGAAAGCCTACATACGCAGGACTAAGTTCGCCGTCGGTTTGCCCGGCGAGCAAGCGTTTCCACGGACAAACGACTACCCCGATAACTGATCCAGATCCTTGGCCACAGAACTTACAGGTCGCCAAATCCATCAAAGTGATTGTCACCGGTAGTGTTCAGGAACTAAAACGTGGTATTTGGCTCTTAGATAGACCCACAAATGTAATGAGTCGATTTTCCGCAATCAAGACTCTTTTCTATGTTTGATTTCTACTGAAGGTGTATGCGTATATCGCATTCTATAAATAACTTGCCCGCCACTCGCTCATACAGAACTAGCGGCGGGTAATGTGTTGACTATCAGTTGTCTAATATCTTCCCTTTAGTTTAATCTCTCCCAAGGGAAGATGTTAGTGTATTTATTTATAATTGATTAGGAAATACGCACGATGGTGTCGCGAAACTTTCCCTTCTTATAGGGCTAATCTGAATCCTCCTAACTTGTTTCCATTAAAGAAATACCACCTGCTGGTGAACATCGCCCAGTCTTTGACCTCATATTCCCAGGTGTCGCTCTTGGTGAGGCCGGTATAAATGCCGGAATATTGCCTGAAAGGGTCTGTTCCGGAAGGGTATGTGCTGACGTAATCCTCGTGGCACCACTCCCATAGGTTTCCGCACATGTCGTAGAGACCTAATTCGTTCGGTAGTTTTGTGGCCACTTCGTGAGATTGAAGGACTCCGTTGACGGCACTGTTTTCCTTTGTCCAGGCGACTTCGTCAGCGTTGTCACTTCCTGGATACTTGTAACCTTTGCTGTATTTTCCACCCATGCAGGCGTAATCCCACTCAACCTCGTATGGAAGCCTAAACAACGATTTCAAAGAGGTATTCAATGATAATAGGAAAGACTCAAAATCCCGTCTGCTGACCTGTTCGACAGGAAACCTGTCATTTCCCTTATGATAGCTTGGATTATAGCCCATCACAGCTTCGTACAGTCCTTGTGTCACCATAGTTTCACCTATCCAATAGTCTCTTGTGATGGTTACAAGTCCGCTGGGACCATTGTAAGAGCCGGCTTCAACCAAAATCATATTAAATGACACTCCATTGATGGTGAATGATCTCTTCGTTATCTCTCCTTTTTCTCCACCTCCACCGTCTTCCATCTCATCAACCCTGAATGATGTTTTGATGTTGTTATAGACATAGTATTTGCCTTTCTCATACGTTAACGTCCCGGTGAAAATCTTGAAGGTGCTGTCGTCCGTACGTTTCCCGATAAGATATGCCGTGGAGGCGAAGGAGTTTTTGAACAGGGATGTTGACACAAAAGCGTATATGTAGTTGTCGAACTTGAAAAGGTCGTTAGTCTCTTCTCCATTGTAGTTGCTCAGGCTTGACACGGAAGTGTCCGTGAAAATTATCAATGAGCAATCGTACGCGGCGGATAGAGAGATGACATTCTCTGATCCGTCAACAACAATTTCATCACTGATTGTCAGAGAGCATTTATCTTGAATATTATCTCCTGCGGCTGTGGATTTTCCAGTAACAGAATACGATCCCTTTCTTAAGGTGACCATATCCCTGTCATCCCAGTTGCCGGATATCTCATACTTGGTTCCAGTTGACTTTTCGGTAAACACGAGTTCATAAGAAGGGGCGACCAATTCTCCGGAAATGATTTTTTTATAGAACTTGTCAAATACCTCTGCATTGGATGCTTTTGTTCTCATATACTCCCCATTGTCCACAGAAAGTGTATAGACAAAAGAGACATTTACGGTGTCTTCGTCAGTCTCCATCGGCTGGTTCTTGTCGCACGAGGCCGTGAGAAGCGAAAGAGCCAATGCTGTTATGGTTAATAAGTTTGTGCTTTTCATAATGTTATTGATCAAAATAAATTTTCTTCGTCTTTTTTTGATTGATTGAGATGGTATCAATGTTACTTAGTTTGTTGAATGGGTGGATTGGAAGTAGCCCCGGTTAAAGATGGAGCTGTATTTCCTGTTGTTTGGGAAGTGAGTTCAGGATGCATCTGGCGAAACATCTCGAATGCGTTATTTACGCAGCCATAGAGCACATTGATATAAAGAATCTTATTGTTATTTGTATCTGCTTCATAAAGAACAGTCTTACTGTTGTCATAAGACAGTTTATCAATAATTACCGCATTATGAGTCGCTTTGTTTCTGGTGCTCTTATAGATTAAACTAATAAATGTGCCCTCGTCAAGACTCGCAATCTCTGGAAAATCTTGTTTGTTTGAGAAAAATTCAGAATAGATCGCTTTGAAGTGTTCATTAACCTTACTCCCAACTTTACTCAGATCCACATTGCTGTCGAATACGTATTTTGAGTTGTCATTAGGATCTTTTTTATAATAAGAGCCTATCGCATCCATAGAGGCGCAAAGCAAGACCAATGCGGCCATTCCATAAACATCATTATTTCCATTGCTGGAAGTCAAGCAAACTTGAGCCGCATCCAAGTATTCTTGAATCGTGGCGGTCGATAAATAGTTGAAAGATGAATGTAACATATTTGTGAATTTTGATAATGTGAAATACTTAAGAAATTATTTTCTTGAGTTGTGGGTTCTTGTTGATATTTAGTTAGTCTATAGGAAGGAAATATAAAAGGTATGATTTATTCCTTCACGCAACGTAAAGAAGCAAAGAAATCAGTTGACCCCAAAGATTGAGTATGAGGAGTTTCAGATGTCTTAAAAATCAGAACA
>OCLB01000126.1_pt1 | contig 17764 bp, 16 predicted proteins | sample 1495901 | NCBI WGS metagenome assembly OCLB01 (sample SAMN03418273, study PRJEB22391) | human gut metagenome | biome: human-gut; feature: organic feature; material: feces | host: Homo sapiens | place: Tanzania | collected 2013-01
AAGCATAAGAGTGAGCATTGTCGCCCCCGACAATGCGATTTCAAAAGCGCAGTGTGCGCCGCGAATTATCTTAAATCGTTTTCTATTGATACCGACAGATAATAATAATTTTCCATTATCCTTGCTTTATCTACTCAAAACAATGCTTTATCGCGTTGTTTTGTGTGTTGCGGCGCGGTTTGTGTTTTTCGGATTTTTACAAAAAGCGGCGCAGCTCTTTGACGTTGGCATCGTAAAGTTTGATAAGTTCGCCGGCAAAAGGCGTGTCTTCTTCACGATAAAGATGCGAAGCTTTAACGACGTCGTTAATGCCCATGTTGTTGCCTTCGATAAGCATTTCGGCAATGTTCGTCGTGGACTTGTCAAGCCCCGATTTCATCTTTACGGCGGCTTTCATCATTGCCCTTTCCATTTTGTTGGGATACGTACCGTCTTTTGCGGACGGCTCGTCCCCGAGTTCTTTGGACGCCCTGTCGGACAAATCCATTATCTTGACTTTTTGTTTCCAGATGGTTTCGCGCAGTTTCGTGTCCTTGACGTTTTCCCAGATGTTGTCGATTGCGTCAACGCCGACGTTGCAGTTTTTTATTACTTCTTTCAAAAGATTCATATTTGCCTCCTTATCGGAGTTTGTGCAAAGCCGGAAAACTTATGCGAAAAAATGCCACCGCATTACACGGTGGCAGATTTCGATTGTTTTGATTATTACGCGTCGATGTCGGAAATGAACTTTTGCAGCGTTTCCTGCGCGTTGCCGAGATACAGATACACGCCGCTGTCGCGAGTGTACAAGGGGTTGTCAACGCCGGCGTAACCGGGTTTAAGGTCGTAGTTGAAGATGAAGATGTTTTTGCAATCCGCAACGTCAAGTACGGGCATTCCGTAAATCGGCGTGCCTTCCGCGGTGTTTGCGGCGGGGTTCAGAACGTCGTTTGCGCCGATTACTATCGTTGCGTCCGCCGTCTTGAACTCGGGGTTGATATTGTCCATTTCGTACAAATCTTCGTAATCGACGTCCGCCTCGCAAAGCAATACGTTCATGTGCCCGGGCATACGTCCCGCAACGGGGTGAATTGCGTATTTCACTTTCGTTCCGTTTGCCGTGAGTTTATCCGCAAGTTGTTTTACAAGATGCTGTGCCTGCGCGATTGCCATGCCGTATCCGGGAACGATGATGACTTCTTTCGCGTCACGCAAAAGTTTTGCGGGGTTTTCAACCTTTTCAGCGGGTTTTTCTTCCGCCTTTACTTCAACGGTTGCGGGCTTTTCTTCTTCCGCCTTTTCAAGCGTTATTTCCGACGGTTTATCCATATCTGCGATAAACTTTTGAAGGGTATCCTGTGCGTTGCCGAGATACAGGTGAACGCCCTTTTCGCGTGAATACAAGGGGTTGTCAACGCCGGCGTAACCGGGTTTAAGGTCGTAGTTGAAGATGAAGATGTTTTTGCAATCCGCAACGTCAAGTACGGGCATTCCGTAAATCGGCGTGCCTTCCGCGGTGTTTGCGGCGGGGTTCAGAACGTCGTTTGCGCCGATAACGATGGTTGCGTCCGCCGTCTTGAACTCGGGGTTGATGTCGTCCATTTCGTACAAATCTTCGTAGTCAACGTCCGCCTCGCAAAGCAATACGTTCATGTGTCCGGGCATACGTCCCGCAACGGGGTGAATTGCATATTTTACTTTCGTGCCGCCCGCGGCGAGCTTATCCGCAAGTTGTTTTACAAGGTGCTGTGCCTGCGCGATAGCCATGCCGTATCCGGGAACGATGATGACTTCTTTTGCGCCGTTAAGGCTTGCAGCGTAGTTGGTTTCGGTCTTGACTTCGACAGGTTTTGCCTCCGTCTTTTCGGCCTTGACTTCCGTCGTGGTTTCAACGGGTTTGTCCATATCTGCGATAAACTTTTGCAGTGTTTCCTGTGCGTTGCCGAGATACAGATGCACGCCGTTTTCGCGGGTATAAATGGGGTTATCTACGCCCGCATAGCCGGGTTTTAAGTCATAGTTGAAGATGAAGATGTTTTTGCAATCCGCAACGTCAAGTACGGGCATTCCGTAAATGGGCGTGCCTTCCGCAGTGTTTGCGGCGGGGTTCAGAACGTCGTTTGCCCCGATTACTATCGTTGCGTCCGCCGTCTTGAACTCGGGATTGATGTCGTCCATTTCAAACAAGTCTTCGTATTCCACGTTGGCTTCGCACAAAAGAACGTTCATATGCCCCGGCATACGTCCCGCGACGGGGTGAATTGCGTATTTCACTTTCGTTCCGTTTGCCGTGAGTTTATCCGCAAGTTGCTTTACAAGGTGTTGCGCCTGCGCGATAGCCATGCCGTATCCGGGAACGATGATGACTTCTTTCGCGTTGTTCAAAGTTGCGGCGTAGTTGATTTCCGTCTTGACAACGGGTTTTTCTTCCGCCTTGACTTCCTTTTTCACTTCGGCGGGTTTCGTTTCCGCTTTGACTTCGACCTTTTCGAGGGCGGGTTTTTGAGCATTGTCGTTGGACGACGTGCCGCCGAGAAGGATTGCGCCGAGTTTTCTGTTCATCGCCTTGCACATGATTTGCGTCAAGAGAAGTCCCGACGCGCCGACGATACCGCCGACCGCAACGAGCAACAAGTCGTTGATTGCAAGACCTGCGATTGCGCCGGCAACGCCCGAAAGGCTGTTAAGCAGCGAAATCGTAATGGGCATATCCGCGCCGCCTACGCGAATCGCGAAAATGTATCCGAAGAATCCCGAAATGACGAACAGCAATGCGATCATAATTCCGCAAAACGCTTTCAGGTCGATACCGAGAGCAATTTTGCCGCTGCCCGAAAGAGCCGCAATCGCCGCAAAGACAACGATGAGCGCAAGCGTCAGGCAAAGGCTGCCGACGGTCATCGCCTGATGTCCTTTGTAAACGACGGGTTTTTGCGGAAGAATCTTGTGAAGTTTGCCGGCTGCGACAAGGCTGCCGATAAGGGTAATCATACCGACCGCAAGCGCAAGAGCCGACGTTGTTGTCGAGAACGCGTCAAAGCCCGTGCCTACGCCGAGCATCGCAAACGCGCCGACGATTGCCGAAGCCGCGCCGCCCAGACCGTTAAGAAGAGCGACCATCTGCGGCATCTGAATCATTTTGACTTTCTTTGCAAGGACAATACCCGCAACCGTGCCGAGCGCAAGACCGATATAGAGCGTCCATACCGCCGCAATGTGGCTTAATCGTATTGTCGCTTGGCGTGCTCGGCGTAGGCACGGGCTTTGACGGTTGCCGTACACGATAATAAGGATAATCGCAAGGAGCATGCAAATCGCGCTGAAACGATTGCCGATTTTACTGTAAGCGACTTTGCCCATCATCGCGATGCCCAAAAGCACGCCAAGCGACAATACGATTGCCATTGCAAGGTAAACCCAATCGCGCGCCGATGTGCCCGCGCCTTTTGCGATGACGTCCATGCAGCAGATTACCGCAAGGAGTCCTGCGCCCGCAACTGCCGACGCCGCGTAAATCACGGTTTGCCCTTTCGCCTTCTTTTTCGCAATCATGCCGAGCATACGGTCGGTAACCATAAAGCCGCCGACGACGTTGACCATCGCGAGAGCGATTGCAAGTGAACCGAATATCGCGGAAAGCACGATGCCCGCCGTACCGACCCTATCCTTATTATCGTGTACGGCAACGGCACCCCGCCGTACCGAGTTTGAAAAGCGAGGCACTTGCCGACAACGCGCCAAGCACCGTAACGCCCGACAAAGCGTTCATACCCGACATCAGCGGGGTGTGCAAAAGCGTCGGAACGTTTGAGATAAGTTTGTAACCGACAAGCGTCGCTACAACGAATACGCCAAGAAGAATCAGCTGAAAGTAAATTGCTTTTTCAAGGCCGAAATTGCCCATTGCGAGCGCGCCGGTAATAACAGAGTTTAACGTTGATAACATATTAAATTCCTGCCTGTATCATTATTAAAAATACCCCCTGCCCGAAAGCAGGCAGGGGATTGCCTTTTGTTGATAAAAGTTAATGCTGTGAAGCGGTTTTCGCCATATTCGCCGTTTAAGCGGTGATTATCATCTTTTAAGCGGCGAGATTCAGATGAAGTTCTGACGTTTCTTTTAAGGTTCCGAGTTTTCCACGTATCATTAAAGACGTCAAATATATCATCTTTTAAGCGGCGGATTTTGAATGAGATTTTGACGTTTCTTGCGATGTTCTGAAAATCCTCAATAACAGATTTCAGCATCGCGTTAATATCAAAATTTACATTCATTAAGCGGCGAGATTTAGATGAAGTTCTGACGTTTCTTTTAAGGTTCCGAGTTTTCCAGCGTACTATTGCGTACACGAAAACTCGGGTTCTTAAAACAACTCAGAAATTCGCTAAATGTCGGCGCTTAAAGTCCCATCGCCTCGCGAGCACCTTTATGTACGATTTCACCGTCAATCGTTACGAGAATGCTTTGTACGATTTCGTCGTTCATATCGAGTTTAATGCTGCCGTCTTTCGCGAGGAACGCAAGCAGATTGTAGATGTTGTATGCGAAGAGCCAGGTCGAGCTGGTGGGAAGTTGACCGGGGATATTCTTGATACCTTCGATAATGACGTTGTGTTTGATGTCGCGGATACCGGGAGAGGTGATTGCACAGTTGCCGCCCTGGTCGATGGAAATATCGATAATTGCAGAGCCGGGCTTCATGGAAGCGACCATTTCATCGGTAAGGAGCGTGGGAGCGAGTTGTCCTTGAAGGAGTGCCGAGCAGAAGATGATGTCGGCGTTTTTGACTGCGTCTGCAAGTGCCGCGCGTTCTTTTTCAAGCCATTCTTCGGGAAGACGTTTTGCATATTCGACAACGCCTACGCGACGTACCGCGATTTCTTCGGGAACACCGGTCGGGACGATTTTCGCGCCGAGCGACATTGCCTGTTCGTTTGCGGAAGGACGGATATCGGCAGAATATACTTTCGCGCCGAGACCTTTTGCGGTTGCGACCGCACGAAGACCTGCAACGCCGGTACCGATGACGAGAACGTTTGCGGGTTGGATAACGCCGACTGCCGAGCCGATCAAAGGCATGAATTTGGAGATGTCGTTTGCACCCATGAGCATGCCCTTATAGCCTGCGCAGGTGCTCATCGAGGACAAAGCGTCCATGGATTGTGCGCGGGAGATACGAGGTACGCCGTCAAGGGTAAGACCGATAACGCCTGCCGCCGCCATATCTTTGACCATCTTGTGGTTTACGGGAGACGCGGGGTGAATGAACGTAATAATATATTGACCTTTGTGCATCATCTCGATTTCGTGTTTGCCCTTTTCTTCGTTGAAGAGAGGTTCCTTAACTTTCAGGATAACGTCGGATTTTGCAAAAATTTCTTCGCAATCTTCAAGAATGGTTGCGCCTGCGGCAAGGTAATCCTTGTCATGGTAGTGCGAGCCTTCGCCTGCGCCTTTTTCAAAAAGAACGGTCATGCCTGCGGCGACCATTTTCTTTACGGTGTCGGGGATTGCAGCAACACGCGCTTCGTCGTGCATAATTTCCTTGGGGATACCAACTATCATTATTATTTCTCCTTAATTTTCGGCTTTCGCCCTTATTTTATAATTTCGCGCTTTCGCGCATATTTCACTTTTCTTTTTTCGCCTTTATGGGGACGCTGTATTCGTTCTTCGGACTGCTTAAAACGATGCTCGTCTGCGTCTTTGAAACGCCGGGGATACTCTTGATTTCGTTCAGCACGCTTTCAAGCGTTTTCGTATTGTCGGTGACGACTTTCAAAAAGTAATCGAATTCCCCCGCGATATACAAACATTCCGCAATGTGGCGGTTGTCCTTGACCGCGGCGACGAAACCGTCGTTGAACTTCGGATGGTCGATTGCGACGCTTATAAGCGCGGTGACGTCTTTGCCGAGTTTTTCGGGGACGATAATCGCGGCATAGCCTTTGATAACGCCCGAGTTTTCAAGTTTTTTGATGCGTTCGATAACGGTGGACGTGGACAGCTTGACCTTCTCGGCGATTTCGGACGAATTCGCACGAGCGTTTTTCATAAGACACTGCAATATTTTTACGTCGGTGTTATCCACGGTTATCTCCTTTTTCCTTACTATTCGATTTTAACATACGTTATATGCGGTGTAAACGAAATTATTGATTTTTTTCCGAATTTTTTACGGAAAAGCGTTCTTGTAACAAAATTTTTTTCGGAAAACCCTAAAAATAACAAAAAATTTCAATATCATTCAAAATATTACGATACAACGTCGCGGGCGCACGAAAAAACGGCCGTCGCCGACCGTTTCGTTTTCGTTATTTGCCGCGCAAGGTTACCGTTTTGTCCGCCTCGTATAATATTGCGTAATAGGTATCCGTCCACTTCCCTTTCGTCGGATATTCCATTATTCTTTCCTTGGCGTGCGGGGTGTAATCGGTGCTTAAAATATTCGCGCCGGACTCGATTCCGTTTTTGTACCAGTGGTCTTTCACGACGGCGTATCTGTCCAGCCTCGTTCTGACCATAAAATTATCGCGGTTTATCGCCTCGGAGATACGGTCTTTGTGTTTCGTCGGATCGTTCAGAATCACGGTGAACGAGAAACGGGAATAATCCTTGCCTTTTTTCAGGACGGTGTTGTATTCAAGGGCGATATTCATCGCGCTTTTTTGCATATCGGGATCGCGCTGCATGTACGTTTCCAGGCTGTCCTTTTCGTGCAGCAGGAAAATGATTTTCCCTTTCAGACTTTCAACGGTCGGATAAGCGTTTTTCGCGCGGAATTCGTCAAAGTCGGAAACGCCCGCCGCGTCAAGCAATTTTTTGGGAGTAACGAGTTTTTCGCCGAAGTTATTAAACAGCATTTCGTCGAATTTATCAAAGGCTTCGAGGTCGAATTTTTTGCCGCCTTTCGGCTCCACAAGGACGATAATCGGCAAAGCGTTTTCGTTTCTGTCCATCCACATTCTGATTTCTTTAAGACCTTTGTCGAAGTCGATCATCGTGCTGTTCGTTTCCAGCATATCGCTGTGCAGACACTCGATTCTGAACCCGTCGGCGGTTTTCACCTTATTCGCGTCAAGTTCGATACTTCGGATACCTGCGTTGAGTTGTTCGGTAATCGTGTCGAAGATATAATCGTATTGCTTTCCCATTATCGCCGCAAGCGGGCCGTGATAAAAATACTTCGTTTCGGGAGTGAGCCCCGTTTTGTAACTGTTGTGCGACGCGATATACCTTATCTCGTTAAGCTTTGCGCCGAGGACTTCTGCCATATCGGTGCGGGTAAGAAAATCCTCGTCGTTCACCTTTGAAAAGTTTTCGTCGGCAGCGTAACGCTGTTCAAGAAGCGCGACGTATTCGTTCTGCCAGTCCGCCCAGACGCTTTTCGCGTCCTTCGCCGAAACGGTTGCCGCGATAAATCCCGACAGCGCGACGAGAAAATACGCCGAAAAGCCCCATATAAAAATGACAAGCGCCCATTTTGCGCCCTTTTTCATCGGTTTTTTCGTTCTTTCTTTTTTGTCCATAATATATCCACCAAAACTATTCTTATATAAATAATTTACCATATAAAATGCGGGTTTGTAAACACGTTTTTTTCGGCGGAAAAATATTTTTGGGATTTTTTTTCATTTTTTTATCAAAAACTATTGACATCGTCTTTTTTTGTGCTATGATATATATCGTCAGGCGATATACATAAGGAGGCGAAATAAAATGGCAATAAGCGCCGATATGCTGCGCGGTCACACCGAAACGATAATTCTTGCACAGCTTATCAAAAACGACAGTTACGGCTATGAAATAAGCAAGGCGATCGAAGACCTTAGCCACGGCGAACTTGTCCTTAAAGACGCCACCCTTTACACCGCCTTCCGCCGTATGGAACACGACGGGTTTATCGAAAGTTACTGGGGCGAAAGCGACGCCGGCGCAAGACGCAGATATTACCGCATCACCGAAAAGGGCCGCGCCTTTTACGACTTCAACAAAACCAACTGGTTTGACACCATAAAAATAATGAAAGACTTAATCAACGGAGGAACAAAATAATATGTTAATCGACCGCTTCAAAAAGTATCTCGAACAACAATTCCGCGCCATCTCTCCCACGAAAGAGGCAATGGAATACCGCGAAGAAGTTTTGCAAAACCTTCTCGACCGCGCGCAGGAATACAAGATAAAAGGTATGACGGACGAAAACGCCATCTACGACCTGTGCATCGACAGTCTCGGAAACTTCAAAGACACGCTCGTCGATTTTGAAAACCGTCTGGACAACGTAAAGCGCGCAGTGCCCCGCATCGGCGCAAGAGTACTCACCGGCATCGCAATCGCACTGTTTGTCGTGATCGGATATCTTTCGGTCAGTTTCGCAACCCGCGCATGGGACAAAACATGGCTCATTCTTGTGGGCGGCGCGTTTATGGGCGTTATCGCCGGCGCGATTTTCGGTATTATCGTCCTTGCGAAAAAGAAAAGACGCCTTGCAATCCGCGGTCTGTCGCACGTCATCATCGCGCTTACGTTCACGTTTATTTTCCTTATTCTGCAAATACTCGTGCACTTCAAGTACAGCTGGATGACCTTCCTTGTAATGGTGGTCGCAATGCTTATCACCGACACCGCCGAGGCGTATTCTTACAACAGCAAATCCAGGCTTTTCGACCTGCTTGCAACCGTTGAAGTAACCGCCGTTATGTTGTACGTAATGCTTGGCGTGGCGCACGTTATCCCGTGGCATCCGTCGTGGCTTCTTCCCGTCGGCGCAGCCCTTCTCGACGTCGTTATCCTTATCGCATCTCTTGTGAGCTATTCAAAGAAAAAGGATAAGGCGGCAGCCGAAAAGAAAGCGCGCATTGACGAAGCGTACTACACAATGTGGAACGACGAAAACAAATAACAATCTTTATCTCGTAAAAACGATACGATAAAATACTGATTTTGAAACTATGAGCAAAACTATAAAAGCCGAAATGTGGGATAAGATGCAATATCTTTTCCGAAACTATTACGACCGTATGGTGCACGCAACCCTGACTTTCGACGGGCTCTTGGACGCCGACGCGCTTAAAAACGTGCTGGTCATAATGTGCGAAAAAGCCCCCGTGCTTCACAGTAGTTTTCACGAGAATCCCGTCAATCCTTACTGGAAGGTGGAGTCTTACACCGTCGACGATATCCTGACAATAAAAGACAGCGACGATCCCGAAAAAGAAGCGTACGATTTCCTGTGCCAGAGTATCCCAGTTTCAAGCAACGTACAGTTTAAGGTGATTGTCCTGAACAAGGACGGAAAATCGACGTTTGCGATGATCGTCAACCATATGTGCTTTGACGGCGGCGACTTCAAATACTTTTTGAAAAAGCTTGCAAAAAACTACAACGCGATTTTGAACGGCGAAAACCCCACCGACCTTAAACAAGGTACGAGAAGCGCGGAACAGGTTTATACGAAACTCGACGCAGCCGACAAAAAGGTTGCGAAAGGTCTTTTCAAAAACATCAGCGCGGTGAAAGACAAACACGTATTTCCGCTGACCGAACCCCGTCCCGACGACCACACGATGATCAACATCAGAAAAATCGACCGCGACGCTTTCCTTAATATGAAAAACGCAGGAAAACGTCTGGGCGTTACCGTCAACGATATGCTGCTTGCGGCGTACGTGCGCGCGCTTTACGATATTTCGGGCATGCGCGACGACGAAACCCTTTCAATCCCCTGCATGGTCGATTTGCGCCGTCATATCGAAGGCGGCGACGAGGCCGGCGGGCTTTGCATAAAGGGTTTGTACTTGACCGCGCCCTCGTCATGTCGAAGGAGGCGCCGAAGCCGGCGGGCTTGCGAATCACACGGGATTTATGCTTTGCACGGTGCATAACAAGGGCGAAACGATCAACGATACGCTTATCAACGTCATGCGTTCCACAAAGAAAAGCAAGCGCGACAAATATATGGGGCTTTACAGCCTGCCGCTTCTGAAACTCGCCTATACCATACTGCCCTTTTCGATTTCGGAATTCGCAATCAAAATCGGGTACGACAACCCGCTTATCGGTATGAGCAACATCGGGCTTCTTCCCGTCGATAAACTGACTTTCGGCAATGCGAAACCCGTTGACGGATTTATGACGGGCGCGGTCAAGTACAAACCCTTTATGCAGCTTGCGCTCACAACCTTAAACGACGTCGTAACGATGACGATTGCAATCCGCGGCAACGACGACGACAAAAAAATCGTTGAAAAATTCTTTGACCTTATCGTGGAAAACGTGAAAGAATTCGACCACTTAAACGCAAGATAATTTCCTTCCCCCTTATATATTTAAGAAACGCCCCGATTTTTCGGGGCGCTTCTTTTTTTCTTCGTTTATTTTGCAAGGCGTTTTATCGCCTCTTTCGCGCTGTCAAGGAAGTCCGCGTCAAGCGACTCGACCTTGCCTTCGTCGCAGGCTTTTGCGATGTTTGTGTCAAACGGAATCCGTCCGAGAACTTTCAGGTCGAATTCGGTTGCGACTTCGTCGACCTTGCTGTCGCCGAAAATCGAAAACTCTTTGCCGCAGTCCGGGCATTTGACGTAACTCATATTCTCAACGACGCCCAGCACGGGGATATTCATCATATTTGCCATCTTTACGGCTTTGCCGACAATCATCGACACGAGTTCCTGCGGGCTTGTCACGACGATGATACCGTCGACGTTCAGGCTTTGGAAAACCGTAAGCGGCACGTCGCCCGTTCCGGGAGGCATATCGACGTACATAAAGTCCACGTCGCCCCAGACGCAATCCGTCCAGAACTGTTTCACCATACCCGCGATGACGGGACCGCGCCATACGACGGGATCGTTATTGTGTTCCAGCAAAAGGTTTGCCGACATAATTTCAATGCCGCCCTTTGATTTCACGGGATAAAAGAAACTGCCGTCGCTGTCGATGGGACCGTCCACGTTAAACATGCGCGGAATCGACGGACCGGTAATATCAGCGTCCAGAATCGCCGTCTTAAACCCTTGTTTTGCCGTAATCGACGCCATAAGCCCCGTTACGAGAGATTTGCCCACGCCGCCTTTTCCCGACACGATGCCGATAACGTGTTTGACCTTCGACAATGCGTTTACGGGGACGGTGAAGTCGGTTTTTTCGCTGCAACTTCCGTGGCTTTCGCAGGAGCTGCAATCGTGCGTACATTCACTCATAAATTCACTTCCTGTTTTCAATATTATTTATCAAAAATTCGATACCGATTTTCAAATCGTCATAAGTATCGTCAAAATTGCCGGTATAATACGGATCCGCGACGTCGCGGGATTGCCCTGCATATTCCAGAAACTTTTTTACTTTCTTTTTTTCGTCGGGCGCGAAAAGATTTTTGAGATACGCGACGTTTTTGTCATCCATTGCAAGGAATAAATCGTATTTGTCGTAATCGGTTTTTCTGACCTGTTTCGAATAATGCGGGTACGTCGGAACATCGTGCTCTTTCAGTTTTTTCAGCGCGTCGGGATAAACGGGGTTGCCCGCTTCGAGCCCGCACGTCGCGGCGGAGTCGATAACGTATTTTTCTGATATCCCCCGCTTTTTCAAGGCGTCTTTCATCATAAATTCCGCCATTGCGCTGCGGCAGATGTTTCCAAGGCACACGAACATTATTTTCATAAAGTATATGATACCACTTTAATATCGGAAAGTCAACGGCGAACGGTTGACATAAAAGCGCGCGGTGATATAATTTATTACGTTTGTATGGAAGAATATATTAAAATTATCGTATATATTTTCGCAGGCATAGGCGCAGGCATAGGCACGGGATTTGCGGGATTGTCCGCCGCCGCGTTTATCGCACCGATGCTTGTCGCATTTCTGGACTTCCCGTCGTACGACGCCATCGGTATCGCGCTGATTTCCGACGTTCTGGCGTCCGCCGTGTCCGCAACCGCTTACGCCGTCGATAAAAACATTGACGTGAAAAAAGGCTCGAAAATGCTTGTCGTCGTTTTGTGCTTTACGATTCTCGGGAGTTTTCTTGCGTCAAAAATCGACAATCACCTTATGGGCAACTTTTCCATTTTCGCAACGTCACTACTCGGGCTTAAATTCATACTCGTTCCCGTCAACGGCATAGATCCCTTAAAGGACCGCTTGTACAAAAACAAATGGTGCGACGCGGTGCAAACGTTCGCGCTGTCGGCAACGATTGGTATGATTTGCGGATTCGTCGGTGCGGGCGGCGGCATGATGATGCTCCTTGTACTCACGTCGTTTATGGGATTTCCGCTTAAAAAAGCGGTTGGCACAAGCGTGTTTATCATGACGTTTACCGCGCTTGTCGGGGCGGTATCGCATTTCGGAATCGGCGGCTTGCCCGACACTACGGCAATGATAACCTGCATATTCAGCACGCTCGTTTCGGCGCAACTTGCCGCGCTTATCGCAAACAAGGTAAAGCCCAAAACGCTTAATATTACCGTCGGCGTGGTGCTTTTAATCCTTGGCATAGTGATGCTTGTTTTGCACTCGTTCTTCTGAAAAGCGCATTAAAAAAACCCGCAGACAGCGGGTTTTGTTTTGTCTTTTTTTACAGGGATTTTTTGGCTTTTCTTGCTGCCTTTTTCGCTTCTCTTTTTTTGAGGATTTCTTCGCGTCTTAAATCGATTTTGTCTTCGATGTCGCCGACGGTCGTCTGGAAGCGCACGTTATACTTTTTATCAAGCGCCCACATCGCCGCAAATACAACGACGAGTATCGACCATACCACCGCAAGTACTTTCCACATTGCGGGCGTTATTCCGCGGTACAGACCGAAGAACGACTGTATGTCGATAAACGACAGATGCACAAAGTAACACAGCACCAGAAGCGCGATTACGCCCACGAAAAGCACCGCGTGCAACAGGTTGAACGGCCAGCACGATTTGAACACGAACAGGTATCCCGCAAACACGGTCGCAAGGAAATACAGCGCGTGCTGTTCGTCCGGAGAAAGCCCCGTGAGTATCGTCTGCGTTGTGATTACGATTGCGATAATACCCGCCATTACGGTTACTATGCCGGGCACCGCGTTCATAATGACTTTTGGCAAAAACCTGCCTTCCACCCTGTTTTTATTGGGTTCGAGCGCGAGTATTCCCGACGGAATCCCGATCGTCACGCCGCCCAGCAACGTCAGATGCCTTGGCTCGAACGGCAGAATCGACGGCACGATAAGGAACAACAGCGCGATAAGCAAGTTGTAGCCCGTCTTTACAAGGAATAACGACGCCGACCTTTCAAGGTTGTTTATGGAACGTCTGCCTTCCGCAACGACTTTCGGCATCGACGCGAAATTGCTGTCAAGAAGCACCAGACTGCTCACGTTCTTCGCGGCGTCCGAACCCGAAGCCATCGCAATCGAACAGTCGGATTCCTTTAATGCAAGCACGTCGTTGACGCCGTCGCCCGTCATTGCAACGGTGTGTCCGTTTGCTTTCAGAGCTTTTACAAGCAACAATTTCTGATCGGGCAGAACCCTGCCGAATATCGTGTATTTTTCCGCCGCGGCGATGACTTCCTCGTCGGTTTTCAGGGTTGACATATCAATGATACTGTCGCAGTCGGAAAGCCCCGCGCGTTTTGCGACGGCGCGCACGGTAACGGGGTTGTCGCCCGAAATAATTTTGACTGTTACGCCCTGATCCCTGAAATATTGCAGCGTATCGGGGGCTTCCTTTCTTATTTTATCGGCGATGAATATAAACCCTTCCGCTTTCAGTCCGTCGGGAAGGCTGTGCCCGATAATTTCGACGTCCGACGACGCAAGGACAAGCACCCTGAGCCCTTCTTCCGCCTTTTCGCGCGTGATTGCTTTTATTTCTTCCGCGGTATTGGGAAAAACGAATTCGGGCGCGCCCAGAACGTAACTTCTGCCGTCGATAACCGCGCCGCTCCACTTTCTGTCCGACGAAAACGGCACGACAACGCTGACTTCGCCCGCCGCCTCGTACTGTCCGACGTAATTTTTGACCGCCGCCGCCGTTGCGTTTTCGTCCTTAACGGCGTCCGACAGGTTTTTAAGATGACGGCAGAACTCGTCTTCCGACAAATCGACGGTTTTTATGCCGTGGATTTCCATACTGCCTTCGGTAATCGTGCCCGTTTTATCAAGACACAGCACGTCAACCCTTGCAAGCGTTTCGACGCAGTACATATCCTGTGCAAGGGTGTGGTGTCTTGCAAGCCTTATGACGCTCAGACAGAATACGACCGACGTAAGCGCGACAAGACCGCTCGGAATCATGCCGACCAACGAGCCGATTGTCGTCAGCACCGTACTGTTCATATCGTTGCCCTGAATGTAATATTTGACCGAAAACAAAGCGATGCCCAGCGGCACAATGACCACCGACATCGTTTTTACGATTTTATTTAACGAATTTTTGATGACCGAAACGGGTTTTTTGAAATACTTCGCGCCGGCGGATATTTTCATTGCGAAGTTATCCATGCCGACGTGCACGACTTTTGCTTTTGCGCGTCCCGATACGACGTAACTTCCCGACATAAGGCTGTCGCCTGCGTTTTTCACGATTGCGTCGGGCTCACCGGTGATAAGGCTTTCGTTGACCTCGATACTGCCTTCGACAACGACCGAATCCGCGCAAATCTGGTGTCCCGCCTGCAATATCGTAACGTCGTCCATAACGACGTTTTTCACGGCGATTTCCTTTTCTTCCCCGTCGCGGATAACCCGAACTTTCGGGGCGGAAATGAGCGACAGTTTATCCATCGTGTGCTTTGCGCGAAGTTCCTGCACGATACCGATAAGCGTATTGCAGACGCACAGTATCACGAAACCGTAATTGCCCATGCCGTCCTCGTCGAATCCCGAAAACGCCGCGACGATGATTGCCATCACGAAAAACACGAAGTTGAAAAACGTGAAGGTGTTGTCGATAAGTATTCTGAATACGCTTTTGGTTTTTATTGTTTGCAATCCGTTGACGAGCCCGCTTTTTACGCGCGCTTCGACTTCTTCGGACGTGAGTCCCGTTGTGAGATTGCAATCGGTGTTTTTGATTTCTTCCATACTTTCCACGTTGCGTTAAATTAATTTTATTATTGCATTAAATATACGTTGTTGTCAAGAATTGAAAAAAATATCCGCCGCCTTTACCGATTTTTTTCAACGAAAAAGGATAGCGAAAACTCGCTATCCTTCATTATCGTGTTTGTTTTACTTATTTGTTTGAAATCTTTTTGTCAAAGTTTTCAAGCGCGCGGACAGAAATTGCATAGCAATCCGCAAGACAATCTTTGTTAAGGTTGTCGTAACTGTCTTTAAGCGTGTGGTAATAATCTTCCAGAACGTGGTTCAAAGCGGTGATACCCGTTGCCCTGAAACCTGCCTGTGCGAACGCTGCGCTGTCGGTTGCTCCGCCGAAGGGAGGAACAAGAGTTTTGTTGCAGTGAATGCCCAGTTCTTTTGCCGCTTCCATAAAGCTGTCGGAAACTTCCTTGTCGGCTTTGACGGTTGCGTTAAGGTCGCGGTAATTTACGCCCAGGAATTTCGGATCGTGAATAGTGTCGAAAGAATAAATCCAGGTGGGAACGTCGTCGAATTCGCCTTTGTGCTGTTCGCACCACGCTTTCGCGCCGCGGAGTCCCGCTTCTTCGGAGCCCGAAAGGATAACGCCGACTTCGGTGTGTTCAAGTTCGATACCTTCGTCTTTCATCGCTTTAAGGATCGCGATGCCCATAAGGCAAGCCGTAAGGTTGTCGTTTGCGCCGTCGACCGTCGTGTTCGGATCCCACATGCGATACATACCGAAATAGAAAGGTACGAATGCAAGGTTCGCGATGCCAAGCCAGAACAGAACGCCGTTTTCGGGTTTAAGTATCATGGGTTTGAAACCGGTGAGTATAGCCGTCGCAAGGCTGCATCCCATAAGGAACAACGCGCCAAGGACAACGATAACAATGTTCGCTTCGTAAACTTTGCCGCCGAACTTATTGTTGACGGGCCAGTTCCACGCTGCGTCGGGGTGACCGTTGAAAAATACGCGACCTTTGACTTCGCCCGTGCATTTCTTGATTGCGGTAACGTTCGTGCCCGTCTTTTCGGGGAACAGGAAGTCGAAAGTCTTTTTGTAAAGACCGAATTGCATTATCATTACGTAGAAACCGAAAACGATAAGCGCAAAACCTAATATCGGCAGGAAGAAGTATGCGATAAGCCCTGCAAGAACGCAGGTGATCGTGATATAAATCCAGCCGAAAAAGCTGCCGGGATTTTCCTTAAACGATTCAACGTCGGAGCGTTCGCATCCGCAGTCTTTTTTAAGGACGTCAGCCATATACTCGCAAGCGATTCTTTCGCCTTCTTCGCCGGGAGTACGTTTGGGCATATCCTTGCAGATATGGGTGATTTCGTCAACCATATATTGCGCGGCGTCTGCCTTTTTTTCAATCAATTTTGAAAAATTTGCCATAATGTTCTCCTCTTTATTTTTTATATTTATATGATTATCATATCACAAAAACGACGCTCTTTTCAAACAAACGACGTCTTTATTTTTTTTACTATACAAACGACCAAAAATATACAGTAAAAACCGCAAAAAACCGTCAGACGTCAACGATAATGCCTTCTTTCACGAACTCGCGGGCGTCGCGCGGCGACTTTCCTTTGTATTTCTGGAAGTTGCGGTTGAAACTACGCACGCTGTCGTAACCCGCCTTTTTTGAGATTTCCGCGACGGAAAGCGTGGTCGAATACAACAGATCGGTTGCGTAATTTATGCGGTAGATATTCACGACGTCGGAAAAATTCGCGCCGAAATATTCGTTGAAAACAGCCGAAAGATAATTGTAAGAATATCCCATTTTGTCGGACAGGTCTTTCAGGCTTATGTCTTCCGTGAAGTTGTGCGAAACGTATTTCGCGATTGCGTTCAAAACGTCCACCTTCTTTTTGTCAACTGGGATAAACGCCGTGTGCGTCTCGAACTCCGCAAGAATATGATACAAAACGGCTTTTTGCTTGAAGGTGTTGGTAACAAAGGGCATTTTTCTTGTCAGCGATTCCGCAAAATCTATCGAGAAAACCGGGAAAGTCGCGACGTAGCCGTCGTGCTTTTCGTAAAAGTCGGGAACCCAATCCTTTGAAAACTTGCAGATGAAGACGTTGCTGTAATCGGGCGTTTCGTAAGCGTGCGCGAACTTTGGCGGAATTACCATACACTTCCCCGCGCGAAGACGATAAATTCTGTCCAGCACGGTAACGTTTGCAAGCCCGTCGTTGCAGTATAAAAACTCGTACGTTTCGTTGCAATGCATCGGGAAACATAAGTTCTTTTCAACGTCGCAAGATAAATAATTTTCCCCTGCCTGTTTGTGTTTTTCGAAATCCAACATATCCCACCTACCGTAAATTATGTCTATATTTTACCACCGAATAAGAAAATAATCAAGCCCTCCCGAAAAATAGGAGGGCCTGAGATTATTCTGCTTGTTCTGTTTTTTGTTCGGCTTCTGGAATTTCGGTGTTATCGTCGTCCCGTCTGAACCCTTCGACGTCGGAAACGGGAAGAGAGAAAACTATCGCGCCTGCGTCGGTGCCCGCGCCCGCCGTCGTTACGATGGAGCGCATAATGTCCGCTTTCTTTTCCTTTTTCGCAACGATGATAATGATTTCTTTTTCGCTTGCAATCGACACGTTGAAGAATTTCTCGGTGCCCATGCCGCCCGTACCCTTTGCGTGGATAACGGTGCCGCCGCCCGCGCTTGTAGTTTTTGCGG
>OCLB01000135.1_pt1 | contig 17180 bp, 25 predicted proteins | sample 1495901 | NCBI WGS metagenome assembly OCLB01 (sample SAMN03418273, study PRJEB22391) | human gut metagenome | biome: human-gut; feature: organic feature; material: feces | host: Homo sapiens | place: Tanzania | collected 2013-01
AATAATTAAAATGTATTTTATTATTTATTTTTAGATAATAATTCATGAAATATTTTTTTAATTAAAATATTATATGTATCTTTGAGTCACATAATAATTAATGAATAATATAATATGGTATTAAATATAGATGATTTTGAAGTATTGAAATTTTATGGGTATACAAGTCTAATACCTATAAATGCTCGTATTAATGAGGTGACATCAATAGATGATAATCCTCGTGAACAGCTTCGTTATAAAAAGTTAGAATCTTTTTATAATAAGGTAATTGGAAAAGCAAAGGAAAAATGTACAAATAAAAGTTTTAATTATTGTCACTTTGAAGATAATAAATGTGTATTTTGTTTATCTCATATTAAAACGGGTCATATTATCTATATAGGTAAATATGATTTTGAAATATCGATTGGTCTTGATTTTAAACAGCGTTTTGGACCATCATATAATTTTTTATTTAATAAAGAATCATATAAAAATGAAGAGTAAAAAATTTTTATCAAATTTAAATAATATAGAAACATGCAAGAATTCATTGCTATTTCTTGCTATGGTATTTCTTATTATTTTAACATATGCAGGTATCATATGGTTTTCAGATTATTTGAATAATTATTAAAATTAAATACGTATGGTTATACATAAAGCAGAAAAATGTAATATTAATAATGTATCAGAAAATAAAATACATAATAATACATCTGGTTATAATAGTTTAATTATATTTTTTATCATTACTGTAATTACAGCAGTTGTATATGCAATAACAGTTTATCCTGCCGCATGTTCAAGAGAATCTGTAATTACAAATAAAGATACAGAAACAAAATTTAAAATGATATTGAGAGACAAATATATTGATGATGTATTTCTTGAAAATATTAGTCAAAATTCATGGAATTCAATAGAAGTATATGATTCAAATATGAAATCTCATAAAATTATTTGGAAAGAAGTAAGACAATAAAGTAAAAAAAGAATATATTTTATTTAATAATTATTAATTTTAATAAAAGTAATAATGAAAAATTTTATTTTGTGTATGCTCATTTCATTGGTGAGCGTTTTTAATTCTTATGCAGACACTGTAAATGATACATTGACTGCATTGAAGTTGAAGGAAGTTACAGTAACTTCTTTGTATCGAAATAATGTACAGACTGGTAGTATGATTAATACATCTACTATTAAGATGATGAATCATGGTCAGGGTACAGATTATGTACTTTCAACATTGCCTAATATTTATGCATATAATGACAATGGTACACAAATGGGTTATTGCTATTTCCGTATGCGTGGTATGGGACAGGAACGTATGAATGTTACTTTGGATGGAATGCCTTGGAATGAAGCAGAGGATTTCGGATGTTATTTCAGTAACTCTCCTGATCTTATGTCTAGTTTGCATTCTATTAAGGTAGAAAAAGGTGCATCAGTAACTAATAATGGTACAGCTGCATATGCAGGTAATGTTTCATTGGAATCTGTTGATTTGAAGAAAGATACAGATTCATGGTTTGACATTGGTTATGGCTCTTTTAATTCATCACGTGTAAGTGGTGTTTATAATATGGGATTGAAGAATCATTGGGGATTGCATGTTCGTGCAACATCACAGCAAACTGATGGTTATAAGGAAAATACATATAATAATTCAAAGTCAATTACACTTAAGACTGGTTATTTCTTTAATGATAAACATTCACTCGATTTCTTGACAATGACAGGTTATCATCGTAATGGTCAAGGTTTTATGGGACTTACTGAAAATATGATTCCTAAGCATCCTACACCATTTAAGCAAATGAAGTCTGGCAATCGTCAGCAGGAAACAGATGATTTCTTGACAACATATAATAGATTTCAATACAAGGGAATTCTATCAGATAAGGTATTTTTGACATCATCATTGTATTGGCAACATCAGACAGGTAATTATCGTATCGGATGGGATGATCCTTCACAACCTACTGGAAGTGTATTGAATAATTATCATCTTAATTATAATCTTACAGGCTTTAACACTGTAATTAAGTACTATCCTGTTAATAATCTGTCAGTTACAACTGGTGTAAATGCATATGTTTATCATAGACGTCATAAGGGATATGATATTGCAAACTCTGATAGTATTATTACTGCATGGAAGAATCCAGGTATTACACCTTATTATGATAATGCAGGAACAAAACCTGATGTAAATGTATTTGCAAATGTAAAGTATCAGCCAATTAATAAGTTTACTATTGATGCTGCACTTCAATATCGTTATACATCACTTCATTATCGTGTAAATACACTTGGTGGTAATGGTGATTCTGATTTTAATCATGACTGGAATTTTATGAATTACAGTTTCGGACTTACATATGATATTGATAATAGTTCAAAGGTATATGCACGTTATGCCGTTACAAACCGTGAACCTTCTCGAACTGATTTGTTCGGAGGTGAATATCGTACAGATGAATCTGAAATGAATACAAAATCAGAGCGCGTACATGATGTTGAACTTGGTTATGAAATTCGTAATAATAAGATTAATTTTAATATTAATGGTTTTTATATGAATTTCAGTAATGAGCTTGTTGCAACAGGTGAACTTTCAGCAATGAATGGACTTCCTCTTCATAAGCAGCATGATTCATATCGACTTGGTTTGGAACTTGCTATGGATTATAATCCTGTTAATACATTGCATCTTATTGCAAATGCTTCATGGTCAGAGAATAAGTTGAAGAATATTAATGGAAAGGAAATGAATCATACATTTTCACCTTCATCAACATTGTTTGCAGAAGCAAATTATACAGTTAATAAGATTAAGTTTGGTGTAAATACAAATTTCCGTTCATCTATGTATATGGATATTTATAATAAGCATCAACTTAAGGAAAACCTTACACTTAATGCATATGTTAATGCACGAGTATCAAAGATTGTAGAACTTAGTTTGAATCTTAATAATATTACGAATCGTTTGAATTTCTCTAATGGTTCAGTTGATATTCCATCAGATACAGCATATTATTTGGTTGATTCACCATTTAATATGTTTGCAACAGCTAAGTTTCACTTTTAAATAAAAATGGGTGATTAAATATTAGAAATATTTAATCACCCATTAATTATATTATTTTATATTTACAAAATCAATAAATAACCATTTATTATTTTCATCTTTATATTTCTGATAATGTTTTTTATTCATTAATTTTGCATATAGTATTGGACATAGATCATCAATAATTCTAAGGAATTTATTATCTGATTTAAATAAAGTTGTTGTAGATGAATATAAATCTATTAAATGTTCATCTTCATTCTTAAATTTATATAAACGTTTCCAATCAAATTTTCTATTTCCACCAAAGAATTTTATTTTTGTATATATTTGCTAAACATATTGACACCAACCAGTAAATAAATGTTCTTTATATTCTATATCTATATGATTTCTATTTAAATTCGTTTCTTCAAATATAATTCTGACATAGCAATCTTCTTTTTTATTAAGATATGCAAGAAATTCATATATTTCATTCTCTGTTATATTAAATTTAATTATACCATGACGAACTTCTATATTATAACTATCATTAAACCAAATTCTCAAATCAAATAATCTGACACCATATTTTTCATATTGTTCTTTGTAATTTACTGATTGACATTTACCACAAAAATGAATTAACCGTTGATACCATACAGGTTTTCTATATGATAATGAATTATGTGAACCTAATTTCATATTACTTAAATAACGTTTATATTTTTTATTTATCAGTAGTTAGAAACTAATTATAAATAAGATAATGAAAATATAAATAACGATTTATTTAGAAAAATGAGTAAATGGAAATTAAATGAAAATAGTATAAACGAATTTTTATGGACATGTGCAGGTGTTAATAAGAATATATTAAGATTATATCCAAGTGAATATGCAAAATATGCAGGTAGTGGCGGAACTATTTTATTTACTGCTATGATGGCATTTATATCAGGTAGTTATGCAATGTTTTTTGTATTTAGTAATGCTATATTATCACTGATCTTTGGTATATTCTGGGCATTACTTATATTTAATCTTGATAGATTTATTGTTAATTCCATGCATACTGATGGTAAAGACACATTAAGTTGGAAAAAGATTCAAACGGCAATGCCACGTATAATTATGGCTATATTTTTAGGTATTGTTATTTCAACACCACTTGAAATGAAAATATTTAATGATAGAATAGAATCATAGTTATTGAAAGATAATATAGAACGAATAAATTCTGCAAAGAATGAATCATCTGATTATAAGACAATATCATTATTACAAGCAGAATAGAATCAATTGACAAAAGATCGGAAACAACTTGTTGATGATTTACAGAAAGCATAGAAAGAACTGAAAGAAGAAGCAGAAGGAAATGCATTATCCGGTATTGCAGGACATGGAACTATATATAGAGATAAAGAAACATATGTTAATCAATGTAAACAATCATTATAGGAATGGGACCTTCTTCATAAAGAACGGTTGACAACTGTATAGAAACGTATTGATGAAGTTAATAAGCATATTGAAAAATTTGAAGGTAAAATAGATGGTTTAAGAGAAGATGGTTTCAGTGCAAGGTATGAAGCTTTTTCAAATCTTAAAGAAGCAAATAATTCATTAGCGATGGTATCATTCATGATAACAATGTTATTCATTATTATAGAAGTAACACCTACATTTTTTAAACTTATTATGACATCAGGACCATATGAAGAACATTTATAGATAGAAAATTATAAAATAACTGCATATGTTACTAAAGAGAAAAATGGTATTGATACAGAATTAAAAATAGATGATTATAATAATAAAGAAAAATTAAAAGCTGTTATTAAACATGATGAACCTATTATTGATGTATCAGTAAAACCAATTGTATATTCAGCTATATAGCCGTTAACATTAGAATCAGAGCAAGAACCAGAAGAAGTACCATATATGAAGTCGAATACATCTATTATAACAACACCTGTTGCAACAAAGAAATTAGAATTTAAGAAAAATGAGAAAGGACAAATTATGTTGGATTTCTCATCAAGACCTAAAAAATTAAATAAATGAAACAAAAATAATATCCATGAAGAAAAAAACTTAGTGGATATTTTTTTTATATAAAGAATTATATGTATCTTTGCATTGTAATTAAGTAATAATTTAAATAATTAGAGAATATGAGTGAATTAATGTTTAAGAGTAAGAAGGTAACACCACAGTTGAATACTTATGTTATTAAGGTAACAGGTAAGTATAATGATCATCTACCATGGGAAACAAATATTATTAATGTAGAGGCAGATCGCATGAATAATTTTGTGTTGTTGTTTCTTGCATATGTTGGTAACAGAAATTGGCAGCATAAATGGAAGAATTCTACATTCGGCGAGAATTTTAAGAAGGGACCACTGCAGACATATCTAGGTGCTTTTACAGAAGATACACATTATCCATGTATGGACCTTATGTGGAATGATGTTGTTTCAGTCAACATTAATTATGTTAATGATAATGGTACATACATTTTGTGTGAACTTCCTGATGTAGAAGAGCTATATGATACTGAGGAGGATTTCCTCAAGGAACTTAAGTCGCAGTTTGATGAATTCAATAAGAATGATCCTCGTGATGTTTATGAAGATGAAGGAATTGAGATTGTTGATTCATATGAGCTTGAGCTTGTAAGAAATGTTCTTCGTTCTACTGGTAAGTGGGATAATGATGAAATTGATAATCTGTTTTGGATTGATCGAGAGATTGGTTTTAGTTCATTGGTTGCACGTACTTCTACAGATGAAAATATTCTTAAAGTATGTAATCAGGAACATGCTAAGAGTGCGACCGGTGTTGAGTATAATGGATTTAAACCAGAAACACTCGAAAAGATTAAGACCGCTATTAGTGGAACAAATCTTCCAGAGGAAACTAAGACATTTGTAATTGACATTTGTTCTAAGTATAATTCAAAGAATATGTTGAGTGAATCTGAGAAGGAAGACCTTAAGGAAATCATGGAAACATATAATTTGGTAAATTATTCATATGGATGGATTGGTCCTGATGGTTGGAGTGGTATTTACCTTGAACATGTGGTAGATCCAGAGATGATTGATTTCGATGATTATACAGAGAATTCAGTTATTAAGTATGAGGGTGAAACATATATTATTCACGAGGGAGATTAATTTATGTTAATTATTCTATCAATAGTATTAATTATTGTAGGATTATTTCTTGGAATTTTAATAGGTGTTTTGGGATCATTTGGAGATTCCGAAATACCTGTTGATAAAGAGAAATTATTCAAGAGATGTTTGTTATTTAATATAGCATCTCGGTGTGATAAAATTATACTTGTATGTTGTACACCATTCGGATGGTTAGGAATTCTTTTATTATTTGTATGTTGTTTTGTATTTCAACATATTATAGGAATTATGTTTATTAGTCCTTTACCTATGATGGAATTTCTTAATACATTTGAAGACAAAATATATAGTCTTGCACTATTATATTTAGTACCTATGTTTGGTGGTTATTTTATAGGTTATAATTATATGAATAATTTTATTAAACGAATAGAAAAAGAAGAACATGAAGAAAGGAACTAAATTTTATGTTATATTAGGTTATGTTAAAGAAACAGAAACCTGGTATGGATATGTAGAAAATTCTTTTTCTATGGGTGCAGATAAAAATAGAATTAGAACATTTTCTACATGTAAAGGAGATTATCCTTGGCAAGATAGAACATTTTCAGAGAGAAAAAGAATAGCAAAAGCATATTTGAAGAAACATGGTTATAGATGTAATTTTGCACGTGATTATATTATAGATGCAAAGATGAATCCTAATTCACCAAATCAATGGATTTATTTTTATTTGCGAGATATTGCAGACAATCTTAATAAGAAACATTATAATAATTGTTATTGGAAAGTATATAGAGTAAATTCTAAGTTTTGTCCTATTAATGTAAATATGAATGAATATTACAAAACATTAGTAAATAAGAATTTTAGGAAGTCTCTTGACAAATTTCAATTAAGAAATCAAGAATTTTCTGTAAAGGAAGTTTCAAAAGATTAAAAATATATCGGTACGGCTCTAAAGGAGAGAGCATCATTTATGACTAATGATGACGAAGATTTGTTCGTAAGTTAATCTTTACTAAGAGAATATATAATATTTAGTTATATAGAAGTAATTTAATTGTTATAATGCGAAGACAATTGTATATGAAACTATATATGTCATTTATGAGATTATAGTGAAGAATAGCATTTACAGTAACTATAATAATATGGTGTAAACAATATAACTTCTGTGGTTCGATTCCACACGTACTGACTAATAAACATATAACATTATGAAAGAAGAAGAAATTAAATTCTTAGGTAAAACACCGAGAGAAATTGCAGAACGTTACTTCAATAAATCATATGAAGGTAAAGAACGATATGATATTTTAGTTGAAGGCTTTATTGAGGGATTTAATTATCTATTTCCTCATTATGATATAGCAAATACTTTGGTTGAAACATTTGAACGAATTAAAGAATTAGAAAATAAAGATAAAAAAGATTCATAATTATTTTTTTAATTAAAATAAAATATGTATCTTTGTATTGTAAATAATGAACACCTATAAGTGTTAAGTAACGTAGGTATGGAAATCCTATGGTTCGTAAGTAGTAATATCGAATAGTCCGCATAATAGGAACATGTCATTATTTTAACATTTATATAAGAATATACTACATGTCTTATATGAGCGTCAGGAGTATTGTAACAGAGTCGACGTGTTTACATTTTTAGAGGCGCAATTTTTAAATCTGACTATTCTACGTAAAGTAGTGTTCTATGTAAAGTAGTGAAGTGCAAGATACGGCGTCAGTACAAGTCTATATAATAAGTTGCAAATAAAAATAGAAACTGTTAAAATTCGTATCTAATTTGTCTGTATTTCACAATGGTTAATGAGGTACATGAAAAGTGATTTGGAAGAATCATTATAGACATATTATGATTAAGATAACGTTCAACTAAGCTATAGAATAATAGTAAGTACAGCGCTGAAAATATATGTTTATATGTATTGCGGTTGTGGTTCGATTCCACATACAGACACGACTTATATTAATGATGAAAAGTCTGCAATTAACAAAATATAAAAACATTCTAATGTACTGTTGATTATATGTTTTAATTTTGTTAAATAAGAGATTATTGTAAATTATAGAAATTTACAAATCGAGGGGAACGCATAACGGCAATTATGTTAGTACTTGGCGTTTAATGAAATGAATATGTATATTTGCCGATATGCATATGAGTGACATTAAATGATAAAATTATAATAGTGTAGCGGTTCGCACGCCCGTTGGTAAAACGGGAAGGGTTTATGTTTGAAAGCATATTAGGGGTTCGACTCCCGCTTATAAACAATTAAATTACATAATGTTCTCACGAAGAGCGAGCATCGGAAGGTGAGCAATTTAGAAAGATGTTTAAGAGTGATCATATTAAATTGATTTCTAACAGAAATACGGTGACGTAGGAGCTGAAAAAGAACAAACGTATGGTAATGTTAACATTATGTATTTTTAAAAAATATTAGTCCTCACAGACTTTACATTTTTTTAGAACTTTAAAATTTTAAATTTAATCTTAAATCCGATGCTTGTGATAAGTATCGGATTTTTTTAATTCATAAAAAATATGTATCTTTGTAATATATTAGATAATAATTAAATAAAATGATTAAGAATATAGGAATTTGTTTTGGCGGTTATTGCCCTATGCATCAGGGACATCTTGACCTTATAATGAAAGCAAAGAAAGAAAATGATATTTGCTATGTAGTTGTTTGTGGTTATACAGATGAACCACGTAGTAATGCATTAGGTCTTAATATTAATAGTAGGAAAAGACTTATTAAAGAGTTTTTTAAAAATGATGAACTTATTCGTGTATTAGAAGCGAATGATACAGAATTAGGTATTGATGAAAGTATGTCTGAACATAATTGGAAAGTATGGACAGATTATGTAAAATATCAAATTACAAATGATCTTTTAGGAGGAGGTCCGACATTTCCATTTAGTCCAGATGAAAGAATTGAAGCACATGAATTAAAACTTACGTTTTATGTTGGTGAAAAATTCTATGTTAAATCATTAAATAAATTAGGCATTAATGCTGTGTTAGTTGGTTACGATGAAAATTCACCATCTAATAGAAGTAATGATATATCGGCAACATATATTAGACAGAATCCACAATGTTATTGGGATAAAATTGTATCAACATTTAAACCAACATTAACAAAGAAAATTCTTGTATTAGGTACTGCATCAGAAGGAAAATCAACACTTGTTAAAGATATTGGTAATTATTTTAATATACCATATACAACAGAATTCGGTAGAGATTATATGGAGAAACATTGTATGTTAGATCCTGATATTACTGTAAATGATTTTGTTGAATTCCTTATTGGACAGAGACAATACTATTTTGATGCTTTGAGTAATAAAGGAAATAAGGGAGTTATCATTTCAGATACTGATAATCTCATTACACTTATGTATGCAAAAGCATATGTATCTGATAATAATATGCAAATTACAGAAGATGAATATAACAATATATTGAAACCACTTGCAAAATCATTACAAACAGGTGTTTCATGGGATGTAATTTATCTTATTAAACCTCATAATAAATTTGTTGATGATGGAACACGTTATATGAATCAATCATCTCTTGATGAGAGAATGAAGAATTATAAAATTCTTTTATCATTACTTGAAGAATTTGGGTTACTTGATAAAGTAATTGAATTGAATGGTTCTTATATGGATCATTTTAATTATGTTAAGGATTATATCACAAAATTATATGATAAAGAAAATTAATAATATATTATATTCGGAGTTTATAGAAGGGAGAAATATTAATGAACATTTGTTTATGCTCATTGGTATTTTCCTTCAATTAATTGCATGGTATATAACTAAAGATTCATTGATTTCTTTAATATCGGGTGTAACTGGTATTATATCTGTTATATTATGTTCACAAAGAAAGATTTCTTTTTATTTCTTTGGTTTTATACAATTAGGAACATATATGTATCTTGCATGGCAGCAAAAATTTTATGGTGAATTAGTAGAAAATGTATTTTATATTATTACTATGTTAATAGGTATTGTAGTATGGTTAAAAAATTATAATACTGAAGAGCAAATAGTAGAATCAAAAAGACTTTCTGATAGGTTATTCTATATAATATGTAGTATAATGGTGTTTATCTGTGTATTATTAGGTTATTATATGAAATACTTTACAGATAATACACAACCATTTATGGATTCATTTTCAACAGTACCTGCATTTATAGCACAGACATTGTTAATGTTACGATATAGAGAACAATGGATATTCTGGATTATAATTGATGTTGTTTCTATATTCATGTGGATGTTTGCTGATAATTGGATAATGGTTATTCAATTTATATTTTGGACAATGAATTGCATATATGGTTATAAAAAATGGAAATAATAAAAAAATTATAATATGGCATTTGTTATTATAGTAATAGTTGTTTGTCTAACTGTATATGGTATTATGACATCTAAACATAATGCTGAAGAAAGTAAAGCATTTTGGGGTGATCATTCAGATTCATCTGATGTTAAGAGATTGAAATCAAGAATGAAACTTTTGATTGATAGAGTAGATTTGCTTGAAGAACGAATTAATAAGTTAGATGGTCAGAGTTTAAAATCAAGAATTAATAGGAAAACATTTAATAGCAATTAATTTATATGAAAGCAGAAAGAACAAATTTTGAAGTTTTTGATTGGTTAAAAGAACATCAAAAAGAAAATTGTTATAGTGATACTTTTATTGAAGCAAATAAGGATGCATATTTTTTGAAACGTCTCGAAGGAAAATTATTCAAAGGAACGTTTTGCGGATATAGAGTAACACCAGAAGGTTCAGACAAATATTATTTTGTAGAAGAAGGTATCAGAGGAACTGAACGAGGATATTTTACAGTAATTGATAATAAACTCATTAAACTTGACTTATTAAATGATGAATTAACTTTTTGTAATAAGTATAAGAAAAATGAGAATTCCATTATTGAAAAGTATATTAATCCTAAGTTGAAGTATCTTACAGAATTCTTGAAACTTGAAACACTTACAGATAATGAAAGAATGATGATTAAAGATCATATTCAATCATTAGAGTTTATTATTAATTCACTTTATAAAATTTAATTTTATTTAATATGAGTTTTCTTACATATTTTTTAATTGCTTATGGTATTATTTCAACCATTTCTATTTGTGTATTTGCATATGAAATAAAACATGCACGTAATATTGATCCTAATGCATGTTTTTTAAGAGATGATATATCAAAAGATGCGTTTAATAATAAAACAAAGTAATTAATATATTAATTTATAAGTTAACATGAGTTACATAGACAAAACCTATATAGTTGATTATCAGCAGTTTATAGAAGTTCGAGATTGGTGTAAAGGTAAGATTGTTGAAATTGATAATGGTCTTAAATATCATGCGGAGAATTTCTTAAATGATAAAGATATGACTGAAGAGTATTTCAATAATTGGAAGAAAGAGGTTATTGAAAATCGTATGAAGAATTATGGTGAAACATATGAAGACGCTTATAAGAGAGCAGAAATTCCATTGTGGAATACACCATTTTACTTTGATAAATGGCTTATAAAGAATTGTCCTATACAATTTATACAGGATAGACTTAAATACCAATATGATGATGAATATGAGCAGATTAAAAATGGAACATCAACATATGATACATATAAGAGAAATGGTCTTGGTAAGAATTTTCATTATAAGGTAATTAAGAAACCAAATTGGAAACCACGATATAAATTTACTTATGTTGATCGTTTTGGTAATGATAAGTGTTATAAGGAAAATCAAAAACCTTGGTGGCTTATCACTATTGAAGATACTAAAACAGTAAATCCAATTTCATGGTGGGTAAATACTGAACATAATTATTGGACATGTTCAGAAGAAGGACTTCCATTTAATAGTAATATGCTGGATATAAAGAGGAAGAATCTTAATATTCATGCTATCATCAGAATGATTAAAAAATGGGATTTGCCTGATGGTTCACAAGTCAGAGTATTAAACAGATATTTCAATTACGGTTGGATTATTAATATTAAGAAATAAAATTAGAAGGATGTTATTTAGGTGATTAAATAACATCCTTCTTTTATTATAAATATAAAAACGGTTTTAAACATTTATATATGAATAAGCTTATTAGAAAATTATTAGAAAACCTATTTGATGATTATGATGATATAATATAGAATGATAATGATGATATTGAAAGAGACTCTATAGGTAAGAAAATATATGACGATGATATAAAGAAAAAAGTAAAAGAATGGTTGCGTTATGGTATTGCAACAAGTCCAGGAAATAAGAATTTCTTTAATAATATAGATAGAGATCTTACATTTGAATATATTGACGATATACTTTATTGTAATTTACATTTTAATGATTATATGACAGTGTTTATGAGTGCAATACCAGATTATATAAAGATTAATAAAATTACATGTAAATATATTAAATTTAATAGTTTATATAATTTACCTAAGGAAATAGATGGAACAATGTTTATAGATGATTATAAGCATACAAAATTAATTGGTGATTTCCCAGAAAAAATAGGTTGTTTAAGGATATAGAATTCAAAATTAAAATCATTGGAAGGACTTAATGATAATTGTGTTTCTATTGAGTCATTAGAGATTGAGTCATGTAATAGTTTTCAATATTTTATGGGTATTCCTGAAAAAGTAGGACGTATTTCTATAAAAGAATGTAATAAGCTTCAAAACATAATAGGATTACCAGAATCTGTTGATGATATAGAATTATCAGATTTAAGAAATTTTTCAAGTTTAGAAGGATGTCCAAAACAGTTAAATAGTGATTTACGTATAACAAATTGTAAAAAATTATTATCATTAAAATATATTTCATCTTTAATTATAGGAGATTGTTCTGTTACATATACAGGTATAGAGCATCTTGATATGGCAGAATCAAAGACAAAAATTATTGGTTATTTTAATGTTTGTAATAATAAGTTAGTTGATTTAAGTAATGGACCGGAAGAAATAAAGGGTAATTATGATTGCGCATATAACCCAAAATTGACATGTTTAAATGCGCAAGATACACTTATGTCTGGATATAAGAAAACATTTGATTGTACGAAAAATCGAAGACTAAAAACATTATAGGGATTACCTATGATGAATAAAGAAGATATATTTGTAAATACGGATTTATAAAAAAGAAATGAGGAATTAAACATTTTTGAAGTGTTTAATTCCTCATTATTATTTTGTTAATATATTAATTACTTTCCATAGTGGATGTAATCAATAAGTGTATTTGTATCAAGATTAGACTCAATTGCCTCCTGATCGTTAACTTCCTTAAGAGCTGCAATAACTGCCTTAAGCAGCTTACTACGACGAGCAAGAAGGTCTGCACGCTGTTTCTGTGACCACTCACCAGTAAAACGCTGATGTGTATAATCGCCAACCTCAACTGTCTTCTTACGCTGAACAACTGCAGCACGATAGTTTGCAGGAATATTAGCAGGGTCGATATTAGGATCTCGAAGAATTTCCTCAGTTGTTTCTGTTGTACGAGAAACACCCTTTACAAGTTCATTTTCAAGAATTTCACGATTACCATATTCTGCATTATTTGTAGGTTTCCAAATTTCAGAATCTGAATAAACAGGGATTCTCTCATACATTGTTACGAGTTCTTTTGAGGTAAGAATACTCTTAAGACGCATAAGATCAAGAGCTGTCAACTCACCGAATGAATGACCATCTACAACAAGCTCAACCTTACGAGCACCCATAGAGTTTGTAGCCTCAACAGAGAATACCTCATTAAGATAATTTGTTGCAATATTCTTAAACCAATCAAGCTGTTCTGATACAGTTGTCTGAACTGCTGTTACACCCTTCTTTGTTGGATCATCAGGATAACCCTCACGTGGGATATATGTCTTCTTCTCTCCGCGAAATGCGCCCTGTGCATTCTTAAAATACTGTGCATACTCATTTACCTCTTTTGCATACACTGATGCAGAATGATCGACCTTTGCAAGGACGACATTCATCTTTTCTACTTTTGCCATAATTTACTAAAATTAAACGTTAATGTTAAAACTAAATTTATTATATATACATGTATTATAGAGAAAAGTCTAATTATAAATAGAATAAAATGATATTTTCATATATAAGAAATATAAATAAACGAAAATTATATGATAACAGTAAATAAGTCTATAGATATAAATAAGGAATCATATCCGAAATGTCCATACAGTAACAAATTATGTGATCCAAATATATTGTTTAATGATTATGCTATTAATAAGAAAGATAAATGTTTAACATGTGAACATTGGAAATCTAATTATGATTATATATTGAATAAACATTTAGAGGATGTAAAGAAGAATCCTAATTCAAATTATAATATCATTGTTAATGAAGTAAACAGAGATGGAGGTAAGTATATAAAATTTGATAATGATGATATAGGATTTTTGATATGTGCAACATCTACAATAGAGGATTATTACTATATGTATATGGATAAAGGCAGAAATATTAAAATGTCATCATGTGTCGGAGGATATGAAATTATAGAATCTCCAGAAACAATACAGAATCTCTCTGTATTGAGTTATATTCGTAAACATGATAAAATGTATATCAAAGAAAAAATAACGCGATACATAAAGAATTTGAAATATGATAAAGTGATAACTAATATATTTTATTAATAATAAATATTTAAATGTTTATATATAAATTTTGTATATAAATAAATATACTAAATAAAATATATTTTTAATTGTAAAGATGAAAGTTAAAGATAAGAAAGCATTATATGAATCCATCATGATGAATGTATCAAAGATGGTTAAGAAAGCCATAAATGAATATGGTGACGGTATTGATGCAGAAGATGAAATCGTTGATGACGAACCAATGGATGATGATATTACCGTATATGTTCCTTTGGTTGGTTGTGAGTGTAAATGTATTCTTTGTAATGATGAGGATGGAAATTCATATTATGAAGTTCATGATGATAATGATGATTATGTATGTGAAGTTCATGATGAGGTTGATCCTGAGGATGAAGATGCATTGGTTTCTGCTATTGAAGATAATTATCAGTGGGAAACACAGTCTGGTGATTATGAGGATGTAGATCCATTGGGTCCTTCAACTGATGATGAAGATTCTGATGATATGGATGATGCATTTGATGATTATGAGGATGAAGAAGATTATGATGTTTAAATAAATGAAACGAATTATTAATATAAGACCTTTATCAGAAGAGACTATGCGAAAATCTTTTGGTGCTTCAATGGAAGATAAGTTGAGAGAATTGAAAGATGAGATTAAAGACAGCAGGTTATTGGAAGATACATTGTCATTTCCTATTGGATGTGAAGTTTATGTTGATCCGACAGCAGGTATGCGGTATAAGATGTTGGGCGGACATTTGTCATATGCTGGTATGAGTCTTAATCAGTTGGATTAGCAGTTGTATTCTGATTTGGTTTCTGGTAGACAAACTGTTGATGCAGTATTAGATACCTGGAAAAATAAAAGGGTTAGAAAAATGAACTTCTCTTCAGGAAAAATGAAGAAAAAGTAAAGAAAAAATGAGAATATTTAATGTAAAAATTAAATATTCTCATTTTTCTTTTATTAATATGCACTAAAACGTTCACGATTCATTTGATTATAAAAATATATAAAAGTACCATCTATGGCACCACGTATACATGCATTATTATAATATTCTGCTTCATTTGTTAATGAAAGTGTATGGATTCCTGTTAAATCATCAATAACTTTAAATAATACGGTTTTTTTATTAAAAATATCATCATTTTCTATATAATCTGGCAATGCTATAATAGCTATGCAGTTAGTAACATCAATAAATTTACCTATTAATTCTCCATCTTTATCATAAATTGAACCACATGTATTTCCATCATATTTCTTTTCAAATCCATATGAGTCAAATTTTTCATCTAAATATTCTCCTACAAAAACACCATTAGTTACATTAAGTTTTAAATTCATTATATTATTTCCCCACCAATCAGTATCATATTGATGATTTAATATTTCCTCATCATCTAATAACCCTTTCATTTTATTAAAAAATACATCATTAGGTATTGTCGAGTAATTAAAACGTAAAACCTATTTCTTAAACTAGTTTGATGCTTGTATTAATGACTATGATTCATTAAGCTTATTCTTTACGGCTTTAGAAACCGATTTCATTATAGATTCATAAAGTATTTTCTTTTGATTTCTATTCATATTGATTTTTTTTAATTTTCATTTATATATTTATACTAAAAACATAATTATAGAAATCCTATAACCTTATTTACATAATCAGAATAATGCTTCACATTTATTTTCTTTTATTGGACACCAATTTTCGTAATCCCATTTGAAAAAATCTGTGCAAACGATATTATTATTTACAATATTTTTAATTTCATCAGTAATATTAAAATTATAAGATGTTAATAATTTATATAATCTTTCTTTTAATTCTTCTGTATTATCTTCCATTAATTCTGTTCCATAACATGTAGATATTGCATTAATTACATCATTATCATTATTGCAATGCTTTAATCTTTCTTCTATTACATGTAAAAGTATATTACCAATACCTGCACATGGATCTAAAAATGTTTTTGAAAAATTTGTAAATAAATCATCTGAATTTTCACATAAAAGTTCTACTATATGTTTAGGTGTAAAATCTTCTTGAGTTATATGATGACGTTCTTTTCTTTTTTCTGATATATCTTGTTCTAACATGTATGTTATATTTTTATTTCTTCTTATTTATATTGATATTTTTCTACTTTGTTTCTTTTGTATTTTGTCAAAGTGTAAGAATTATGGAGATATGATGAAGGAACATATCTATCA
>OCLB01000136.1_pt1 | contig 17172 bp, 18 predicted proteins | sample 1495901 | NCBI WGS metagenome assembly OCLB01 (sample SAMN03418273, study PRJEB22391) | human gut metagenome | biome: human-gut; feature: organic feature; material: feces | host: Homo sapiens | place: Tanzania | collected 2013-01
ATCCGCAACGTGCCAAAGGCACACATCGCGCCGAAGGCAACATCGCTTTTGCCAACAGGCAAAAACATCGTATCATCGCTTTTACAAGGTTACCCTTCCGGGATATTGCCACGCTTCGCTCGCAATGACATATTTAAGATTCCGCATAAACCACTTATTTATTGTGACCAAATTACCGATGATATTTATTATAAGTATACCCCGAGCGCGCGCTTTTTCAAAGCAAAATACATCAAAAACAAACGGGCGCGGTCAATGAAAAATCGTTGACATATTTTTCTTGCACGCGTATAATAAGCATATCTAAATATATTTGGAGGATTTATTGTTTATGAAAAAGAACATTGGCAAAATTCTTGCCGTTATTCTTGTAGTTGCACTTCTTGCAACCGTACTTTGCGCTTGCAACGCTGAAAGCTATCAGAAGAAGCTTGAAAAGAAAGGTTATTCCGTTACTACCGCTACCAGCAATGATAAAGAATCAACCGCTGCTTGGACTGTAACCGCTGTCAGCAAGGAAGCCGGTATGGTTGTTATCACCAAATACAACAACGTTGAAGATGCAAAGAAAGCTGAATCTAACGGCCTCAACGTTTCTGTCGGCGACTTCAAAAAAGTTACCAAGAGACAAGGCAAAATCGTCTTCTCCGGCACTGAACAAGCTGTTAAGGACGCAATGTAATTAACGAACAACAAAAAAAGAATCACCGAGCAATCGGTGATTTTTTTTGTGCTTTTCTTTCGTCCTTAACCGACCGTCCGTCCGCACTAGTTTTACAAGGATTCCCTTGTTTAAAAGCCCACGCAAGATACTGTATAATGGGCCCCGACGGGATACTGTGTACCCGTTGGGAAAAGGAGTATGCGAGCGTAAGACAGACATTTGTCGCTTGCGACGATTGTCTGGTCAAGAATGAAGCATACGACGCGGAGGAAAAGGCGCAAACAAGCATAAGAGTGAGCATTATCGCGCGCGATAATGCGATTTCAAAATCAAGATAGGGGTCCCCAAAAGATACTTTTGTACTTTTGGGGAAAAGGAATAAACAAGCAAAAGACAAACGATTGTCGCAAGGGACAATCGTTTGGTCAAAAGCGCAGTTTATGACGCGTGCGCCTATAAGTCGTCCGCATCTTGCGTGGGCGTTTCAAGCGGCTCGTACGTTTCAAAAGTCATAAGCGCGGGGAAACAGCCGTACATTCCAAGCGGATCGTACATATTCGGCGCAAACGCCGCCTGGTTGATTTCATTTTTACTTTTCAATGATTTCATAAACCCTCCGCCCTTTATTCTGTGCAAAACGGAAAACTCTATTCGCCTCAAAAAAGACAATTCCCGCCTTTTGTAGGCGGGATTAATAATTAAGCCCCACAAGTACAAAAGTATCTTGTGGGGGTTCAGATTGCTGCGCTGTTATATTTGCTACGCAAGTTATATTTCGGCTTTCAGCCGAAGTGATATTTTGGCTATCGCCAAAGTTAAGGTGAATCCGCAACGTGCCAAGGGCACACATCGCGCCAAAGGTGCATCGCTTTTGTCGACTGGCAAAAACATCGCATCCTCGCTTTAATAAGAATTCTCTAAAAAGTCAGAATTTTGATGAGATTTTGACGTTTCTTTTGGGGTTCTGAAAATCCTAGTGTACTAATGCGTACACGGATTTTCGGGTTCCCGAAAAAACTCAAAAGGTCGCAAAATTATGACTTTTTATCCTTTGGTGATGGTGTCGTTGTCGCCCAAAGTCACATCTTCCACCGAAACTCCGCTGTCTTTGATATGCTCGATTTCGGGAGCGGCGTCGGGAGCGGCGTCGGGCGCGGCTTCTTTATGCGCTGCCGTGTTGGCGGACTTTCTGTAAATAACGAATTTCTGCCAGCAGAATTCCAGAACGCCGTTGATGAGCATTACGGTTGCTTCTGCCAAAAGTTTTGCTCCCTCACCTCCGCCAAGCGACGACGATACGGCGTGAACGTACCAGGTCTGGAAGGGATAAAACGGGACGTAAAACAGGAATGCGAGCGCCATTGCGACGGGCACGTTCTTTGCCGACTTGAACGTGAATTTGCGGTTCAAGGTAAAGTTCCACAAAACGGACAGCGCCAACGCAACCGTGGTCGCCACAAACAGCGTCTTGGGCATCACGGTGATGAAGTTTATTGTGCCCCAGTCGAGTTTTTTGAAAGCGAAAGTCATTATCGTGAACGATAAGAACTGGATAATTCCTGCGCTTGCCGTGCAAAGAAGATACTTGAATGCTTGCCAACGCGTACCGTTTTTTGCGTTCATTTCTTTGAATTTTTCTTTGCGTTCTGCTTTTCTTTGTGCCTTTTCTTCGGGCGTGAGTTTTTGTTTTGCCATACTTTCTCCTTATTATAACGGGCGTCTGATTGCAGTGTCTTCCGCTTCGCCGCAGCAGTGAATGTGCATATTGTTCATTACTCTGAATGCGTCGGCGCGAATATGGAAGCTTCGCAAGCCGTTAAGACGGACTTTCAGGCGCATGTACAGCATAAGACTTTTGCCGTTGTCGGGCGGGGGACATTGTGAAACGAAGCAAGCGTACGCCGCTTTTGTTTTTTCAAAGTCTTTTTTGGTGATTTTGACGAATCTGTTGGGTTTACCGGTGAAATAGTACGCCAGAACCGTTGGTTTTGCAATTTGGGTTGCCCCGACGCTTTTCATCATATTGACGTTGCTGCACATAAAATACGCCTTTGACACCGCTTCTCCCACGCGAAGATGGTCGGGGTGGCTTTCGGGGTACAGTTTGTGGTCGGGACCGATCACAACGTCGGGCTTAATTTCTGCGATGACTTTTGCGATTTCGATGCGGAGCGCGACTTCGTCGTACATGCCGCCGTCCTCAAAAGGCAGAAACCTGACGTCCTTAACGCCCAGAATTTTCGCGGATGCCAATTGTTCGTCACGGCGGATTTGAACAAGCGTTTCGGGCGACATGTTTTCGTCTTCCGTGCCGTACCGTCCGTCGGTGCAAACGAGATAATATACGTCCTTCCCTTCGCGCGCAAGCCTTGCGACGGTGCTGCCCACGGCAATTTCGATATCGTCGGGGTGCGGCGCAACGAACAAATACGTCTTGAATTTTTCGATTTTCGGAACGGGCGCGACCGCTTTTATGAGCAATCTGTTGAGTAACATAACTTTCTCCCTGGGCAATCTTACAATATTTTAACACACGATATTTGTTAAGTAAAGGCTTTTCAAAAAAATGTGGTTTTCTTATGAAACGAAACAAATAAAAAACATCATACTGTCAATAGGACACTCTTGCTGTATAGATGACCATCTTTTTAATGAGAAATTGTCCGGTATCCGGGTTGAGTGTGTTTTGGATAAGAAAATTTGCTTTTAATAACGTACAATGTTTATTCGGTTTGTTTTATTATGAATTTTACATAAATAGTTAAAGCGTTCTTGACGCGGTTACCCTAACTCTAAAAAGTCAGAATTTTGATGCTATTAAGCCCCACAAGTACACAGTATCTTGTGGGGACCCCAAAACTCCTTAAAACGGCGAGAATTTAATGAGATATACTCTCCCCTAAAAAGTCAGAATTTTGATGAGATTTTGACGTTTCTTTTGGGGTTCTGAAAATCCTAGTGTACTAATGCGTACACGGATTTTCGGGTTCCCGAAAAAACTCAAAAGGTCGCAAAATTATGACTTTTTACAAAAAATAAAGGCTGCACTTTGCAGCGCAGCCCTTTGTGTTGTTTTTTACGTATTACTTATTGTTATACGTTTGCGGATTGATGATCTGGATTTCAAAAGCCTTTTCCTTTGTTTCGAGGGTAATAAGGTTTTCGTTGTAATCGCTGTCTGTTGTCGGGTCGGATTCACAGAAGTTGACGTAACCTTTGATCGAGAACGTCTTTCCGTAGACTTTTCCTTCGACAGTTGCGGTGCCGTACGTTACGCGGTCGCCGTCTTTCTTCGTGCCGATGATGACTTTAAGCGCGATGTCGTCAATAATTTCCGCATTTGCGCTTGTGCCAGCCGCAGCTATTTCCTCGACTTTCCAGCTGTTTGCCGTCTTATCGAAATACGGGACGTAGGTCTTTCCGAGGCGGTATGCCTGACGGAGCAACGAACCGGCTTTGCCTTTGCCGTTGTCGATATCGTCGATATAGTTGCTTTCCGTGTATGCCGTGCCGGCCGGCGGATTATTGAGTTCGTCTGCGATTGCCTGTTTAAGGACTTCGGGCGTGTTGATAAGCACGAGTTTGCCTTTTTCGTTAAGTTCAAACCCTTCATCGGAAAGATATTTCACGTTGTTTTTCTTTGCGGCGAGTTCAAGCTCTGCATAAAGCACGTACGGGTACAGATATTTGTTGCCCGCGCTGTCTTCGACCACGGCGTAACCGTATTGTTGCATCGCTTCCGTGGTGGCGTTAGGATTATTCTTGAAGTACTCTTCGCCTTTGGTCATATATCCCGTGGGACGGCTCAACAAAAGCTGTTTGCTGAGACCTTGCGCGTAAAATCCGCGAGCCGTCAACTTGTAAAGTTCGGTTTCGAATTCCTTATAAACCGCGACCGAGTCGTAGGTTTTGCCCGCGGGAACGACTTGATACTTCGTGAAGTATTTCATTGCAAGAGCGACCATGCTCACCGCGTCGATATTATTGTTGTTGTATTCAAACAAGTTTTTGAACGTCGTCGCAAGGAGTTTTTCGCCGCCGATAACAAGCGAGTTGTTAAGGTCGTTCGCCTGATTGATGCCGATAAGTCCGTACACTGCGGGAATTATGCCCACGTTGTCTTTAAGCACCAGGTTCATAATAACGTCGCCAATCGTGATGTCGTTTTCCGCTGCCGCTTCGGCTTTGTGCGCCTTATAGTTCACGAACAAGCCGTTGCCGTTCTTATTGATAAGGTAGTTGACAAGTTTCACGAAGTTGAGCCCTTTGACGTGCGCTTCGCCGCTCGTTACCAGATGATTGATGGATTCATTGACACTGGCAAAGCTGTAAGAAACGTTATATTTCGTATATTTGTCGCCGTCGTAGGTTGTCTGTTCTTCGGCGGTCAAAAGGACGTAGGTGTTAGTTGCCTCATCAAGGCGATACTTGCCGTTTGCGTCTTTTTCATAGACCGAGTACAGGACGCCGCCGACTTTGTCTGTGTCGTCCGCAGCATAGAATCCCCATTTGCCGTCAACTTTCTTAAAGCCGTTGATGCCGATTGCGCCGTTTTTACCGAGCGCGACGCACATATCGAGAATCGCGGGGAGAACGCCTTTGTATTCTTCCATGATTTTCGCGTCAAGTTGCAGGTCGTAATCGGGGTTTTCCGGTGTTCCTATGTTGGCGGAATACAGTTGAAGTTTTGCAAACACTTTATCGTTTGCGGTAATCGTTGCAACCGCGCGGGTTTTTTCGATATTTACGAAATCGAGCGTGCCTTTGATATTGAGTTTCAGCGTTTCGGGAACGGTGAGCGTGTTCGTTGCCGCATCGTATTTCAGATCGTCGCCGCCGACTTTGATTTTCAAGCCGCTGGCACTTGTATAATCGTGTGCGACAAGGCTCAGAAGGTCTTCGCCGAAGTCGAAATCAAGACCTGCGTCGATATTCATTGCGCCGTATTCGTCTTTGTTTACAGCCGTCGTGGAAATCGCGTCTTTTTCGTTTCCGATTTTAAGGTCGGTGATTGCAAGTTCGATACCGAAAGTCCTGTTTTCCGTACCTGCGGGCAGGTTAAGGTCGAGGAAGAATTTGCTCATCTTGCCGATGCTGCCGTTTGCGCCCTTTTCCTTTTCAAAGCCCAACTTGATTGCGCTGTTTTTCGTCACGGCAATGCTTTCGCCAAGGCTGAAAGGATTGAGCGCGATCGTTGCGGAAAGTTTTTGCGACAGGTCGTTCTTGACGGACGTGTAACCTTTGTTCGCTTCTTGGAACTGACCGTTTTTCCAGGTGTACCAGGTAGGTTCGCTGAACAAGTTGCTTGCAAACGGTGTGCCTTTTAAGTCCGCGGTAAGAATGCCCTGAACGTCAAGGGTTTCGCCAAAGTAACTGTAAAATTTTTCTTTGCCGCCGAATATATCCGAAAGCATGTTGTTGATCGAAATGCCGCTGAAAGAAATGTTCTTTTCAAAAATCGTGTCGGCAAGGGTTTTCACAACGTGTGTGCCGTTTGCGGCTTTTTCGTATTCTCCCTTAACTTCGTTGTAGTTGTAACGATTTCTGTTTGCCGCATTGACAAGCGTGTCGCTGTACGGCATATACTCTTTCTTTACAAACGTGTTGATAAGCCCGGTGATAACTTCGTTAAGGTCAAAGTCGCCGCCGTTGAAAGCTTCGACAACGCTCTTTACGATGTTGTTTTTGAGCAGCCCTTCGATCTTGGTGAAAAGCGCGTCTTTGACGGTTTGTCCGTTTGCGGTCTTTTCAAGTTTCGTAAGGTCAACGCCGACTTTGTTCCCTGCGATCGTTGCGTAAAGGAAGTCGTTTTCGTAAATAAGGCGGAAAGAATCAACGCCGTTAATGCGCGCGGACACGTCGATATAAGTTTCGTTGTCGGAAGTAAGCGAAACCGCTTTCGAATATCTCGTATATCCCGCCTGCGCGGAGTTTGCGGAATCGAACGGTACGAATTTCGCAACGCAGTTGCCGTTTTTGTCGACAACGTAGTTATTGCCTTCTTTCGTTACTCTGATTTCGCCTTCTTTGAGTTCGGTCGTGTCGGTGAATATCGTCACGTCATTGCCCGAAAGCACGTATGCGCCGTTTGCGTCGACGATATATTTGTCGATGACGTTCTGACGGTCGAGAAAACCTTTCAGAGCAAGTTCGATCGGCATTTTTTCTGCGACGCCGCCGTCCTTTTTAAGGGTGATTGTCGCGCCGAGGCTCAAAGCGATGTTTTTGCCGTCGGCAAGTTCAAACGAAGTGCCGTTTGCGATTTCGTTTGCGCTTTGGAACATCGTGTTGACAAATGCATTCATCGAGGCGCCTGCTTGGTTGCCGCCGGTTCCGCCACCGCCGGTTCCGCCACCGCCGCCCGTTCCGCCGCCTTGGTTTCCGCCACCGTTGCCTTTATTTTTGCAGGCAGCCAGAACGCCGACGCACAAAACGAGAACGCAAACTATTGCGAGAACTCGCAAAAAATTCTTGTTTTTCATTTTTGGTCTCCTTTCGAGATTTAAATTGAACACGCACGCGGACGTGCGTATATCTCTACATTTTACATTTTAATATTTATTGGTTTTCTTGTCAAGGCTAAGTCGGGATTTCCGCCCGACGCGCGCCGTTTCGGGGTTATCGGCAAATCGTTTTAAGGTAATTTTTAACCTAAACGTTACAAATGCGCCCGCGTGTAATATTTTGCGAAAAACCTTTACATCTTGTCCTTACGTTTGTATAATAATCGTTAGGAGGAATTTTATGCACGATTCGCACGTTCACAGCATTTTTTCGGACGACGGCATGGAGGCGGTCGAAGACGTCGTTGCGACGGCGCTTTCTCGCGGTTGCGACTATGTCGCAATCACCGATCACGTCAACCGCGATTATCAGGTCATCGGATATGACAACCCTCAAATAAATATGTCGGCGTACGTCGCCGCGATGCAGAACTTCAAACGCCGCTTCAATAAGAAAGGCTTCCGCCTTGCCATGGGCGCGGAACTCGGATACCTTAAATCGGCAAACAACCTGTATATCAAAGACCTTGCCGATATCGACTTTGACGTCATTATCAACAGCGTTCACTGCGTGCTCGGCAGCGAGGTCTATTACGCGGAATATTTCAATAAGTGCCCCTATAAACACTTTGCCTATCTCGAATACCTGAAAGCCGTCCGGGAAAGCGTCGACGCGCCCTACCCCTACGACATCATCGGCCACATCGGCTATATCCAGAGAAACGCGCCGTATAAGGAGCCCGATATGTTTTACGAGGAGTTCTCGGACGTCTTTGACGATATCCTCACCGCCATCATCGAAAAAGATAAGTGCCTGGAAGTTAACAGCAAAACTTATCGCGGCGGAAAAACCACAAGCGAGTTTTCTTTGCGACACCTGTCAATCCCCGACGTCGACGTCCTGAAACGATACTACGAACTCGGCGGAAGGAAAATTTCTTTCGGCAGCGACGCACACCGCACAAACAGCATCGCTTATAATTACGACAAAATCGCGGCGGCAATGAAAGAAATCGGCTTTGAAGGTTTCACCCGATACGTGAACCGCGAGCCGGAACTTGTGAAGTTTTGATAAATCGAAAACAAAATGATGAAAAAACCGTCGCTTTCCGACGGTTTTTTCGCGCTTCACGATTTATAAAACGCTTTTCGTCACGTTGAACTTTACGCCGTAGGCGTTTGTGACTTCGTGATACTCCGCGTTTTCAAAAAGTCCGCTCGTGCGGGACACGACGTAATCCGCGCACTCAAAAAGGGGCTCCGAAAATCCTTTGTCGATATGATATATTTCGAGCAATCGGCGGGCGGGGGTTTTAACCTTTGTGTTTCTGATTATTGCAAATAATTTTTTCATTTCGTTCACCTCTTGATTGCATTATTACATACAAAATATGACAATGTTTTGCATATTATTGAAAAATGTTTGAAATTTTTCATTTTTTTCGCAAGGTGAATTTTTGCAAAAAGAAACGCCCCGAAAATCGGGACGTTCCTTTGATTTAGGTGGAAAGATTACTGTCGTAATCCGATAATAAGCATATTATTAGCCGACTTGGACGCTGGCATTGCCGCTGACTTGTACAACGTATTTGCCGTTTTCGACTTCCGGCTCACCGGGGATATATTTTGCAATGCCGTTGATGTCGACATTCACGTTTACAGAGCCCACAACGACAACCGCCGCCGTACCATTGATTGCAAAGTCGTTTTTGTCAAGGTTGGTTGCGTTTGCATTCGAGATAACGTTTGCAACGACGTTCACTTTAACGGTTTCTTGACCTTCTTTCCCGACCGCTACGTCAACGTAGACTTTCGCGCCGTGTTCGGTATCGCTGATTTTGCCAAGTTCGACTTTCACGTTGACCTTGCATGCGTTGTCAACACCGACGTTAACTTCAACCACAACACCACCGTTGTCGTTGGACCATGCCTTGACGTTTACGCCAACACCGTCAACTTTAAGACCGGTGCCTGCTCCAAATGCGAACACCATTGTATCTTTCTCTTTGTCATAAGTGCAGGTTCCGCTGATTTTGACAAATTCTTTTTCGCCGTGCATTACAACCGCTTCAAAAGCATAGTCGTCTTTGCCGTTGATGTCTGCGTCTTCCTTGGAAACTTCGCCGTCTTTGATTTTCTTTGCGTTGATGTAAATCGTCGATACGTCGGATACATCTTTGCCTTCGGCGTCTTTATAAGTGACGGTCACGAGCATTTTGTAGTTGTATCCGTCTTTGTCGGACGAGTTAATTTCAACTTTGACGTCGTGATCTTTGATGTACGCCTTTGCGTTGTTTACGTATTCGTTAAGATATTTTGCAAGTTCGTCGGTTGCCGTGCTGATACCGGGGATTGCGCCGATGCCGTTAATGGTGAAATAAGGATCAACGTTTTCATCGCCTTCCGCCGAAGCAGTGCCCGCTGCCGAAGAGTTCATCGCGACTGCGATTGCCGTGCCGAGAGTTTCGGCGTTGTTTGCTTTTGCAGGTGCGGTTTTCTTATCCTTATTGCAGGCGGTAAGTCCGACCGCAAGAGCCGCTACCATCGATACTACAAGAAGTATTGCCAGGATTTTCTTTTTCATATTGAGTAAAACCTCCGTGTTTTTCAAATTGTTTTCGCAAAGTAAACAATCGACGAGCGCGTTTTATTGGGATTTTACAAAAAATTTTTTATTTTTTTACTCCACGCAAGTACAAAAGTATCTTGCGTGGGATTTATAACAAGGTGTCTTTCAATAAAAAACCTTACCGTTTCCGATAAGGCTTGTTTTTATTTTTATATTGTTTATTAAATATCAAAAATACTGTTCGATGTTTGTTCACTCGGGTTCAAAATGTTGTTGATTAAATCCGTGATATACCTGTCGTACATCGCCTTGATTTTCGCAAAATCGATGTTTTCAAGGGAGATACGGATTTCCGCAACTTTTGCCTGCAAATCGGTCAGCCCTAAAAACTCGCACATGCTTTCGATATTTTTAAGGCTTTCGATCATTTCGGCGTAAGAACCCTTTGTAAAGTTTTTGACGTAGTCGCTACTGCCGATATTTTGTCGTTTGATTTCTTCTTCCGCATAATTATAATAAACGTCCGAAAACAAGCTTCTGTCGCCGAACCAGGATTCTTCCAGCAAACTCTTTCTTTTGGCAAAAGCGGCGGTTAATTGTTCAAAACTCATTGATGAAGTTGCGTTTTGCAAATATTTCTTCGCTTGGTTTGCAAGGTCTTCCTTTGAAATCGTCTTTATCGACAGCGAAAAGTCAAACGCCGTTAAAAGTCGTTTTACAAAACTTTCGGCGGTCTCGCCGGAGACGGAAACGGAAAGCCCGTCCGCGTCATCGACGAATTTGAGCGTCCGCGCGGCTTCGTTGATTTTTCTTGTCGCAGCGTCAAATTTAAGCCCTTTCAATTCGCCGGAAAGATGCAGTATCATGTCGCCGTCCACATTTTCGGCGCGCACCGTTTCCACGGTTTCCTCGCTGTTTAACGTGAGCGTGATTTTTGCGCCGTCGGTTTTTTCGTCCGCCGCCGCCGTCGCTTTGTCCGCGCCAGCAGAAACCTGCACGTAATAGTAATTGCTTATCGGCGAATTATCTTTTTTCGGCGCGAACATAACGCCGCAGGTAATCGCGATTGCCATAATCAGCACGCACGCCACGGCGGACGTCGCGATTCTGAACGCTTTGCTTGCGCCCGCTTTCTTTGTTTTCGCCACGGGTTTTTCGATATAGGAGGACTGCACGACGTTGTCGTAAACGCGCGGCGTAATACTTTCGATTTCGCTTTTTAATTTGTTTTTCAAATCTTTGTTGTTCACGCTTGCTCCTCCTTTAAGTATTTTCTGAGTTTTTTAAGGCTGTTGTTGTACGTCCAGAGTACCGTGCCCACGGGTTTTTTTACGATTTCAGCAATCTCGCGATGTTTGAATCCCGCCACGACGTACAGCATAACGATTTGCGCTTCGTCGGCGGTCAGCACCTTTTTCATCGCGTCGGTGACGGTGGTGTCGGCAAGGTCTTCGACGCTCTTTTCGCCGGACACGGGTTCCCACTCCGAGAAATCCGTCGCGGTCTCGTACTTCGCGCGCTTTATGTGGTTGAAGGCGATGTTTTTGCCGATCTCGATAAGAAACGCCGCCGGATTGCCCGATTTGTAACTTTGCACGCTTTGTCTGAAACGCACGTACGTATCCTGCATAAGGTCTTCGGCAACTTCCCTTCTCCTTACTATCGACAATAAATACGAAAACAAACCTTTTGACGTGAGTTCGTAAAACTCCGCAAAAGCGGTTTCATCGCCCGATTCCTTGATGCGCGCTATTAAAATGTCAAGGCGTTTATTATCCAAACGGAAAACCTCTTTTATTTAATAGGCATATTATACAAAGTCGGGAAGATTTTTGCAACCGATATAACCCTTGCAACAAATAAACAATCGAATCCCTTTTTTTATTTGACGATTTTTACATTTTTTCGGATTTTGTCAAAAAACGGCGGATTTTCCAGGTTCCGCCGTGTTTTTTCCAAAAAGAAACCCCGGAAAAATCCGGGGGAGTTCTTTCTTTTTGTGTTTGTCAGCCTTGGATTGCTCCGACGGGGCAGCCTTCTGCGCAAGCGCCACAATCGATGCATTCGTCGGGGTTGATTTCGTATTTACCGCCGTTTTCGGAAATAGCACCTACCGGGCAAGTGTCCGCGCACGCTCCGCAAGCGATGCATTCATCACTGATTTTGTGTGCCATAGTAACGTCTCCTTTTCAAATTTGTCTTATTTGGGTTTTCCCCTTTTCATTATATTACCACACCGCCGCGGAATTTGCAAGGGTTTTCAAATTTTACTTGACTTTTATTTAGACAAACGCGCGAAAACAATATATAATAAGGATTATGAAACCGTTGTACGACAAAATCTGCGAATACGTCGCAAAAAATCCCGCGCGCTTCCATATGCCGGCGCACTTCGGCACGGGCGATAATCCGCTTTTTTCAAGCGCGAAATACGACGTGACCGAACTCGATTTTTCGGACAATCTGCAAAATCCGACTGGCGCGATACTTGAAAGCGAAAAGGAATGCGCGAAAACGTACGGCGCTAAAAACTGCTTTTATCTGACCCCGGGCAGCACGACGGGGGTTTTCATCGCAATGAGCGCGATACGAAACCGCACCGACGAAATTATCGTTGCCCGCTCTTCGCATAAGTCGGTTTACGCGGCGGCAAGAACGCTCGGGTTTAAGGTAAGATATATTCCGTCGTCTTTCGACAAAAACGGAATCCCTTTGCCCGTGACGGAAAAAGACGTCGAAACCGCGCTTGAACAATATCCGTCTGCGGGCGCGTGCGTCATAACGTCACCGAATTACTTCGGCATGACCGCGGACGCAAAAAGTATATCCGCGCTTGTGAAAAAACGTGGCAAAATTCTTTTCGTGGACGAGGCGCACGGCGCGCATTTCCCGTTTTCAGAACGCTTTGAAAAAGGCTTTTCGGGCTTTTCCGACATCTCCGTTACAAGCTTTCACAAAACCTTGCCCGTGTATTCGGGCGGGGCGGCGTTATTTTGCAATAACGATACTTTAACGGACGATTTGTTGCGTTTACGTGCCGATTTTCACACTACAAGCCCGTGCTATCTTACCCTTGCAAGCATGGATTATTCCATTGACGAAAGAAGAATATCGGGCGAAAAAAAGTATGAAAACCTTTTTGAAAAGGTAAACTTATTAAAAGAAAAACTGCCCGGGAAAATAATTAAAAACGACGACTTCACAAGGCTTGTCGTAAGGTGCGGGGACAACGGGTTTTCGGCGCTAAGACAAAAAAACGTCGTGCCCGAAATGACTTTTTACGATTTGGCGGTCTTTATATTGTCTCCCGAAAACGAGGAAAGAATCGACGATATTTACGACGCCTTAAAAGACGTGAAATGCGAAAGCGCGCGTGAAATTCCGCCATTGCCCGCGCCTGTTTTCAAAAAAGTAACGGGCGGCGGCGCGTATCTTCCGCTGCACGACGCGATAGGTCACGTGTCGTTAAGGGAAGTCGGGACGTATCCCCCGGGCATTCCCGTCGTCGCGTACGGCGAAGTAATTACCGAAAATATTGCCGATTTTTTGAAAGACCGCGACGTTTTTGGTTTTGTAAACGGCAGATTATATGTTACAATAGATAAGTAGAATAATCAACGGACATCATTATGAAAGGAAAATTTATCACTTTTGAAGGCGGCGAAGGCGTCGGAAAATCCACGCAGGTTCGTCTTCTTATGGAATATCTTGAAAAAACGTCGCAACCCGCCGTTCTCGTTCGTCAGCCCGGCGGCACTCCTATTTGCGAAAAAAGCCCGATTCCACCTCGAAAAATCGGCAATATTTTCTCGTTCGTCAGCCCGGCGGCACTCCTATTTGCGAAAAAATTCGCGAAATACTTCTCTCGCCGGAAAGCGCGGATATGACGCCCGAGTGCGAGGCGTATCTTTACGCAGCGGCGCGCGCGCAACTTTTAAGGGAAGTCGTCATTCCCGCCCTTAACGAAGGAAAAATCGTGATTTGCGACAGGCACGTCGACAGTTCGGTCGCCTATCAGGGCGCGGGACGCGGACTCGGCACCGACGTCGTGAAAAACATAAATGCAAAAGCAATCGAGGGCTGCCCCATCGACGCGACGGTTTTCATCGACCTGCCCCACGACAAAATGTTCAGAAGCCGCAAAAAGGCGGAAGAACTGGGCGACCGTTTCGAGGTGGAATCGGGCGATTTCCACGCCCGCGTTTACAAGGGCTTTTCCGACATCGCCGACGAAAATCCGGAAAGGGTGATCCGCATCGTCCCATGCGAGTGCAAGGCCGAAACAAGCCGGCATATTATCGACGCCCTTCGCGAAAAAGGACTTATCAGATGATTGAGTTTCAGGACGCTCTGAAAAAGAGCCGCGCCTACAACTTAATAAAACACGATATCGACACGGGCAATTTGTCGCACGCTTATATGGTGATTTCGCCCGACGTTTTCGCCGTGCAGAATCTTTTCAGACTGATTGCGTGCGCGGTATATTGCAAGGACGCCTGCACGACCTGCCCCGTTTGCAAAAAAGTGCTGAACGGGAATCACGCCGACGTGAAATTCATCAACGAAGACGGCAAAAAAATCAAGGTCGAAGACGTCGCCGCCCTTATCGAAGACACCGAGACGAAACCGTTTGAGAGCGACAACAAACTGTACTTTGTAAATTCCGCGGACAAAATGAACCCCGCCGCGCAAAACAAGTTGCTGAAAACTCTGGAAGAACCGCAAAAAGCCGTGAGCATATTTTTGGGAGTCGGCAGCGAAAGCGCGATTCTGGACACGGTGAAGTCGAGAACGAAAAAAATAACCCTTGACAGGTTTTCCGCGGGCGACATAAAAGCCGCATTGATAAGTTCGGGCGTTGCCGTCGGAAACGCGACGATTGCCGCCGCCTGCGCCGACGGTATGCTGTGGCGCGCAAAGGAAATTTCGTCAAACTCCGCCTTTTCGGAAACGTTCGACCGCGCCATATTCATACTCAACAATCTGAAAAAAAGCAGCGATGTGGCGTCGTTTTTGAACGATAAAACCCTTGATAAGGATAATTTGCCCGTTTTTCTGGACGCGCTCTCAATCGTTCTTCGCGATATGATTGCGGCAAAAACCGACAAGAACCTTATCATGAGCAAACATAAGGAATGGGAAATCGAAACGCTGTCGAAAGGCTTTTCGCTTGACGCCCTTTCCAACATACTTTATCTTGTCAACGAAGAAAGAAAAAAATTGAGTTTTTACGTGGGAAGCACCGGCGTTGTCGAAAACCTGCTTCTCGGTATTTTGGAGGTTAAATATAAATGTCAGTAACGATAGTCGGCATAAAATTTAAGAACTCGTGCAAGGTGTACTATTTCAGCCCCGAGAATATTTCGTTTTCGGAAGGCGACGCGGCGATTGTCGAAACGGCGCGCGGCACGGAATACGGCGAAGTCGTGCTCTCGAACCGCGAAGTCGACGACAAAGACGTCGTGCAACCTTTGAAACCCGTTTTAAGGAAAGCCACCGACGCCGACAAAAAACATGTGGAAAAAAACCTTGCCATGCGCCCAGAAGCCATTCGCATCGCAAACGAGAAAATCGAAAAACACAACCTTAATATGAAACTTGTGGACGTGGAATACACTTTTGACCGTCAGAAGATTATCTTTTACTTCACGGCGGCGGGACGAGTCGATTTCCGCGACCTTGTCAAAGACCTTGCGGGCGTGTTCAGAAACCGCATCGAACTTCGCCAGATTTATGAACGCGACGACGCGAAAATGCGCGGCGCCCTTGCCCCCTGCGGACGGCCGTGCTGCTGCAACACCTGTCTTCCCGACTTTGCGAAAGTTTCCATCAAAATGGCGAAACTGCAAGGACTGTCGCTTAACCCCACAAAAATCAGCGGCGTTTGCGGACGTCTTATGTGCTGCTTGAAATTCGAGAACGATTACTACGCCGAAATGTACAAAAAAATGCCCAAGGTCGGCAGTCGCGCAAAAACTCCCGACGGCGAAGGCGTCGTGGAAAGCAACGACATCTTAAAACAGCAGGTCAAGGTCAAAATAATGGACAAAGACGGCAGTTTCGACGTCAAAACCTATGACCTTAAAGACGTGTCGGCACGCGTGCATCAATCGGTGGAACCCGACGATTCTTCGGACGACGAGGAGCTCAAAAAACTTGAAGATTGATATATAAATATATCTTTTTTGGAATACAGTGTCTATCGACAAAATATTTTGTGTCGAACATGAGATATTTTTGTTGACAATTTTCTTTTATAAGTTTATATTACGGGCTATGAAATCAGAGAAATCGAAAAAAATTTTAAGTCGTGTCGGGTTTTACGGTCTTTTGCTATTCTTCGCACTGCTTCGCGCGGTGGCGTCGTACGTCTTTATTGTCCCGAACGCATTTGCCCCGGGCGGCGTAGGCGGTATCGCGAGTATCGTGTACAACGTCGTCAATCTGTACGATCATAAACTTGCGGAAGGCGTGTTCAACCCCGCCGTCACGATTTTCGTGCTGAATCTGCCGCTTGTTATCGCGTCGTTTTTCACGCTCAACAAACAATTTGCAATCAATACAACCGTCATCGTTTTGGGATATTCGGGCTTTATGGCACTGTTTTCCGCACTTAAACTGCCCGTATTTCAAGGCTCGGGCATGGAAAGCAGCCTGACGATTATTTCGGCAATCGCGGGCGGCGTCATTTCGGGCGTTGCGCTTGGCGGCTCCCTTCTTACGAACAGCAGCGCGGGCGGCACGGATATACTTGGGAAAATCGCAAACAAGAAAAAGCCCGAACTTAATACAAGTTGGTTTATTTTCCTGTTTGACAGCATCGTCGTTTTGCTGTCGGGTATCGTCGGTCTGCTGTCGGCAAAAGGCATGGACGCGAACACGACCTTCGTCAAAATCGCTTCCCCGATATTTTACTCGTTCATCACCCTGTTTTTGACAAGCGAGGTTGCGGACGTCATCACGACGGGTACGCAATCCAGCGTCGTGTTCAATATCATCACCGATAAGGCGGAAGAAGTCGGCGACGCAATCGTGCAAATCCTGCACCGCGGAGGCACGATAATCCACGCGGAAGGCATCTATACAAATTCCACCAGAAAAATCCTGGTCTGCGTCGTGAAGAAAAAGCAATCCGCCCTGCTCAAACAAATCATAAAAGACGTCGATCCCGACGCGTTCACCTATATCAATAAGGCGAAAGAAGTCAGCGGATTCGGCTTCCGCAACAATCAATAACAGCGCACACAACGATATAAACCCAAAACAAAAGCACCGAAAAATCGGTGCTTTAATTATGCCATAGGCAATGCGGTTATATTTGCTTCGCAAGTTTAATTTGCTTTGCAAGTTATATTGGTGTTTTGCTCGCAATGACATACTTCCCTAAAAAGTCAGAATTTTGATGAGATTTTGACGTTTCTTGGCAAGTTCTTACG
>OCLB01000153.1_pt1 | contig 16091 bp, 10 predicted proteins | sample 1495901 | NCBI WGS metagenome assembly OCLB01 (sample SAMN03418273, study PRJEB22391) | human gut metagenome | biome: human-gut; feature: organic feature; material: feces | host: Homo sapiens | place: Tanzania | collected 2013-01
ATGTTCAAAAACATCGTCAAGCAGACATTTTACATTTTCTTCCTCCCAACAGTAGATTCTTTGATAACTAGGAATAGAGAGGGGTAGATGTAGTATGTCGATATATCTTTTCTCAAAAATATCTACTGTCCCATCTTGTTGAGGAAGTGTACCATCACTTAAAATCTCCTGCTCTTCAAATGAAGGAATTTCTGATGTCAAGACGTTGATGAGTTTATCAAAAAGCTCCATCATATAGGATAAGGTTTGATACAAATCCTCGATGGAATTTATCTTCTTCGAATGTTGGCAACGATACCCATAGTCCCATTCAGACCAAGTAATTTCATCACAGTTCTGTGTATTATTCATCAAGCGGTCAATGAGAACTCCGTAATTGTTTTCCCAATCACCTTCAAAATGAAGCTCTACTCTGCCATTCCAATTGCTATCAATTCTGTATTCATAATGAATATCATGATTGTATCCTTTGAGATAAAATTGGATATGACGACTTGTCTGCCATGAACCAGGAGGGCACTTCTCATTTATGTCATAAGCAGAGAATTTCTTTTTGAGCATGTTAATGCTCCAATCGTTAATGTATAACATATCAATTATTAAGTTGCTATTTCATTACATTTCTATTTTCATTGCTATGGCTGCGCAGGCTTCTGCGTCGGCCAGGGTGTGATGTTTCTTTCCCTAACTAAGTTGGGTGTTACCATCATCAGTCGTATATAGAACGATAGATGAACCATTATTTGCAACAATTTTATTCTCGGTCATATTCGTCCTTACTCCTTATACTTGTTCCACATTCTCTTTATCTTTTCGGCTATCTCCTTGCGGAGCCAGAGCGGTTCGAGCACTTCAAGGTCTTCACCATTCCAAAGCAGTTCCTGTTGGAAGTCGTATGTCGGTCTGACATGCAATTCAAAGATGCTGTATTCTGCTGTCTGCTCAATCTCTTGTTGCGAGTGATGCAGAGGGAGATCGCGTAGGTAGTTAGCCTGATTGGCGCTAACCTTGATCTTTATGTTTTCTATATCGCAACCGTCGCCGGGGATAACACCAATGCAACCATTAAAGTATTCTTGTGGGTCGAACTCTTCGGGATATTCAAAGGTGTGGCTTGATAGGCGGATGTCTTGGATACGGTCGAGACAGAAAACGATGTCCCTGCCTGCTGGCCAATTACGTCCCACCATATACCAACGCTGGCGGAAAAGCTTTACGCACAATGGCATCAAATAGTGGTTGCGAGGCTCACCTTTCCAGTAGTTAAAGTAGTTGATGTGAATGAAGCGATTTTTCTTCATCGCGTCGATGATGGGTTCCAGATACTCTCTGCCACTTGGCACATCTTCAAGGATTATCCTATCCTTAATGGATTTGCACTCAAGGAGCGAGTTGCTCACTGATAGCGTGCTTAGCAACCAATTCTCAACACTTCCGTTCTTCATATCATCCACATTGTCGATGTAATACCTGTATGGCGCGGCCTTTTCGCAGTCTATCGACAAACCGAAGGTGTCGAAGATATTCCACTTCCACTTGTGGAAGGTGCGCTTCAGCATCTCCTCACCTCCGCTCAATTCCACATTGTCCATCCAGCGGCGGTTCAGTTCCTCAAAGGTAATCTTATGTGCACGATAGATTGTCTCTACAATCCACACGAGTTTATTGGTTTGATTCAGTGGCATATTCGTATATCACATTTTATATAGATAACGTTTTGACTACAAAGATATTGCTTAGGTGTGCCTTTTTTGTTCACACCAGTATATTTTTTTTGTTAAAGAAGCAATTTTTTTTGTTTTTGAGTTGTTGTGGTTTGTGGCTTATTTTGTTGGGCGATTTTGAGGTTAATGGATTATATTGTAATTTTGGGGAAAAATATTTTAGATATGAAGAAGTTTGGATATTTGATACTTGTGGCTGCTGCCTGTGCGTTGGTGGCTTGTAATGAGAAGCCTAACAAGGGCGAGGCTGGCGACTATACGCTCTCGTGGGATTTGCAAACCGTGCTGACCTCTGGCGGCACCGTCGATTCGGTGGTGATGGCTGTGAATGGCAAGCATGTGCAGACTTTGACCGATGCGGCCGACGGCATCTATAAGTTTGAGGGCACTGCCGAAGATGGCGCTGTGGCAAAGGTCACTGCCTACATCAATCACTCGGAGTTTGTGGCAAATGTGCTGGCGGCATTGGAGGCTGGCACCATAAGTGTGGACAACGATACGCAGTGTGCGGTGGGCACACCCATCAACGACGATGTGCGTGGCATGGTTTCGTCGTTTTTGAACAATCAGGCGGCTTCGGCACTTGCTTCCTACATCGCCGACAATGCCGCTGATTTGCGTGCGCTCTTGGTGTTGGGCAATGAGGCAGTGCGCAGTATGTCGGCCCCAACCGATATGCAGAAACTGTTTGAGCAGATGAGCCCAAAGTTGAAAAACTCGGCTTACGGCAAAGAAATTAAGGTGGCGATTGACAAAACGTGCAGCACGCTTGCCGGCGCGAAATTTGTGGATTTCGCAGCCACTTACAACGGCAAAACCCAGCGTTTGAGCGACTATGTGGGCAAGGGCAAACTGGTGGTGGCTGACTTCTGGGCAAGTTGGTGCGGGCCATGCAGAAAGGAGATTCCGAATTTAATCAACATACACGAGAAGTATGGCGACAAGGTGCTGGTGCTCGGCATTGCCACTTGGGACAACCCCGAAGACACAGAGAAAGCCATTGCAGAACTAAAGATTCCATATCCACAAATGCTCAACACGCAGAAGGCAGGCAGCGATGCCTATTCCATCACTGGCATTCCCGAAATCATCGTTTTCGCCCCCGACGGCACAATCCTTCACCGTGGTCTCCGCGGCCAAGAACTCGAAAACGCCGTAGTGGAATACCTCCAAACCCACCCATAAGGCAAGGCATACAGGAAATGCGTATAAAACAACGCTATAGCGTTGTTTTTGTCAAGATTAAATTTGAGATAGGGGAACTAAAAAATTACAGCCTTGGCGCGGTGTGGCGTGCCAAGGCTGTGGATTTTTTTTTGGAGCGGCTTATGGCTTATTTTAGAAGTGTGCGGCAAAAGTAAGATGAATACCGTAAAAACTATATAAAATCTAAAGTGCTACTTTGCAATTTCCGATAAAATCTAAAGTGTAACTTTATAATTTCTTATAAAATCTAAAGTAGTAATATTTATATATTGTTGTAAAACAGAAAAATAAATTATTTTTCAAGAAAAATTCTAATTTTGATGAATTATTTATATCTTTGCACTTATAAAGCAAAGAACTGATATGTTTAATAGAATTTGTAAACTTGGTAAAGAACTGGATGGAAGTGTGTTCCTGTTTGGAGCACGCCAGACAGGTAAGAGCACTTTTTTGCGTCAGTGTTTTCCGAAAGCGATGTTTATTGATTTGCTGAACACAGACTTGAGAAAACGCTTTTCCAAGCGTCCCGCATTGCTCTATGAAATGCTGAAGGACAAGCCAAGCGAAACGCTCGTGGTTGTGGACGAAATTCCCGAAGTGCCCGAATTGTTGAACGAAGTTCATCGCCTTATTTCTGAAAAAGGAATCATATTCATTTTGTGCGGGTCAAGTGCTCGGAAACTGCGAAGGAAAGGCTACAATACTTTAGGTGGACGGGCTTATCCAGAATATTTCTATCCGCTGGTGAGCGCCGAAATTCCGGATTTTGACATTGATAGAGCCGTGAATCAGGGAATGATGCCAACGCACTACTTATCTAAAAATCCCTCGCGCCTTCTTTCTGCTTACGTTGATGTGTATCTGAAGGAGGAAATCAAGGAAGAGGCACTCGTGCGAAACTTGGGTGCATTCCAGCGCTTTTTGGAAGTGGCAGCCTTGTGCGATGGCGAAATGGTTAATTATAACAATGTGGCGCAGGATTGTGGCGTGAGCGCAATGACGGTGAAAAGTTATTTTGAAATCCTACAAGATTCTTTGGTGGGATATATGATTCCGGCCTACACAAAAGCAATGAAACGCCGTTTGGTTCAGACTCCTCGTTTCTATTATTTTGATGTGGGTGTGACCAATCATTTGCTTCATCGCAAGGATTTGGTGCGCGGAACAATTGAATATGGACATGCCTTTGAGCACTTTGTGATGCAAGAATTGGTGGCATATCTTGGACTGAACCACTGTGAAGATAAATTGTCGTATTGGCGCACATATTCAGGTTTGGAAGTTGATGCCGTACTTGGAGATGCCCGTGTGGCAATTGAAATCAAGTCGGCTGAAGAAGTGCAACGCAAACATCTTAAAGGACTGAAAGCCTTTGGCGAAGAATATCCTGATTGCCGAAAAATAATTGTTTCGCTCGATATGATTAATCGAAAAAGTGACGACATAGAATTAATCTACATTCTCGATTTCTTGAAGATGCTTTGGAGAAGAGAAATAGTGTGAAATATTGAATCGTAAACATATAAAAAATGACACTTATGAAAAAAATTTTGATGTTATTGCTGATGGTTGTGGGAGTTGTCACTTCTGCTGATGCTATGTATTACCAGTTGAGATACCGTGGAACTGTTGCCGGAAACACGGTGGAAGTGGCACTGAATTACAACACTGGTGACATGGCCTCTAATCGTGAACCTTATTGGACCGACGATGGCCGCTGCCGCTATGTGAAATATGGTTACAACTTGTTGACGTTGGTTCCAAAGTCTGCTTGTTCAAGCAAAACTTGGGTGTTTGATGAGTATAACTCAAAAGGCAAGCGCACTGGACGCTGGGTGCTGAATGTGTCGCAGGACCGCTTGACGGGAACTTTTAAAGCCACTCACTCTGGAAAAACCTATAAGGTAAATCTACGTCAGATACCAGGTTTTGACTTTTGGGGATGGGGGCAGTCATAGACAGACCACAACATAATTAATGAATCGCAGCCTTGGCGCAATGTGATGTGCCAAGGCTGCGGAATTATTTTATTCCCAATGGGGTTTATCTCCAATGGAGCGGCTTATTTTTTGTTTTGCTTCGACCAGCTGTCTTTCAAGCCGATGGTGCGGTTGAACACCAGTTTTTCAGCGGTGCTGTCTTGGTCGACGCAGAAGTAACCGATGCGTTGGAATTGGAATTTGTCGCCTTCCTTAGCGTTTTCAGCCAAGAACGGTTCAATCTTAGCGTTTTCGATTACCTTGAGCGATTCAGGATTGAGCAAGTCGCGGAAATCGTGCTCGGTGTCGGCGCTTGGGTTCTCAACGGCGAACAGACGGTCGTAAACGCGCACTTCTGCATCTTTGCAGTGGCGAGCCGATACCCAGTGGAGCGTGCCCTTCACCTTGCGGTTAGCACCTTCCATACCGCTGAGGGTGTCGGGGTCGTAGGTGCATTGAATTTCGGTGATATTGCCGTCGGCATCTTTGGTGCAGCCAGTGCACATGATGATGTAGGCACCTTTCAAGCGCACCTCCTTGCCAGGAGTCATGCGGAAGAACTTCTTAGGAGCGTCTTCCATAAAGTCGTCGCGCTCGATGAAGATTTCGCGGCAGAAAGGCATCAGGTGAGTGCCAGCGTTTTCCTGCTCAGGGTTGTTGTCCATCTCCATCATCTCCACCTTGTCTTCAGGATAGTTGGTGATTACCACCTTCACAGGGTTAAGCACGGCGCACACACGGTTAGCCTTCTTGTTGAGGTCTTCACGAATTGAGTGTTCGAGAAGGCTGATGTCGTTGAGTGCTTCAAACTTGGTGTAGCCAATATTGTTGATGAAGTTTTTGATTGATTCAGGGGTGAAGCCACGACGGCGCAGGCCGCAGAGTGTAGGCATACGAGGGTCGTCCCAGCCATTCACTAATCCCTCCTTCACCAATTGGAGCAATTTACGCTTACTCATCACGGTGTAGGTGAGGTTGAGGCGGTTAAACTCAATTTGTCGTGGGCAGTATTCGTCCACCTTGTCGCCAGCCAACTCCTTCACGAATTTCTCGTAAAGCGGACGGTGAGGCACAAATTCAAGGGTGCAGATAGAGTGTGTCACGCCCTCGAAGTAGTCGCTCTGACCGTGTGCGAAGTCGTACATAGGATACACCTTCCACTTGTCGCCGGTGCGCCAGTGTGGGCTCAGGATAATGCGGTAGATGATAGGGTCGCGGAAGTGCATATTGTCGCTCGCCATATCTATTTTTGCGCGAAGCACATGGCTGCCTTCTGGAAATTCGCCAGCATTCATGCGAGTGAAGAGGTCGAGGTTTTCCTCCACAGAGCGGTTGCGGAATGGACTTTCCTGGCCAGGAGTGGTGGGAGTGCCCTTTTGAGCCGCAATTTGCTCGCTGGTTTGGTCGTCGACGTATGCCTTGCCCTCTTTAATCAAGCGGATAGCGAAATCGTAGAGTTGCTGGAAATAGTCGCTTGCGTAGTACAGGCGGTCGCCCCAGTCGTAGCCCAGCCACTTAATGTCGCGCATAATGGCTTGCTCATATTCAGTGTCTTCTTTAGCAGGGTTGGTGTCGTCGAAACGCAAGTTGCAGGTGCCGCCAAACATTTCAGCCACCCCGAAGTCCATGCAGAAAGCCTTAGCATGGCCAATGTGCAGGTATCCATTAGGTTCGGGTGGGAAACGAGTGCTAAGTCGTCCACCATTCTTGCCAGCTGCCAAATCGTCGGCAACAATTTGCTGAACAAAGTTCAGGCTCTTTTTCTCTTCTTGTTCGTTGAGTTGAATGTTGTTTTCAGCCATATCTTATAGATGTTGAGATTGCTAATGATTCATAAGGCACAAGCAGAGCGGCTGCGTGTAGTGCCCTTATAATAAGGTGCAAAGATACTAAAAAATATTTTTTTGTGAAACGATAGTCTTAGAAAATAGAATATTTAAGGAAATTATCATCGATTATTTTCTTTTGTTTTGTCTTGAAAGTCAAAATAGCCTTCTATTAAATAAAGTTAAATATTTTCTATGAAGTATTAGATTATGTGTGAATATTATATAAATTTGTAAGTATTTTTATAATAATTACTATTAACTAAAAACAGGTTCCTTATGAGAAAAGTCACATTTTTCTTGACCTCGTTGCTTTTGACGGTGTGCTTGTTTACTTCTACGGCAAACACCATCGTCCGCAATGGGGTGACCCTATTAGGGGTTGACCGGGAGGTGATGAGCAAGTCGATTGGCACGACGAGGTTCGTGCAAGCGACCAGCGAGAAGTCGCCTTTACAGGTATCGGTGCCTAAAGCCGCCAAGCGTGCTCCCACGCTGGCGAGTCTTAAAGGCTATTACTACACTACCGACTTTGGTACGAGTGTGCCGCTATCAGTAGCGCGTCGCTACATGGTGCAAATCACGCCATTCGCTACCGACTCGGTGGAAATCTTCAACTTGATGGGCGGCCAGCGTGCTGTGAAGGGCGTTTATAATGCTTCAACCGGCGTGATTAAGGTTAAGCCACAGGTTACTTATGTCGACAGCAAGTATGGCTCGCTTTACTGTTGCCTCGTCGACCTCGACAAAAAGGCTTATTACTCCGATGCCGAGATTGAATTTAATGTGAGTGCTGATGGCAATATCAGCGTGGGCTCATGGGGTATTTTTGTGCTCAGTGGAGAGTATAAGGGAGTGCAGATTGTGAGTAGCAAATCCCGCCTCTACAAAGCCAATGCCATGATTACCGACCACAGCTTGTCGCAAACGGTCGACAGCATGAAGGTTCGCACCTATCCAGCTTGCTACACTCGTGAAAGCAAAACTCAAATTGCGGTGCGCAACTTCTACAACTGCGGTTCGGAAGTGGTGATGGCCGTGGATAGCACAGGTGCAGTGTATATGCCTCACCAGGTGCTTGCCGTATCGGGTCTAACTAAATTCTATAACTACTGTATCACCAAATATACCAATGCCAGCGACGTAAAGCTGAAGGCATCGGGACTCAATGGCACATTCGCTGCCGACAGCATCACCTTTGGCGCATGGGCTATGTCTCGTAGCACAGTTCGGAGCCAGATTGTGGAATCGCTCGTCAAGAGTGTGATCAAGGTGCCAGATACATTCGCACCATTTACTGCTGCGCTTGGGCTGAACGGCTCTGGTACGGAAACGGACCCTTATTTGGTGACCAACGCTCAAGACCTTGAAGCGCTTGCCAATGCCGTTAACCATAATGCATCGTACAAAGATGCCAATGGCAATGTGTTCACAGGCGTTTACTTCAAGCAGACAGCCGACATTGATATGGCATCGGTGCTCAATCACGAGCCTATCGGTGTGGACAAAGTGGCATTCAATGGCCGCTATGATGGACAAAACCACACTATCAGCAACCTCACCCAAGACCGTCGCGATGAGTTCAACGCAGGTTTGTTCGGATCTACAGGTGAAAATGCTGAGGTAATTAACATCAAGTTTGTAAACTCATCGGTGCGCACCAATAAATCGAGGATCGGCACCGTGGTGGGTGAAAACAGCGGCAAGGTGAGCGGCATTACCGTCACAGGCGGTTATGTTGGCTCTGACGCATTCTATAATGGTGGTATTGTGGGTATAAACAATGGCACTGGTGTGGTAGAAAACACAGCATACTCCGGCACTGTGGAAGGCGAAGGCATGGACGGTGGTGTGGTAGGCGTAAACTACGGCACAGTGAACTCATCATGGAGTGATGCCACAATCAATGTCACTGCCAAGAAGGGTAGTGCTGGTGGCGTTTGCGGTTCGTCATCACGCGCCACTTCATCAATCAACGACTGCTACTTCACCGGCGTAATCACCGACACATACGGTGAAGGCGAAATCGGCGGCATTGTGGGCTACTTCTATTTGGGTACCATCAACCGCTGCTGGAATGGCGGTCAGGTGAATGCCTCATTCACACAAGCACACACTGGCGCCACTGGTGGTATTGTGGGTCGTGGTATAGGCATTAAGGTGAACGATTCCTACAATTCTGGTATCGTGCGCAGTTATAAGAGCGATGTTGTAGGTGGTTTGGCTGGTAAGTTTGAAATGGGCAAGGCTGGCACTACCACCGAAAGCGATGCGCCCGAATTTAACGGCTGTTTGAATACAGGTATGCTATTCTGCTCTCCATCAGCACAAAACAACGAACTTGCAGGCACGTTCGAGGGCGATACTGCCATTATCAGTAACACTTACTTCGACGGTCAGGTTTGCTTCAACGGCTCAACCGAGCACAGTCTGCCTACCGCCACCCTCGCATCAGGCGATGCGCCCGATTGAGTCAACGCTTCGGTGTGGGCACTCGCAGCTGGCCACTATCCACAGTTGGCAAAATGCGCAGCCACAGAAAAGTCGAAACTCGATGCAGCGCCATTCACACTTGCTGCTGGCGAAACCGTGAAACGCCTCAAGAGCGCATTCACTGTGTGCACCGACAATAATGTGAAGTGGCAATTCTTCAACGGAGGCAAGTTGACCTCAACAGGTCATGGCTTGAAACTCAATGGCAACAACGTGACCGTGACTGCCACCGCAGCAGTGAGCGACACCCTCACCGCCACTTTGGGCAACGAGTTCCGTATTTATATCTTAAAGGTGGTTCCCGACGAGTTTGATGGTCAGGGTACTGCCGCCAGTCCTTATCTGATTAAGACCAAGGACGATATCCTCAAAATCAAGAATGCTGTGGATGTGCAGCTTTACGATTACACAGGCGTTTATTTCAAACTTGCCAACGACATTGATATGGGTGGCAAAACCGACTTCTTCGGCTTTAGCGTGCACGGAGTGGACTATGCGTTCAACGGCACCCTTGACGGCGACGGCCATGCTATCAAGAATTGGAAAGTGAACCGCAGTTTCGCTGCTGACGGTGGCTATGTCAACGACATGGAATCTGCTATGGCAGGTTTGATGATTTACACTGGTCATAAGTCAGTAATCAAGAATTTGAATATCGCAGCCGATTGCCAAATCGAGGCAGGTAGCTATGTGGCAGGTGTGGCAAGCTATAATGGCGGTCGCATTGAGAATTGCCGCAACTATGCCTCTGTAAAGGCTGTGAAGACAGGTGCGGCTGGCGTTGTGGCTTACAATGCTGAAGGCTCTGCCGTGACTGGTTGCTATAATGCCGGCACAGTGCTCACTGGCCAGTCGGTGGCTGGTGGTGTAGTGGGTGCAAACTTCGGCACCGTTGACTGCTGCCAGAACGATGGCGTGGTGGGTGCTGCTGTGCTCACTTCTTTCGAATCCGACAGCACCAGACTTGAAAATGTGGGTGGTGTGATTGGTGTGAACAACGCCATCGTCACCAACTCGCTCAACCAGGGCTATGTGAGTGGCGGTAACAGCGTGGGTGGCGTGATTGGTTACAACAACTACCGCACCACTAACAAGCAACTGCTCTCAACAGGCGTGGTTTATTCATTTGCAAACCTCGATAAGTTGGGCACCGTATTCGGCAGTTACAATGCCAGCAACACAGTGACCGCAGATTGCTATTACGATTCACAACTTGCTGGCAAAAACGCTGGCAATGCCCTTGCCGTGGATGGCGTGAGCAAACTCCCAACTGCATCGCTCGTTTCGGGCGAAGCGCTCAAGGGACTTGATGCCGAGCAATGGGATTATGTGAAAGGTCAATATCCTGTTTTGAAGGCGTTTGCAAGCGAACCTGCCGCACAATTCAACCGTGGCAACTACATTCTGTTTGCATCTGAAGGAAAAACCGACTCTCGATTCTCGGTGCGCTACGCTTCAGAAGTGGTGGCACAGAAGGGCGTGACTTTCGCGTTGAAGAATGCTAAAAACTTCACCCTTAGCGGCACCACTTTGAACATTGCTGCTATCACCGAGGTTGAGCGCGACACGCTCACTTTCACAAGTGGCAACTACACGAAGCAATACCCTCTGTTTGCCGCTCCAAAGATGCTCCCTAATGGCGAAGGCACCAAGGCCAACCCTTGGCGAATTGCATCTGTTGCCGACTGGCAAACTGTGGCACGCTACTCTAAGAACTATGAAGCTTCATTCGACGGCGAATACCTGCTCTTGGTCAACGACCTCGACTTCGGTAGCGACGCCGAAGCATCGCTGATGCTCGTTGACGATGGCGCTACTCGTTTCCAAGGTCATTTCGACGGCAACGGCAAGACTATCGACGGTTTCAAATACTACAATGAAGATCAGAAAACCGGTAGCAACAAGGGTCTGTTCGGACTCGTTGGCGACAATGGCGTGATTGAAAACCTCACTCTTGGCGCAAACAGTTCGATTGGCGGTTACTGGTACATCGGCGGTTTCGCAGGTCGTTCATCAGGCACCATGCGCAACTGTGTGAACCGTGCACAGGTGGCAACGCTGAAGATGGGCTTCGTGGGTGGCTTTGTAGGCACCGCTAATCCTAAGGCTCGCTTCATCAACTGCCGCAACTATGGTATGATTACCTCTGCTAATGGTCAGGCTGGTGGTATCGCTGGCTCTACTGATACCGATGTGGCATTCGATAGTTGCTATAATGCAGGTGCCATTGAAGGTAAGTATTCTAATGGCGGTATCGTGGGCTCAAGCAAGGGCAATATTACCAATTCGCTCAATGAGGGCACAGTATATTCAAGCCAAAACTATTCAGGCGGTATTGCAGGCTTCCTGTCAAATGATGCTTGCGGAGTGACCGACTGTGTGAATCGCGCAAAAATCGTGACCAACACCTATGCCGCAGGCGGTATTATCGGCAGTGTTTCGAAAGCCGATGCCATTAAGCGCAATGTGAACTATGGTGAAGTGGAGTCGGGCACATACGGTGCTGGCGGTATCGTAGGTAACTGCGGTGGCACTCCATTCAACCTGCTCGACAGCTGCTACAACTATGGTGCCGTGCTCGCCAAGACAAATGGCGCTGGCGGTATCGTGGGCATCGTGGGTCGTGGCACCGAAGAGGTTCCTACTTTGATTACTAATTGCGCTAACTATGGCGAAGTGATTGCCACCAAGAACAACGCTGGCGGTGTCGTGGGTTCTACTGGTTCTGACGCAAATGTTGTGGCTGACGTGAACTACGGCCATGTAGTAGCTGACTATCAGGCTGGTGGCGTGGTTGGTAACCACTCCGGTAATGTGGTTGGCTGCTACAATGTGGGTAGCGTAGAGGCTCGTTACAATCTTGGTGGCGTGTGCGGCAATAGTGCCTCTGGCGCAATCATCAAAGAGAGTGGCAATGCCGGCGAAATTTGGTCGTTAGGCGCATCTGCTTCCACAGCCTACAACGTAGGTGGTGTGATGGGTACTGGTAAAGCCACCCTCACCAATGTGTTTAATCACGGTTTGGTGCATGGCTACAAACAAGTGGGCGGCATTATTGGTCTGCCAGTGAAATATTACACTGAAGTGACCAACGCCTACAACACAGGTAATGTGGATTGTGCATCGACTGCCGATTCTGCATCTTGTGGTAATATCTACGGTGGCAAGGACATTGCAAGCACTGTGTACACCAACGTGTACTACGACCGTCAGACCGTAACATCTGTTTACGCCAACGATGCCGACAGCATGGCTCTGCCAACCGTGGCAATCACCACCTTGGACCTCGACAGCACTTGGACCAAGCGCAGCAACTGCTATCCAGTGATGAGCGTGCTCGCCGATACTGCTGTGGTGAAGTTCTACTCGGCCGCTCTCGTGCTCGATTCTCTCGACACACGCAGTCAGGTGTCGAAGGGCTTCTATGTGGGTGTTCCTGAAGGCGTGACCTGGACAGTGTCTGGCAACCTGCTTTTGGGCAACGAAGGTCAAGTGCTCTTGGCAAATGCCAATGGCGGCGAAACTGCCATCTTGAAGGTTTCGCTCGATAGCAACGATGCATTTAGCCGTGAATACGAAATCACACTCATGCAACCAAGTGGCACAGAGCAAATCGATGCAGAGAAGGAAATCGACCACGTTGACTACATCACCGTGAACGGTATGGTGCTCTCTCAACCAACAATGGGTGTAAACATCGTGCGCACCTACTACAAAGACGGCACCACCTCCACTCAAAAAGTGCTCATCAGCCCCAAACGCTGATTCCGAATTCCCTCACCGCTCTTGAGTGGTAAATAATATGGCTGCGGAAGTATGCAAAGTATGCTTCCGTGGCTTTTTCTTTTTGTGAAATTTGGGGAATTATTTGCAGTTTGCGGTAGGTTTGATTAATTTTGTATGATAAAATTACTATTATGGACAACAAGGAACTTTTGGAAAAGGTTTCAGAAAATCTGGGACGAAGCAAAGCTGATGTGGCTAAACTGATGGAGGCGTTCGCAGAAGTGGTGAAAACTCGCTGCGGTGCGCTCGACAGCGTGGCCATACCGGGTTTCGGAAATTTTGAGGCTAAAAAGAAGAACGAACGTGTGGTGGTAAACCCCAGTAATGGAAAGCGTATGCTCGTTCCGCCAAAAGTGGTGTTGGCCTTCAAGGTGAGTAACGTGTTGAAAAATCGCTTGAAGTAATTTCGTTGAACTTGAATATTCTGTAACGACATGAACAATAAGGTAACATTTCCCGAACTTGTTGAGCAAGTGGCACAATATGCCAATACTTCAAAGCGCATGAGCGAACTGTTTCTGAAAGAACTGTTTGCCACTATTTCACAGTCGCTTATCGATGGCGAGAGCGTGAAGGTGAAGGGTATTGGCACGTTTAAACTCACCGAGGTGAGTCCTCGAAAAAGCGTGGACGTGAACACGGGCGAAGAAATTGAGATACCGGGGCATAAAAAACTGTCGTTTGCCCCCGATAAAGATATGGCAGAGGCTATCAATCAGCCTTTTATGCACTTTGAAACGGAAATCCTCGACGATGATGTGACCGACGACCAACTCGCCGCCATCGATGCCGGTGTGCCAACCGAAGCACCAGCCGACGACCCCCCAACCGAGGCTGCCCCAGCCGAGGAAGATGCCGACGACATCGCCGCCACTGAGGCACCAGTCGCTGAAGCACCCGTAGCCGCAGAGGAAGAAGTGGTGATGCCTCCTGTGTTCGTTGCTCCTGTGGAAGAACCTGAACCAGAGGAAATTGAAGCAGAGGCTGAGGCACCTGTTGATCCATCGGAAGAAGTGCCAGCAGAGGAAGAAACTCCTGTCGAAGTTCCTGCCCAAGAGCCTATTGACGAGCCGGAAGAAGAAGCCGTTTCGGAAGAAGAATCGGAAATCGAAGAAGAAGCCGAGCCTGAAGCCGTGGCCGAGCCTGAAGATGAGGCGGAAGACGCCAGGAGGCATCACCGCTTCTTCCTCTGCGGCTACGGATGGAAGAAGCCGAGCCTGAAGCCGTGGCCGAGCCTGAAGATGAGGCGGAAGACGCCGAAACCGAAGGTGAGCCCGAAGCAGATGCAGAATCCGAAATGGTGAGCGAGGAATTGGCTGACGAGCGTGTGGGGCAGGAGATTGACAAACGCCGCATCACTCGCCGCTCGCTGTTGGAGGGCTTCGTTGTGGGTGTGGTGACCACGCTGATTGTCACGCTGTTTGCCTATCGTCTGTATTTGATGAAGGGCTACGAGGCCACGCCAGCCGACGAGGAACCTTTCACCGAACATGTTGCGACCGATTCGGTGGCAACTCCCGAACAAGCATTAGCCGAAAACTCTACCGAAGCAGATGCCGACAAGCAGAAGACTGCCGAGGAACAAAAGAAAGCGGAAGAAGATAAGAAAAAGGCGGAAGAGGAAAAGAAGAAAGCCGAGGAAGAAAAGCAAAAGGCCGAGGCTGCAAAACCAACCACGGCAAATGTGGCTGCCGGAACCACCGACACCATTAAGCCGGGCACCAACCTCTATCGCATGAGCCGCAAACACTATGGCTCCGATAAATTCTGGGTTTACATCTACGAAGAAAACAAGGCAAAATATCCTAACCCCAACACCATTCCTGTGGGTGCAGTGCTCCGCATCCCACAACTGGAAAAATACGGCGCAAAAGCTGGCGACCCAGCCAGCATAGCCACCGCCAAGAAAAAACAAGCCGAAATCTTCAACCACCTAAACAAACAGAAATAACAACAGCTCACACAGATTCAACAAGATTCAACAAAAAAAATCATTCGTGGAAATTTGTGTTAATTTGTGGTTTAAGAAAACACGCACGAATTAGCACAAATTTCCACGAATTTATTTTGTTTAGGGTATTGCGGTTCAGTGGGGAAGTTACTTTTTTAGGGTTACTTTTTCGTAAACGTTGGCGTCGATTACTGCCATGGTGGTGAGGTTCACGATGTCGCGTACCGAGGTGTCGATGCTGGTGAAGTGGATTGGCTTGTTCAAGCCGATTTGGATTGGGCCCACGATTTCGGCTGCGCCCATTTCAAGGAGCATCTGGAACACGGTGTTGGCAGCGCTCAAGTTAGGGAATATGAGCGTGTTCACATCTTTACCCACGAGTTTGTTGAATGGGAATTGCTTGTCGCGCAACTGCTTGTTGAGGGCGTATTGCACTTGCATTTCGCCTTCCACCAGTATTTCGGGATAGTCGCGGTGCAAGATGTCGATGGCGTTGTGAATTTCGATAGGGCCGTGTTCGGGGTTTGAGCCGAAGTTGCTGTACGAAACCATAGCCATCACAGGATAGTGCGCGAAATATCTCACAGCGTCGTAGGTGAGGCGTGCGATGTCAACCAGTTCCTCGGTGGAGTTCTCGTGGTTGATAGAAGTGTCGGCAAGGAAGAAAGTGCCACGCTTGGTGTTGAGAATGTGGAGAGTGGCGAAATGCTTGAATCCAGGCTTGATGCCAATCACCTCTTTCGCAATCTTCACAGTGTTGCCGCTACCAGCGAAAGTGCCAGTGATGAAAGCGTCGGCCTCGCCGGTTTCCACCATCATCATACCGAAATAGTTGCGGTCGTACATCTTTTCGTAGGCTTCGGTAAGGTTGATGCCATCGCGCTGATGCTTATTCATGTGCAACTTGGCATAACGTGCGCGGCGGCGTTCCTCGCGGTCGTGGCGAGGGTTCACGATGGTGATGCCCTTCAGTTCGAGGTCGAGTTTCTTAGCACGCTTTGCAATCATTTCCTCGTTGCCCAGCAAAATAGGGAAGCAGATGCCGCTCTTGTAAGCCTCCACGGCTGCTTGGAGCATATTGTCGGTATTGGCTTGCGCAAACACCACACGCTTTGGCGAGTTCTTC
>OCLB01000154.1_pt1 | contig 16037 bp, 10 predicted proteins | sample 1495901 | NCBI WGS metagenome assembly OCLB01 (sample SAMN03418273, study PRJEB22391) | human gut metagenome | biome: human-gut; feature: organic feature; material: feces | host: Homo sapiens | place: Tanzania | collected 2013-01
TTAAGCCTGCCGCTAGCGTTCATCCTGAGCCAGGATCAAACTCTTCTTTGTATATACACTGTTTCTCTCGTTCGACCCCGACAACTTCATTCCTTATTAAATAAAAAAGAAATCAACGCTCTTCATTTTTCGTTCTCGGTACTTGTTGTACTTCCTTCAGTCTTTTCAATGAACTTGTCTTGTGTTTCCGAGAGGCTGAACTTGCGTTCTGTTCTCGAAAGCGGGTGCAAAGGTAGTACTTTTTTCTTTCCCTCCAAACTTTTTCCTACATTTTTTCGATAATAGTTTTCAACAATCGAATGTTGAGATCGCTCCTAAACCGATGTAACCATCCGATAGCCGGAGTGTTACATAATAATAAAAAAAATCGGCTACAGGATAGCCCTGAAAGCCGATTATCTAAAAGTCAGTTGGAAAACTACATTCCGGCGGCGACAATCATGCCAAGTCCGGCAAGGAAGAAACAGAACATCAAGCCGAGAAGAGTGTACACTGTCTTGTTGGATCCCTTGAATTCCTTCCAGACAAACACTCCCCAAATGGCGGCGACCATAGGCGCGCCCTGACCGAGAGCGTAGGAGACGGAAGCACCAGCCTTACCGGCGGTGATGTAGCTGAGAGCCGTACCAAGGCACCAGATGCAACCGCCGAGCATGCCGACGAGGTGGGTCTTGGAGTTGCCTTTGAAATATTCACTCATCTTGACAGACTCTCCCTGGAATGGCCATTTCATGAATATAGGGCCGAACACGAAGTGGCTCACAAGCACGGAAAGGCTGAACAGCACGATGGCGGTGTAAGGGCCGACCTTGCCAGGCTCCATATTCGCGAAATCCTTAAGATCCATCGCCTTCATCACGAATGATGAGAAGAACGACATCACGACACCGGCCACAACCGCGAGGATGATGCCCTTGCGCTGGTCCGCCTTGCTGATCTGCGCGTTGCCGGCCTTCTTGCCGGAAGCGGCGCCATTGAGGATGACGGCCACCACAACAAGGGCCACACCGATGGCAAGAAGAGTAAGATTGCTCTTCAGCGCGCCCTGAGCCACCTCAACACGGAGATTGTTGATGACACCAAGCACCAGCGCGAGGCCGCAGCCTACAGGGAACGCTACTGACATGCCGGCGATCGAAGTGGAAGCGCTGAGGCAGATGTTGGAAAGATTGAATATGACACCACCTATGATGATGCTCCAGATCGCGGCTGAGTCAGCCTGCGCGATGTCTTTCAGGAACGGACGGCCTTCCGGACCGAATGAGCCAAGGGTAAGAGCCAAAAGCAGGGAGAACACGACCATTCCGATCACATAGTCCCAATAGAAGAGTTCATACCTCCAACTCTTGGCGGCGAGCTTCTGCGTGTTACCCCAGGAACCCCAACAAAGCATGATGATAAAGCAGAAGAAGACTGCCAGACCATAACTGTTTACGATAAACATAATAATAAGTAAAATTAAAAATTGAACATATTCATGGATTATTGAGCGATGAAGGCTTCCGCCTCAGCCCTTGTCGGGATGGCTGTCTGCGCTCCCATCTTTGTCACCGAAAGCGCGGACACCGCCGACGCGAACTCGGCGGCCTCCTTGAGGGACTTGCCTTCCGACAAGGCGACACAGATGGAACCGCAGTAGGTGTCACCTGCTCCGGTGGTGTCAACCGCCTTGACCTTGCGTGCCTGCACGAACTGAGGATCGCCTCCGTCCAGAATAAGTGAGCCCTTGCTTCCCATCGTCACGATCATGTTCCCGACACCCTTGTCAAAAAGGACGCGGGCCGCGGCCGCGGCGGATTCCTTGTCAACGACAGGCATGCCGGAGAATGAGGCGAGCTCGGTCTCGTTCGGAATGAACAGTGAGATGTACTTGAATATCTCTTCCGGCAGCTCGGCGTACGGAGCGGGATTCAGCACCACGAAGGCTCCTGCCTCGTGGGCGATCCTCGCGGCCTGGAGGACAGCAGGCACCGGAATCTCCAGCTGCATAAGCAGGACATCACACGACCTGAGAGCCTCCTCCGATGCCTTGATGTCGGCATCAGTGAAATCCAGATTGGCTCCGGATGCCACGACGATACAGTTCTCCGCGTCATTATCGACTGTGATCAAGGCAACGCCAGACGGCTTGTCCGAGCGTATGATTCCGCTGACATCTATGCCTTCAGCCTCGTAGTGTTTGATGGAATTGTCTCCGAAAACATCGTTTCCAACCTTACAGATAAAAGAGACATCTCCACCGACTCTCTTGGCGGCGACTGCCTGATTGGCGCCCTTACCTCCGGCGCTCATGGTGAAGACTCCGCCAAGGACTGTCTCGCCTGGAGCCGGCAACGTCGGTGTCTTGACGGTCATGTCAGTGTTGCTGCTTCCTAAAATCAGTATTTTTTTCATTTTCGCTGTTAAATAATTATTCATTGGTTACAAATCCAGTGCTAAAACGTTAGCGCAAAGTTTTACCAAAGGTCAAAGATAAATAAAAAACGGAAAAGTTCTATTATACCAAGGCACATTTTACACAAAAAAAATAAGCGGGAGCCACCACTTGGATGGCTCCCGCTTATTTAAAAAACCTGATAATCCCGGACTACATCATTCCGCCGGCAGGCATCGCCGGAGCAGCCGGCTCTTTCTCTGGGATGTCAACGATACCACACTCTGTGGTAAGGAACATGCCGGCGACTGACGCGGCGTTCTCAAGAGCGACACGAGCAACCTTCGTAGGATCGATCACTCCGGCCTCAAGCATGTTGACATATTCCTCGGTGCGGGCGTTGTAGCCGAAGTCGCCCTTGTTCTCGCGGATCTTCTGGACGATGACGCTTCCGTCAACACCGGCGTTCTGGGCGATCTGACGGAGAGGCTCCTCAATCGCGCGGGCGATGATGTGAATACCTGTGGTCTCGTCATCATTCTCTCCTTTGAGTTTCTTCAGAACCTCGGCGGCGCGGATGTAGGACACTCCACCGCCCGGAAGATAACCTTCCTCAACAGCGGCACGGGTGGCGTTAAGGGCATCCTCTACCCTGTCCTTCTTCTCCTTCATCTCAATCTCGGAACCTGCGCCCACGTAAAGGACAGCGACTCCGCCGGCAAGTTTGCCAAGTCTTTCCTGAAGTTTCTCCTTGTCATAGTCGGAAGTGGTGTTCTCGATCTGCTTGCGGATCTGAGCCACTCTGTCAGCGATGGCGTCCTTGTCTCCGGCACCACCCACGATGGTGGTGTTCTCCTTTGTGATGGTGACTTTCTCGGCCTTGCCAAGCATGTCAGGCGTGGTGTTCTCGAAAGTGAAGCCTCTTTCCTCAGACACAACGATCGCACCAGTCAGCGTGGCAATGTCCTGAAGCATCTCCTTGCGACGGTCGCCAAAACCAGGAGCCTTGACTGCGGCAACCTTAAGGGTACCACGCAGCTTGTTGACAACCAGCGTTGTCAGAGCCTCGCCATCGACATCCTCCGCGATGATGAGCAGAGCCCTGCCGTCACGGGCGATAGGCTCAAGAATAGGCATGAGATCCTTCATCGAAGAGACCTTCTTGTCCGTGATAAGGATAGCGGCGTTGTCAAGGACAGCCTCCATCTTGTCGGAATCAGTCATGAAGTAAGGAGAGATGTAGCCTCTGTCGAACTGCATACCCTCGACAACCTTAACCTCGGTCTCGGTACCTTTGGCCTCCTCGACAGTGATCACACCGTCACCTTTGACCTTTGACATGGCATCGGCGATAAGCTTGCCGATGGCCGCGTCATTGTTGGCGGAGATCGTGCCGACCTGCTCTACCTTTGAATAGTCTGTGCCGACCTTCTTGCTGTTCTTCTTCAACTCGGCGACAACAGCGGCGACCGCCTTGTCGATACCTCTCTTCAAATCCATAGGATTGGCGCCGGCGGTAACGTTCTTGAGGCCGACATTGATGATTGCCTGGGCGAGTACCGTAGCGGTGGTGGTACCGTCACCGGCCTGCTCGTTGGTCTTGGAAGCCACTTCCTTGACCATCTGGGCACCCATGTTGGCATACCTGTCAGCAAGTTCAATCTCTTTTGCCACAGTCACACCGTCCTTGGTGACCTGAGGTGCACCGAACTTCTTGTCGATCACAACATTACGTCCTTTAGGACCAAGAGTGACCTTAACCGCGTCCGCAAGAGCGTCTGCTCCTTCCTTCATCTTTGAGCGGACATCAACATCGAATTTTATTTCCTTTGCCATAATGATTTCCTCCTAAAATTACAGAATAGCCAGAATGTCTGACTGCTTTACAATAAGATATTTCTTTCCTTCAACCGTAACCTCGGTGCCGGCGTACTTGCCATAGAGAACCTCGTCACCAACCTTAACCTCCATAGGTTCGTCCTTCTTTCCGGGACCGGCGGCGATCACCTTGCCCTCCTGAGGTTTTTCTTTTGCTGTGTCAGGAATATAAAGACCTGAAGCTGTCTTTGTCTCAGCCTCCTTAGGCTCTACCAAGACTCTGTCTGCCAATGGTTTAATCATGATATTAATGTTTTTAATCAATTTTTACACTCCTCTCCGGAATCCCGGAGACACCCATCCAAAATCAAAGGATGTGCCATCGGCGCCGAGGCTGACAATTTGTCACGAAAGTTGAATTTATGTCACTACTTTATCGATATACAAAAATATATTCTTATATTTGACATTATGGGTGCAGGAAGACAAACCTATCTTGCTATATTAATAAAGGTATGAACACAATATTCTCTACAAAAAAGATTCTAGTCGTACTTGCAGCAGCTACACTTATCTGCGCGGCGCCTTCATGCAGCCGTTTCGGCAAGAGCAAAGGCCAAAGTACCGAATTCGCGACTTTCATCAAAGCCTACACCGGCGGCGTCATCACAGACAAGTCGACCATCAGGGTGGAACTGGCGTCCGACATCGCTGACGCCACACCGGGAGCCGACCTGAAAGACGGGATCCTCACTTTCACGCCTTCCGTAAAAGGTACTTCCAGATGGCTGTCGCACAGCACGATCGAATTCATCCCGGAAGCCGGAGCGCTGAAGCCTGGCCAGGCCTACACCGGAAAGCTGCGTCTGGACAGAATCCAGAAAGTCGGCGACAGGAAGTTCAAAAAGTTCACTTTCAGATTCCTGGTCGCGATCAAGGAGGCTGTGCTCTCGATGAGCGAGATGACCATCACGGCGGCGTCTCCGGACAAGGCCAGCATCGAAGGCAGAATCTCTCTTACAGAGGATCTTCCGCTCGAAAAAGTCCAGAAGATGATTGAATATGACTACCCGGACAAGAGCGCGGAGATCAATGTCACGGCAGGCACGGCTCCCTTGGGCTATCACTTCGAGATAATCGGACTCCCGAGAGGGGCAAAGGACAGGACACTTAAAGTACACCTCAAACCAGGGGACACAGGATTCGTGACAGATTCTAAGCTGGAGATCACGATTCCGGCCATGAATGATTTCAAGGTTCTCAGCGCGGAAATGGTCGAGGCCAGCGATCCTTACATTGACATCTACTTCACAGAGGCGTTGGACGACGTTTCTGACAACTCAGGCCTGTTCACACTGAATGGTGTTGGACGCAGCTACGTCCAGTCGGAGAACGCCCATGTCAAAATCTTCTATGACAATCCGGAGGACGGCCCGATCAGACTCACGGTCTCCAATGCGGTCAAAAGCCATGACGGAGCAAGGCTCGGCCAGGATTATTCAAAGTCTTTCTCGGCCACAGAGGACAAGCCGGCCGTGGAGATTCCGATCACCGGGAACATATTGCCGGACTCCAAGGAGCTGATCCTCCCGTTCAGAGCCGTCAATCTCAACGCGGTGGACATCAGAGTAATACAAATCTACGAGGACAATGTCCTCACGTTCCTGCAGGAAAACAGCATCTCTGGCGACAACTCTCTGCGACGCTGCGGAAGACTTGTCTACAAAAGGTGCATGCGACTGGACTCGGATCCTTCAAAGGATCTGCACAAATGGCAGGACTACGCGGTGGATCTTTCCGGGCTGTTCAGGCAAGAGCCTGGAGCGATCTACCGTATAAAGCTGTCATTCAAGCAGGAATATTCACTCTACGGCAAGAAGGATTCCTTCAAGGGAGGCATGCCGTCCAACAAGATGGTCAACATCTCCTCCGAGGGTATCACCGAGGAGGATGACGCTGAATGGGACAAGCCATACCCTTACTACTACGAGAGCCTCTTCGACTGGGACAAGTACAATTGGGAGGACAGGGACAACCCTATGAAGCCTTCGTACTACATGTCATCCGAAAGATTCCCGGACATCAATCTTCTCACTTCCAATCTCGGCGTGATCGCCAAGTACTCCGGAAGGGACAGGATCTGGGTCAGCGTGAGCGACATCATCTCCACGGATCCGGTGTTCAACTCCGAACTCTACGTCTACAGCTACCAGCTGAAGGAGATCGGCTATGCCAAGACCGGGACTGACGGAATGGCAGAGATCTCACTCTCGGGAAAGCCATTCGTGATTGTCGCCAAGAGGGGCGAATCGACAAGCTACCTTAAGGTGACGGAAGGTGACCAGAATTCCCTGAGCCGTTTCGATGTCGGAGGAAAGACGCTGGAAAAGGGTCTCAAGGCCTTCATCTATGGGGAACGCGGTGTCTGGAGGCCGGGAGACACCCTGCATGTCACCTTGATCCTTGAGGACAGGGAGAACACCATCCCGGACACCCATCCGACCATCATGGAGCTTTACACCCCGACAGGACAGTTCTACACGAAACAGATCAACAGCAGCGGCAAGAACGGATTCTACGCCTTCACGATCCAGACCAAGCCGGATGATCCGACCGGGACATGGCATGCCTACTTCTCGATCGGAGGAGCGACATTCCATAAAGCGCTGATGGTCGAAAGCATCAAACCTAACAGATTAAAAATCAACCTTGAACTAAAAGATAATGTCATCGACGGAGGTCGTTCGGTACCGATGGGGGTATCGTCCAACTGGCTCACCGGCCCTCCGGCATCCGGTCTGTCGGCGAGTGTAAGCATGACGCTGAGGAGCGGTTCCTCGACCTTCAAAGGATTCGAAGGCTACTCTTTCTCCTGCCCGCTGTCGGATTTCACGACAAGCGAGCATCAACTGTTCAGCACAAGGCTTGACTTCAACGGGCAGGCAAACGTGAACGTCAGCATGCCTACGGCCAACTATGCTCCCGGAATGCTGCGCGCCGACATCCTGACCACCGTCGAGGAACAAGGCGGCGATGTCAGCTTCAACACAATGACGGTTCCGTTCTCGCCATATTCCGCCTACGTCGGAGTAAGGCTGCCGAGAGAGGACAAAGGAATGTACCTTGAGACCGACAAGGACTACAAGGTTGACGTTGCCGTTGTGGACAAAAACGGCAACAGGCTTTCCGGACGCAATCTGAAGTACACGGTCTACAAGATGAAATGGAGCTGGTGGTGGGAGACACGCGACGAGAGCCTCTACACCTACATGAACAGTCCGTCCGCCGACATCATCTCTTCCGGCACGATCAAATCCGGACACGGGGACAACACCATTCCGCTCAGAGTTGACTACCCGGATTGGGGACGGTACCTCGTGCTGGTCACCGACACGGGAAGCGGCCACACATCGGGAGGCATAGTCTACATTGACTGGCCATCGTACAGAGGAAGATCCTCGAAGACAGATCCTGACGCCCTGACAATGCTGTCTTTCTCCACCGACAAGGAATCCTACAATGTCGGAGAGAACGCCACCGTGTACATTCCTGCCGTGTCCAAAGGACAGGCGCTCGTCTCCCTTGAGAACTCAAGAAAAGTCATCTCAAGGAAATGGGTGAAGGTCTCCGGCGAGGACGACGCGACATATTCATTCAAGATCACGCCTGAGATGGCGCCTAACTTCTATGTGCATGTCACTCTGATCCAGCCACACGAGAGAGGCGACAACGATCTCCCTATCAGGCTCTACGGCGTGCGCCCTATCCTGGTCAACGACAAGGCTTCCCATCTTGAGCCTGTCATCAACATGCCTGATGTACTGCGCCCTGAGGAGGAATTCACGGTCAAGGTCAAGGAGAAGAACGGCAAGCCGATGACCTACACGCTGGCGGTTGTGGACGAAGGACTGCTTGACATAACGGGCTACAAGACCCCGGATCCGTGGAACGCCATGTACGCTCGGGAAGCCCTTGGTGTCAGCACCTGGGATCTGTATGACGATGTCATAGGAGCCTACAGCGGAAGGTTCTCGCCGATGTTCAGCATCGGAGGTGACGAGAGCATGATTGTGGGAGCCAAAAAGGACAACAGGTTCAACGCTGTCGTGAGATACATCGGTCCGTTCTCGCTTCAAAGCGGCACAGCCACACACAAGATCAAGCTTCCTATGTACGTAGGCAGCGTGAAGGTGATGCTTGTGGCCGGTCGCTCCGGAGCCTACGGCAACGCGGAAAAGACCGTCACGGTAAGATCGCCGCTTATGGTTCTGCCGACTCTTCCAAGAGTCCTCGGCACAGGTGAGAAAGTCTCTATGCCGGTCAACGTCTTCGCGCTTGAGAACGAGGTGAAGGACGCCGAGGTCACTGTGACCGTTGACGGACCGCTGAGAATCAACGGCGATTCCAGGGCGGTTGTCACGTTCAGCGAGCCAGGGGACAAACTGGTCAGATTCAACCTTGAGGCGACCGGAACCGGTGTCGCGACCGTCAACATCACCGCGGCCTCCAAAGGCCACAAGGCCAAGGACAGGATCACTATCCAAGTAAGGACACCGAATCCTCCGATCGTCTCCGTGGAAAGGGCTGTCATCCCGAAGGACGGGACTAAACATTTCGGGTTCAAGCCGTTCACTTCCGGCGACGAGCAATGGGCGACCTTGGAATTCACCGGATTCCCGGCTGTGGACTGCGGAGGAATATTCACATTCCTCAAGGGCTACGACTACAGCTGCACCGAGCAGATCGCATCCAGAGGAATAAGTCTGCTGGCGATCAAGGACATGCTTCCTGAGGACAAGCGGCAGGAAATCGACAAGATGATCCCTGAGCTGCTCCAGTCTCTCTACCAGAGACAGTTGGGCGGCGGCGGATTCACCTACTGGCCGGGAGGTACCGACGCGAACGGCTGGGTAAGCTCGATGGCGGGACAGTTCATGATAGCCGCTCTCGAGAATGGATTCTCTGTCAGCAAAGGCGTACTTGCCAGTTGGTCCAGATTCCAGAAGAAGAACGTGCAGGACTACCGCAACACCACGAACACAGCGCTTGGCGACCTTGAGCAGGCCTACAGGCTCTACACGCTGGCTCTAAACGGCGAGGCGGAGAGCGGAGCCATGAACAGGCTCAAGGAAAGCGAGAGCCTCTCCACGCAGGCGGCATGGATGCTTGCCTCGACCTATGCCATCACCGGCAAGAAAACCGTGGCCAAAGAGATCATTGAAGGTCTGAGGACAGACTTCTCTGAATATGCCCAGGCCAACAGTACATTCGGCTCGCCGGTCAGGGACAAGGCCATCGCCATTGAGTCCATGGTTCTTACCGACGCCATACCGGAAGCCATGGATGTCGCCCAGGAAGTCGCCGACGCGATCTCCGGAGGTTGGTACTCGACGCAGGAACTGGCCTTCACGACCAACGCGCTGAAGAAACTGGCGGCTAAAGTCGGCTCAGACAACATCGCCGCCGAAGTCCGTCAAGGTGACAAGACCGCCAGCGTAAAGAGTGCCAAGTCCATAGGGATGGCTACCGTGGACACCGAATGCGGCAGCATCGACATCACCAACAAGATGAACGGCCTGCTCTACGCCACATTGGTGACATCCGTGATACCTGAGCCAGGAAGCAGGGTGGAGGCGAGATCCAACGGGCTTAGCCTGAGCGTGGCCTACAGCTCGCTTTCCGGCAAGACACTGACACCTGAGAAGATCCAGCAAGGAACCGACTTCAATGTCACCATCACGGTAGGCAACACCAGCGGAGCCAAAGACTACACAAACCTGGCTCTTACAGAGGCGATTCCATCCGGATGGGAAATCATCAACGACAGGCTTCTCGGACAAGGTGCCTCAAAGGCCTCGTTCACCTACAAAGACATCAGGGACGACCGTGTGATCTGGTTCTTCGACCTTCCGAAGGGTTCAAGCAAGACTTTCAGGATGAAGATGCATGCATCCTACCTTGGCGAGTTCACCCTTCCGGCGATAAAATGCGAGGCGATGTACGATCCGCACATTGTCGCCAACACCGCCTCAGGCACGGCGAAAGTCACTGAATAGGCCATGAGCGAAGGGTTGCTCTCCAAGTTGGCCGGCAAATTGAAAAGAATCACCAAGAGACAGGCTATCATCATGATATGCCTGCCTCTTTTAATAGGCTACATCTTCTGTCTGCCAAAGGACATCTTCGAAGGGACTACCTATTCGACGGTTGTCACTGACAGAAACGGAGAGCTTCTTGGAGCGAGGATAGCACGGGACGGCCAATGGAGGTTCCCTCCGTCCGACACCGTGCCTCAAAAGTTCCAGACAGCCATCGTCCAATTCGAGGACAGGTGGTTCAACCTTCACCCGGGAGTCAACCCTGTCTCCATCCTGCGTGCCGCGGTCGGCAACATGAAAGCCGGACAGGTGACCAGCGGGGGCAGCACGATCACGATGCAGGTGATAAGGATGTCCAGAGGCCGCGAAAGGAATCTCGGACAGAAAATCATCGAAGCCATCCTGGCCACCAGGCTGGAACTGCGATGCAGCAAAGAGGAGATTCTCGGCATGTACGCGTCCCACGCACCTTTCGGGGGCAATGTCGTCGGGCTGGAAGCGGCCTCCTGGAGGTACTTCGGAAGGCCTCCTGACGAACTTACATGGGGAGAGGCCGCGACATTGGCTGTGCTACCGAACGCTCCCGCCGAGATTCATCCCGGCAAGAACAGGACAAGGCTGCTGGAGAAACGCAACCGGCTTCTGGCAACACTCTACAAGAGAGGAAGTCTGGACTCCCTCGACTACGCCCTGGCCTGCGACGAGCCGCTGCCGACGGAGCCTCTGGCGCTTCCGCAGGACGCCCACCATCTGACAGAATACTACTGGAAGACATCGCCGGGGAAAAGGATACGTACGACTATCGACATTCACTTGCAAAGGCACGTCCAGGAGATAGCGGACCAATGGAACAATGACTTTACATCAAACGGAGCCAATGATCTGGCCGCCATCGTCGAGGATGTCCACACAGGCGAGGTGCTTGCCTACATCGGCAACGCCAATCCTCAGCGCAAACGCCCGGGAAGCGAGGTGGACATCATCCGGTCGCCAAGAAGCACAGGCAGCATACTGAAGCCCGTCCTCTACTGCGCGGCTCTTCAGGAAGGCGAGATCCTGCCCAACACCCTGCTGCCGGATGTCCCCATCAACCTGAACGGATTCTCTCCGCAGAATTTCAACCGCCAGTTCAACGGAGCCGTCCCTGCTTCGGAAGCCCTCGCGCGCTCACTGAATGTGCCTTCCGTGCACATGCTCCGAAAATTCGGCGTGCCGAAATTCCTTGGCACACTGCGCAGATGCGGGATGAGTACCCTGAAGGAAAGCGCCTCACACTACGGACTGTCGCTGATCCTTGGAGGCGCGGAAGGGACATTGGGAGAAGTAACCTCATTATATTCAAAGATGTCCGAGTCCTATCAAAGACCGGACACTTTACATAACGGGAAGGGAGACAGGCTTCAAGGGTTCCCTCTGAACGACAAGTGCGCCCTGTGGTGGACATTCGACGCGCTGAAAGAGGTCAACAGACCCGACGAGATCGACTGGCGGCTGATACGGTCTGTGAGGAAGGTGGCTTGGAAGACAGGAACCAGCTACGGTTTCCGGGACGCTTGGGCCGTCGGAGTGACAGCCGACCACGCTGTCGGAGTCTGGGTCGGGAACGCTCAAGGCCAAGGAGTTCCCGGACTCACGGGAGCCAGGACAGCCGGCCCGGTCATGTTCGACATATTCAATCTTCTTCCTTCAACAAATTCTGACAATGAATATTCAAGGAACGGTTGGTTCAAGGAGCCGGTCTACGGCGACTACATCACAGCGGAAGTCTGCCATGAGTCGGGATGCCTGAAAAACGCCAACTGTAGCCATCTCGACACCCTCATACTGCCACGGAAAGCGGTCCGAAGCGAGGCCTGCCCTTATCATAAGATGATTGACGGGGAGGCGGTCTTCGTGCTGCCGCCTTCGATGGAATGGTACTACAAGCAGCACCACCCTGAATATTCCCCCGTCCTGGCAAGGAACAAAGTGAACGGAGACACTCCGATGGGATTCATCTATCCGGAGAACGGCGCGGACATCTACATCCCGCGCCAGCTGGACGGCTCCATCAAGGGAATAACCTTCAACCTCGCCCACAGGAACCCTATGGCAACAGTCTTCTGGCACCTTGACAATGAATATGTCGGGGAAACACAGCTGATTCACCAGGTGACACTCACGCCGTCACCCGGGAAGCACACCGTCACTGTGGTGGATGAGTCCGGAAACATGCTGTCCGTAGGATTCACCATCATGGACAAGAACAGGTAGTCCTATGGCTGTCTTTCAAGACAATCTCTTATTTGGAAGGTCGCTTATACCCATCCTTGGTGGCTTTCGACGCCATTCTTGAGATTCTGTCAGCCGTGGCCGGATGCGTGGAGAACAACTGTCCGACAGATGAGCCGGCAGCCGCCTGTGTGCCGGAGGCGGAGTCTCCGCCGGACAACTTCTGCAGTTCCTCAAAGGCCATGGCCATCGCCCAAGGATTCTTGCCGAGACTCTTGAGGAAGTCATACCCATAGTCATCAGCCGCGCACTCCTGCTTCCTTGAGAAGCTGGCACTCATCAAGACCTCTCCGAGATCCCCGAGCTGCGATGCGGTGAGGACCGCGACAGCCCCGCCGGTGGAGACGAGGTTGTGAAGGCCAGTCGAAAGCCACCAAGGATGGGTATAAGCGACCTTCCAAATCGCCGGTGGAGACGACAGCATCCCTCAAGGCCGAAGTCATGAGAGCCTGCTTGAACTGCATCTTGGAATGCTTCAGAGCCACATGGCCGATCTCATGCCCTACAACACCCAAAGCCTCATCGTCTGTCATCGCTTCCAGAAGTCCCGAATAGATCCTCACGCTTCCGTCAGCGCAGGCGAAAGCATTGACTTCGTTCGTCTTGTAGACCTTGAAATTCAGAGGAATCCCATTGACGGATGTGATCCCGGCAGTCATCCTCCGGACTCTTTTGACATACGGGCTGGTCTCCGGAAGCACGGCGTTCTCCGCATCGAGTTTCTGGACGTACTGGCCGACATAAGCCTGTATCTGCGAGTCGGACAACGTGGCCGCCTGGGCCACCTTGGCGCCACCGGAAAGCAGATAGGCCGCATTGAACTGTTCCGAACATGAGGCGCAAAGCGCCGCCACCGTCAAAATGAATATGATTCTACGCATTCCCGCTAATTATTAATGAATGTGCAAATATATATATTTGTCCGAACTTTCCGCAGAGCGTCCAACGATTCCGCACCGCAATAATCACCACAAACTCCGGGACACAAAAAAGGATGGCTAAAAGAAAACTCTCAGCCATCCCATCCCGGTAATCCCTAAAAATTACTTAGCGCTTATCAATCATCTATTTATTAGAGATTCGCGTTGTCTTCCTTCCAGTTCTCGACAGCAGGAACGATACCGAGGGCGATGATCTCCTCACGCATCTTGCAGAGATGCTCGTAGGACTTCTGGAGATCGGCCATCTCGACAGCAGTTCCATCAGGAACAGTGTAGTGAACACCGTCGGCGTCGATCACTGTTGGCATCGCCATCATCACATTCTTGAAGCCGCACTTGTCGCAGTTGACATAGCAGCCGGCAGGCCATGTGAACGGAGCTCCGCCCATAGCACCCTCGATCATCTTGACAGCCTGGTAGGCAGGGCTCTGGAACGAAGAGCGTCCACGGAGTTTGATGATGTTGGAGCCACCCTGGATCGTGTCATGCTTGATGGCAGCCCAACGCTCCTCGGAGATGTTGAACTCAGAGAGAGGCTTGCCGTCAACCTTGGCCTTGGATGCGAAAACAGCCATCTGCTCGCCGTGACCGCCATAGGTGTAGCAATCGGTAACCTTGCTCTGAAGGACACCGCACTCCTTCGCGATCTGCTCCTGGAGACGTGTAGAGTCCAAAGCTGCGAGAGAGGTGAGCTGGTTAGGCTTGAGGCCTGAGTGGATGAGAGCCGTGAGGGCTGTCACGTCAGCAGGGTTGAAGATAACGACAACGTGCTTAACATCAGGGCAGTACTGCTTGATGTAGTCACCGAACTGAGCGGCGATCTGGCAGTTGCCCTTAAGGAGATCCTCACGGGTCATGCCCTCCTTACGAGGCGCACCACCTGAAGAGATGATGAACTTCGCACCGGTGAAAGCCTCCTTAGGATCCGTTGTCCAGGTCACGTTCGCGCCAGGGAAAGCGCAGTGGCACATTTCCTCGGCGACACCGTGAACGGCTGGTTCGATGATGTCATAAAGGCAGACATTAGGAGTAAGACCGAGCATAAGAGCGGTCTGAGCCATGTTTGAGCCGATCGCACCGCCGGCACCGACGATGAGCAGCTTCTCGTTTGTCAAAAATCCCATGATAGAAAAATTTTATGTTAAAATCCTTTAACTGTCTAAAGTGGTACAAAGATAACAAATTCCCTTGTATTTTCTTTCTAAATCAAAAAATCATTATATTTGCACTGATAAAACAGATAAAGACAAACAGTTTATATGGAACCTCCCAGTTCTATCCTGACAGACGGTAATTCCAAGGCGGACCCCCGATCGGACGATCCGCTGTCGCGCAGCATGTTTGATAATCAATCGTTGGTTGTCCCGAGCCATTGTGGTGACGGGTTCTTTGTCATGCTTTAATCTGAATTCTTAAATTATGGCACTATATTTAAAAAAGGAACTAGAAGATTCCAGATCCCTTATCGGAGTCTGGCAGATAACGGAAACAGAAGAAGAACTAAAGGAACTCGCTTCCGTCCCTTCAGATGAGATGGAGGAAATCTCATTCATCAACAACGAATCCCTCCGCAAGCAGAGGCTCGCGGTCAGGGCGCTTCTTTGCGAGCTGTTCGGCGAAAAGGTCTACCTGAGCCACCACGACAACGGGAAGCCTTACCTGGAGAACAGCGTCACCAACATAAGCATCACGCACACAGACAAATATGTAGCCGTCATCCTGAACGACAACGAGGATGTCGGCATCGACATCGAATCCCTGTCACGAGACTTCTCGGCAGTGGAGCGCAAGGCGCTTTCCGAGGACGAGGTTGAAGATCTGGATGAGGACAAGCGCAATGAGCAGCTGGCCATCTACTGGTGCGCCAAGGAAGCCATATTCAAAAGACTCTCGGCCTACAGGGTGAATTTCGCCGAGCAGATCGAGGTGGAGCGCTTCCGTCCGAAGGGAGAGGGAGAGCTTGACGCGACCTTCATCCACAAGGACGGCTATGAGGAGGAATTCGAGCTTGAATATATGACCTTCGACAACCACGTTCTTGTCTGGGTTGCAGGCGAGGTATAGCCACCATTTAATATCAACCTAATAAAATTTTTAGCATTATGTCAGCTACAGTACTGGTGATCATCGTCTTAGTGGCGATTATATTCCTTTACATCTTCCTCACGCAGCGCAAGTTTGTGAGCCTTGAGGAGAAGATGAAAAACGCTTTCAGCCAGATAAATGTCCAAATGAAGTCCCGTTGGGACGCTGTGACCAATCTGGTTGAGATGACCAAGCAGTACACAAAATACGAGCATGACACCCTCGTAGATGTGATTTCCAAGCGCACGGCCTCCGTCTCCAGTCCTGAGGATCTCGCCCAGAGCGAGGCTTCGCTGAGATCCGTGATGGGACGCCTGAACGTCGTCGCGGAGCAATATCCTCAACTTGGAGCCAACACCGTGTTCCTGAAGACTATGGGAGAGATCAAGGACTATGAGGAGAAAGTCCGTCTCAGCAGGATGGTCTACAATGACTGCGTGACGAAGATGA
>OCLB01000156.1_pt1 | contig 15941 bp, 6 predicted proteins | sample 1495901 | NCBI WGS metagenome assembly OCLB01 (sample SAMN03418273, study PRJEB22391) | human gut metagenome | biome: human-gut; feature: organic feature; material: feces | host: Homo sapiens | place: Tanzania | collected 2013-01
AAGCTTGTGACGTGGATTCCCGTGAGAAATGGGATGTCACTCTTAGTAATAAATATGTTTTGCGGCCCCCACAAGGGGGTACTCCATAACACAACGACAAATATATGGGTTTAATTTTTCATAAGCAAGATTTTTCTGCAAGAAATCGCCAAAAAAGGCTCAAAAAAGTATTTATTACTAAGAGGAACAACGTTTAACTTTTTTTATTAACATTTATCCTTTATGAACAAATTTTTTAGATTGGTTTCGATGTTCGCCATTGCTGGCGTAACATTCGCGTACACCAGCTGTACGGACTACTCTGAGGATATCAACAAGGTTGACAACCGCGTTGATAACGTTGAGGGCCGTCTGACTACGGTGGAGGGCCAGGTGAAGAATCTGGAGACTACGACCACGGAGTTGAAGAACGCTCAGGCGAAGACCGACGCGGCCGTCAAGACCCTCGAGACAACCCTTAAGGAGCTTCAGACGAAGCACGACAAGGACATCGCAGACCTGCAGAAGGCCTATGCCGCCGCTGACGCTGCGTTGAAGACAGAGATCCAGGGCAAGATCGACGCCCTGACGAAGACTCACAGCGACGATGTGAAGAACATCAACGCCGCGATCAAGGCTCTTCAGGCTGACGTGACGGCTCTCCAGGAGAAGGCTGCCGAAGTTGAGAAGCTGATTCCTACCCTCGCCACCAAGAAGGACCTCGAGGAGGCTTCTAAGAAGACCGCCGAGGAAATCGCTAAGGTTAACGAGACCATAGGTGCCCTGCAGGGAAACCTTGAGATCGCCCAGAAGAACATCACCGCCCTCCAGGGCAAGGTTACTACCCTTGAGGGGGATGTTGCGGGTCTTAAGACCGCCGTTGAGAATGCCCAGAATGCCGCTGACGATGCCCAGACCGCCGCTGACAAGGCTCAGGACACCGCTGACAAGGCTCTTGGCGAGATCGACGCTTTGAAGAAGGCTCTTGGCGCATACGCTAAAGAGGGAGCTCTTGAGAGTAAGATCGCCGCGCTTGAGAAGATGGACTCCACTCTTCAGGCAGACAAGTTCAACACCAAGGACTTCGGTACATTCTTCGCCAAGGAGCTCAAGGACGTGATCGGAGCCTATGCCGAGAAGGGTGCTCTCGAGGCTAAACTTGACGCTCTTGACGGAAAGGACGAAGACCTTCAGGATCAGATCAACAAACTTGACGCTAAGGTTGAGCAGTACAACACTGCCCTCAACGAAAGGATCACCGAGCTTGATGAGAAGGTTGAGCAGTACAACACTGAGCTCAACGCAAGAATCGACGCTGTCCTCGGCATCATCGCAGGCCGTCTCAGCAGCATCGCTTTCATCCCTCAGTACTATGTTGACGGCGTTCCTGCCATCCTCTTCGAGACCATCGCCTACGATCCAATGGATGGTGGCAAGGCTGGTGAGGACAAGGCTCCTGCATATCACGCTTGCTCAACGAGTGTCGGCAATCATCAGGTGCTCAACACAAGCTACTATGCAAACCTTTATTCTTCATTCACTTCCGCTGCGGCAACTGCCAAGTATCGTCTTAACCCAAGGTCAATCGACTTTGCGTCATACGTTGGTGGTTTCTCATTCGTAGGTGAGAAGGCTGATTACGTTCACACAAGAGCCGTGGCTCCTGAAGCCCCTGTCAGCATTTTCGGAACTCCTACCTGTGACCCTGAGACCGGTTACGCTTCATTCACTGTTGTCAAGAACGAGAAGATCAACACTGACAAGAACTACGACAAGAATCTTGATGTTATCGCTCTGAAGGCTGTTCTCCCTGAGACTGTCCTCACCGATAAGGAGATTGCTGAGAAGGCTCCTGTTGAGGTTTACTCAGAGTACGTTCACGTTAACGAGGTTGCTATCACAGCCAGTGATGTCCGCATCGCTGATGACGCTAAGCTTCAGAAGAAAGACATCGCTAAGGGTTATGCCTATGCCGGTGGCGAGGCTACTCTTGACAACAACCATGAGTACAAGATCAAGGTTTCTGACGCTAAGGCACAGGCTCCTGTTTACAAGATGCCTTACAACAAGCAGTTCGACCTCAGCAAACTCGTCAACACTTGCGTGAATGTTGTGGTTGATGACCATTGTGGCTCCACTTCTATTAATCACCAGGTTCTTGACCTCAATAAGTATGGTCTCCATTACAGATATTCTGTCGCCAAGACTGAGTACGAACTTGACGGTGATGAGACCAAGACTAACCAGCAGACCATCATCAAGAATGTGAATGATGAGGAATACTCTACTGACGGTCTCTTCGAGGTTATCACCCGCGAAAGCAATCCTGGTGTTGGGTACAATCAGGAGGCTATCGGCCGTACGCCTATCGTCAGGATCGACCTCATGCATGGCGACGAGATCGTGACCCACGCATTCGTTAAGTTGCTCATCACTGTCGTTAAGTCTGATGTTGACTTTGATGTTGAGGCTGAGGAAACAACAAAGGAACTCATTTGTGACCTTAAGGTTAATCGCGTTATCGGTGTTGAGATTCTCCGCGAGGCTGTCTATGGCAGACTGAACATCAACCATGTTGAGTTCTGGAATAACTATGAGCAGAGCGATGCTTATGTTAAGAAGGATCGTAAGGTAGTTGACTTCCCTGTTCCTTATCTCCGTGACGGTGATGCAGGTGACGGCAAGTTGACGAAGGATGTCGTTTGGGACTTCGGTTATGATGATATCGTTAAGCTTGGTCTGATTGGTGATGGCAAGTTCGAGGGTTACCTCGTTCTGACCAACAAGATCGATGCGGCTTCCGCTCTTCCTACCCACATCACTTTCCACTTCGTGGTTAACATCACTCTTCAGGATCCACACATCACCGTTGAGCCTAAGCCTATTTACTGGGAGAAGGATGAGGACGGAAATCCTCATGCAATCCAGGCTAACGTTAACTGGCCTAACTCTGTTAATGATGAAGCCGAGAACTGCTGGTTCAACACTCCTATCCAGTTCCAGCCTTGGCTTACCCCTGGTCTTGATCCGACAAAGGTCGCTGATCCATACTGCCATCAGGAAACTTCATTCGCAATCACCTCTCTCTCTATCTACAAGGGACAGGAGAATGTGAAGTACACCGGTGAGGAAATGGGTATCAAACTCACTACCTTCAAGTTTGAGACTGGCGCAGAGGAACTTTCAATCGCTCTTGACAAGACAAACGCTGACATCAAGGAAGCCTTGAACACCAATAACCTTTACGCTACCGTTACCTGGACAGCTATCGCAGAGACCGGTGACACTAAGCCTCTCAAGACATTCCTCGTTCACTTCATTCGTCCGTTGACTCTTAACATGCCTGAGAACCAGTCTGTTAAGGATGCTGTAACTGGTGGTGACGTGATTGAGTTCGACCACAAGGGTCTTCTCGTTGACTGGAGGGGTGAGCTTGTCTATGGCTCTACCACAAAGGATGTAACCCTTACCGACTACTTCTGGAAGAAGACCTGCAACGGTCACTCAGTTGTTCTCCCTGGTCACTATGAGGTTCTTTCCCAGGCTTACTTCAAGCTTTATGCTGACAAGGTTGAGGTTCCTGCTGGCGAGGCTTACTACTCATACAGCTATCAGCTTCTTGAGGATGCCGCTGTTTGGGAGTGGTTCAAGAATGCTCCTTCTTTCGATGGAAACCAGATTCAGACTTATGAAGATTGGAATGGTGTCTACTATGAGGACAACTTAGGAAAGCGTCAGTATCGTCCAGAGCTTAATTTGGTAGCCAAGGAGATTATCACTGGTTATGGTAAGACTGTGAATGAGGCTAAGGCTCAGGCTCGTAAGCAGGTTGAGGCTCTTGACGTAACGGAGAAGGGCCCTATGGGTAAGCATTACTTCCACTACCTTGACGCCGCCGACAACTACTCTTGCGGTAGATCTTCAAAGGATCTTGGTAGCAAACTTGAAAAAGCAGGTACCGCTGGATATGTTTACTATGTTTACTCTCTTGACTACAGACCAGCAGAGCTGCGTTGGATTGAGCCAAGCATCTACACTCCTGAGGAAGGCAAGATGTGCAACCCTAAGCCAGGCATGAACGATCCTGCTATCATCGAGGTTGGTGGCATCGAGAAACTCACCGAGGGCTTCACTGTAGGTTGCTGGACTTGGACCAAGTTCGAGATGCCAGGCACTGAGACTGAGGCTGGCCAGTATTGGGACTTCTACGGCCCAATGCCACAGGATGGTCTTGTAAGCCTTGATCTCAAGGGCGTGAAGACCAGCCTCAAGGATGGCAAGCACGTTGACGGTCACAAGACAGGTGTGCTCCCTTCAGGTGTTACCCTTCGTCAGGAAGGCAACGCTCTCCGTTACATTAACGTCCAGAGCCCTATCACAGAGGCTTACTACCTCTACATCCCGGCTTCTTGGACTTATGGTTGGGGTACTCTGAAAGCTACTTACGTAGTTAAGGTTAATCCTACTATCTAATCCATAGTGTGATACTGAAAAAGGGAGAGAAGTTCGCTTCTCTCCCTCTTTTGTTCGTCCAGCACGAACACACTCTAATGGGTGCAAGTCCCTAAACCGCCCTGATAGTGGGAAGGTTACAGCCAAAGGCAAGGGTGTCCGCCGCGAGACGGAATCTGAAGGAAGCCGGCGGCAAACATCTGGTCTGACGGACAGAAATCCGATAAAAGGCCTAAGGGTGAGGATAAGATTGCAAAAGAAATCGAAGTCCGATAACTATCCGAAATCGCCCAAGGTAAATCGGGCAGACATAAGATGGAAAGAGTATGTCCATAACTGGAGAGGTCTCGCAGGCGAGCGAAAGCGAGCAGTAACAACGAACTGCGAGAAGTCAGCAGAGGCCATAGTACCTGCCTAATATCGACACGCGGGGAAGGGCCGAACTTTATTTGAAGTAAGTCTAATGAAGGAACTCTATGGAGGAAAGAAAGCAGAAAACGAAAGAGAGCTGCCCGCGGGAAGATAGGCTGGAAGCCGAAGTTATCGAGGGAGCGCAGACCTATATGGAGATAACCGAAGGCGGACTTGCGGAAGTGCAGATAGATGAGAATCACCTGATGGAACTCATCCTTTCTCCCTATAATATGAACCGAGCATATAGGAAGGTGGTATCGAACGGCGGGAGCGGAGGTGTCGACTCGATGGAGGCAAAGGACTTGCTTCCATACTTGAAACTCCACAAAGATGAACTCAGGAACTCCATCTTGAACGGGAAATATAAGCCCATGCCAGTGCGCAGGGTGGAAATCCCGAAAGACAATGGCAAGACGCGCAAACTGGGAATACCGACCCTGGTGGACCGCGTCATCCAACAAAGTATAGCGCAAGTACTTACGCCGATGTATGAGCCTCAGTTCAGCGAGGGAAGCTACGGCTTCCGACCGAACCGCAGCGCACAGGGGGCGTTGAAACAGGCGCAGAAGATACTCGACGAAGGCTATGAATATGCCGTGGGCATAGACTTGGAACGCTTCTTTGACACCGTAAACCAGAGTTACCTGATAGAACGGCTCTCCCACACCATAAAGGACGGCAGGGTCATAAGCCTGATACACAAATACCTTTATGCTGGCGTGATGGTCAACGGAGTATATCAGCCGACAACGGAGGGAACGCCGCAAGGAGGTCCGCTCAGTCCGCTGCTGAGCAACATCGTGCTCAACGAACTGGACAAGGAGCTGGAGCGCCGCGGTCATCCGTTCGTGCGTTACGCGGACGACAGCCTGATCTTCTGCAAAAGCAGGAGGGGGTGCGGAGCGCGTATGCGAAGGCCTGACCAAGTTCATCGAGAAGAAACTCCACCTGAAAGTAAACCTCGACAAGACGGAAGTCGGCTATGTCCGTGGGATGAAGTACCTGGGACATACCTTCTACAAGACCGGAGAGGGATGAAGGTTGCGTGTCCATCCAAAGAGTTTGCTCAAACTGAAAGCGAAACTAAAGACGCTGACGGGCAGGAGCAACGGGATGGGATATGAACGCAGGAAGGTCGCGCTACACCAAGTCATACGCGGATGGGTGTCATACTTCAAGTATGCAGATATGAAATCGTCACTGGTCGCCATTGATAAATGGCTTCGTAGGCGGATACGTATGTGCATATGGAAAAGTTGGAAGAGACCTAAAACAAGGATAAAGAATCTCATACGATGCGGTATCAAGCCATATTGGGCAAGAATCTACGGCAACAGCAGCAAGGGGTATTGGGCAAATGCGGAAGGTATAATGCATCACGCCGCATCCAACGATAAACTCCATGCCGCAGGTTATCCTTGTTTGATGGACTACTATGTCAGATTGCACGTAAGATAAGGAACCGCCGTATGCGGAACCGCACGTACGGTGGTGTGAGAGGTCGGAAAACGAAAGTAGGAAGAAAACTACTTCGTTTTCCTCCTACTCGATTGAATATTATAATGTAGCCATGCTGCCGATTGATTCAGAATGTGTTACAAAAAGCTGCCGGTCAATCTGAGAGGGCGGAATTTACGAATATATTCACTAACAGCCCGTTACAGATTGCATGATCTTCCCTTGCCGCTCACCTCGGTGCCTGAACAGGTTGGATCTCACATGATTCCGGAGCAGGATTGAGGGTGAATAACCTTAAAGCTCCAAGTTTGGCCGCCTCGTTCAAGAATAATACTGCGCTGCCTGACTGAAGAAGCGAGGTGAAACCAAATCACCATTCATTTGTGATTATCTGAACCGTAGTCTGATATGACAAACGGTTTGCCGACATTTTGAGAATCCGTACATATTCGTTGAATTTTATTGTGAGATTTTGACCAAAACGACTATATTTGTCCCTGAATAATCAATGAAATTTGAGATTATGAACGAGAGCCGTGTTTTCAAAAGGAAGATATATGAAAAAATGCTCAGGTGGAAGGCTGATAAGGACGGCTCTACGGCCTTGTTGATCAAGGGCGCCCGCCGGGTAGGGAAATCCACCATTGCGGAAGAGTTCGCAAAACGGGAGTACTCTTCTTACATAAAGGTGGATTTCGGTGATGTTCCGGAAGGGGTGTGGGATGCGATTGATAATATTTCCAACAGGGATTACTTCTTCCTGCAACTCCAGTTTTTGTATAATGTGAAGTTGGAGGAGAGAAAGTCTGTTATAATTTTTGACGAGATCCAGAAGGCTCCCAAAGTGAGGGAAGCCATAAAATATCTGGTCAAAGATCGCCGGTACGATTACATTGAGACTGGCTCGCTTCTTTCAATAAAAAAGAATACGGAAGGAATTGTCATCCCGAGTGAGGAAACACGCGTTGACATGTTCCCGATGGATTATGAAGAGTTCCGTTGGGCAATGGGAGACAATGCGACAATTCCGTTGATGAAGGGTTTGTTCGATTCCGGGAAAGGTATCGGAGACGCGGTAAACCGAAAGCTCATGCAGGATTTTCGCTTGTATATGTTGGTGGGCGGAATGCCTCAAGCGGTCAACGCATATCTGGACACCCGGAACCTTAGTGCGGTTGATTCTGTGAAGAGAGAGATCATTGAATTGTATGCCGATGATTTCAGAAAGATAGATCCGACCGGAAAAGCCACGCGGCTCTTTATGGCCGCCCCGTCACAGTTGACAGGCAACGCCGCGCGGTATCAAGTGGTGTCAGTCTTGGGGCGAAGTCAGGACAAGGATGAAATGGAAGAGATCATTCAGGATATGGAAGACAGCATGGCTGTAAATTTTTCTTACCATGCCAATGATCCGTCCGTGGGGTTGTCGCTTCATGCGAATATGTCGCAGTACAAAATGTTTGTAGGAGACACGGGGCTCTTCATCACACTTGCTTTCTGGGACAATAACGTGACTGACAATATTATATATCAGAAACTTCTGAACGATAAGCTATCCTCCGATCTGGGATATGTGTACGAGAATGTTGTCGCGCAGATGCTAAGGGCGTCAGGAAACAGGCTATTCTACCACACATGGCCGACAGAAAGCGGCAAGCATAATTATGAGATAGACTTTCTGCTTTCCAGAGGCAATAAGATTTGCCCGGTGGAGGTAAAATCCTCGGGCTATAGATCGCACACGTCCCTTGACGAATTCTGTAAGAAATTTTCCGACAGAATAGGTTCAAGATACCTTATATATACTAAGGATCTGAAAAAGGATGGCGAAGTCTCGCTCGTCCCGGTATATATGACCCCATTTTTATAGTGGCAGCCAGCCGCAGAGCCTGTCGAGGTGCCCGTTCCTAAAAAATAACGAATATTTCGTCAAATCCGCATGCAAAGTGTATGTCGGAGCGGTGGCTTAGCCTTGTGAATATGTCCTTTCTGGAAGCCCGTGACGTTGTTTCCCCGAGAAAACGGGATGTCACTAAGAATAAAGAGAAGGTTGACTTCCCTGTTCCTTTCTTTCGTGACGGTACTGAAAGCGATGGCAAACTGACCAAGGATGTCGTTTGGAACTTCGGTTATGATGATATCGTTAAGCTTGTCAAGACATTCCTCGTTCACTTCATCCGTCCGCTGACTCTTAATATGCCTTTGAACCAGTCTGTTAAGGATGCGGTAACTGGTGGTGATACGATTGAGTTTGATCACAAGGGTCTTCTTGTTGACTGGAGAGGAGAATTAGTCTATGGCCCTACCACTAAGGATGTAACTCTTACCGACTACTTCTGGAAGAAGACCTGCAACGGTCACTCAGTTGTTCTCCCAGGTTACTATGAGGTTCTTTCTCACGCTTACTTCAAACTTAATGCTGAAAAGGTTGAGGTTCCTGCAACTGAGGCTTACTACTCATACAGTTATCAGCTTCTTGAGGATGCCGCTGTTTGGGAGTGGTTCAAGAATGCTCCTTCCTTCGACGGAAACCAGATTCAGACTGAGGTAGATAGGCGTGGTCGTGTTTACTATGAGGACCTGAGCGGTAAGAAGCATTATCGTCCAGAGCTTAATTTGGTAGCCAAGGAGGTTATCACTGGTTATGGTGCGACTATGAATGAGGCTAAGGCTGAGGCTCGTAAGCAGGTTGAGGCTCTTGACATTATGGAGGAGTGGGGACCTATGGGTAAGCATTACTTCCACTATCTTGATGCCGCCGCCAATTACTCTTGCGGTAGATCTTCAAAGGATCTTGGTGGCAAACTCGAGAAAGCTGGTAGCGCAGGATATGTTTACTATGTTTACACTCTTGACTACAGGCCAGCAGAGCTGCGTTGGATAGAGCCACACATCTACACTCCGGAGGATGGCGCGATGTGCAACCCTAAGCCAGGCATGAACGATCCTGCTATCACCGAGGTTGGTGGCATCGAGAAACTCACCGAGGGCTACACTGTGGGTTGCTGGACTTGGACCAAGTTCGAGAAGCCAGGCACTGAGACTGAGGCTGGCCAGTATTGGGACTTCTACGGCCCGATGCCTGAGAATGGTCTTGTAAGCCTTGATCTCGAAGGTGTGAAGACAAGCCTCAAGGATGGCAAGCATGTTGACGGTTACAAGGCCGGCGTGCTCCCTTCAGGTGTTACCCTTGATCAGGAAGACAACGCTCTCCGTTACGAGAACGTCCAGAGCCCTATCACCGAGGCTTACTACCTCTACATCCCGGCTTCTTGGACTTATGGTTGGGGTACTCTGAAAGCTACTTATGTAGTTAAGGTTAATCCTACTATCTAATCCATAGAGTGATACTGAAAAAGGGAGAGAAGTTCGCTTCCCTCCCTTTCTTTATTTATTCAAGTATAAACTGCCGGCCGCTGAGCTTGCCGAAGCACCCGTGTCTCAAGGTCTCCTATCCGACAACCTCCTTCCAAGCGTCGATCGTCCGGGTCTGCGTTGATATATTCACGCCCACTTTGACCAGTTCCATTCCTTCCTCAGCTTTGTACGGGATGAGGTAGCCCTTGTCATCGATTTGTTTCAGGGCATCTTCGGCGGAGCCATCGACCTTGAACTCAAAGACATAGATCCTGTCCTTCGTGCGGCATACCGCGTCCGCTCTGCCTATGGCTGACTTCACCTCACTCTGAATATAATAGCCCAACAACGAGAAAATCAGGTAAATAATGGTCTGATAATGCTTCTCGGTCTTGTTCTCCAAGTCGTTCGGGATTCCGGCCAAAAATGATTTCATGAGAGCCAGAGCGGAGTCAATGTTCTTCACCTTGAGTGCCTTGTTGAATTTCAGGACGAAAGAGGAACTCATTCCGTCCGCGCTCCTGTATCTGGCCAGCAGATCCTTGATGAACCCAATCTTAACTTCCTTGTTAGGGTAACCGAGCGTGTAGGAGTCATCCTCCGGACTGTAGCCCTTGATTGTCAGGTAGCCGGTCTGGTAGAGCATCGGTAGGCTGTTGTCGGAGATTTCCGGCGAGACGTCGAAGTCGCTCCTTGACACTTCGGTCATCCTGTCGAGCTTGCTTTCGTCAATAGGATGCTTTTCAAGTCGCTCGATCAGGTAGGTCGGAGTCCCGCTCTCGAACCAGTAACTTCCGAACTCTCCTGCGTTCAATGCCTTTATGAGGCTGAAGGGGTTGTAGATTTCCTCGGAATTATGACTGAAATGGTAGCCGTCATAGTTCTCTTTCAATCTGACAAGTGTTTGTTCTTTTGTGAGAGAGAGTCTCTGCGCAAACTGCTGCACAGAGTCTTGCATTTGACTTTCGAGCTCGCGTTGCGAGACTCCGCAGACTGCCGAATATTCCGGCATCATGGAGATGTTCTGCAGGTTGTTCAATTCGCTGAATATGCTCAATTGCGCGAACTTGTTGATCCCGGTGATGAATACGAACCTCAGGTACGGGTCCAGGCTCTTGATGGGACTGTAGAAGTTCCTCATTATCTGCCGCATCGGCACGAGCCTGTCCTTGTCGTTCATCACGTCGAGAAGCGGGGCGTCATATTCATCAATTATTATGACAGCCTTTTCTCCGGTTTTCCGCGCCGCCTCGATGACAAGTCTTTCCAGACGCGCGTTGACATCCTCTCTTGCGATTTAGGTATCATTCCCGTATTCCTCCTCATAGAATGTCAGCTTGTAGCCAAGGTTCCTTACGAGCTGTTCCTCCGTCATGTGCTTTGCGGTGGACATGTCGAAGTGGAAGACCGGATGCCGCCTCCAGTCGGAGTTCATCTCTCCGGCCCTGAGCCTATGGAATAGTTCTTTTTCTCCTGTGAAATAACTGTGAAACGTTGATGACAGCAGCGATTTCCCGAACCTGCGCGGCCGGCTAAGAAACACATACCTATACTTATCGGCAAGGTCCGCTACATATCCGGTCTTATCGACATAGACGTACCCGCCCTCGACAATGTCCCTGAAAGTCTGTATCCCGATTGGGTATCTAAGAGTCTTCTCCGCCATATCTTCCTATATTATTAAATAGGTATAGTACCTCGTCTGGTCGCTTCTGCATTTTCCGGCCGCCTTGGAATATTGCGGTCATTGAGCATGTCGAAGTGCCAAGTTTCCCAAATATAACGAATATTTTCGTCAAATCCGCATGCAAAGTGTATGTCTGTGGCTGGGCGTTGCGTGTGAATATGTCCGTTCCGGAAGCTTGTGACGTGGATTCCCGTGAGAAATGGGATGTCACTCTTAGTAATAAATACTTTTTTGAGCCTTTTTTGGCGATTTCTTGCAGAAAAATCTTGCTTATGAAAAATTAAACCCATATATTTGTCGTTGTGTTATGGAGTACCCCCTTGTGGGGGTCGCAAAACATATTTATTACTAAGAGGAACAACGTTTAACTTTTTTATTAACATTTATCCTTTATGAACAAATTTTTTAGATTGGTTTCGATGTTCGCCATTGCTGGCGTAACATTCGCGTACACCAGCTGTACGGACTACTCTGAGGATATCAACAAGGTTGACAACCGCGTTGATAACGTTGAGGGCCGTCTGACTACGGTGGAGGGCCAGGTGAAGAATCTGGAGACTACGACCACGCAGTTGAAGGACGCCCAGGCGAAGACCGCCGCGGCCGTCACGACCCTCGAGACAACCCTTAAGGAGCTTCAGACGAAGCACGACAAGGACATCAAAGACCTGCAGAAGGCCTATGCCGACGCTGACGCTGCGTTGAAGACAGAGATCCAGGGCAAGATCGACGCCCTGGAGAAGGCTCACAACGACGAAGTCAAGAAGATCAACGCCGCCATCAAGGCTCTTCAGGATGACGTGAAGGCTCTCCAGGACAAGGCTTCCGCTGTTGAGGCTCTTCTTCCTACCCTCGCCACCAAGAAGGAACTCGAGGAGGCTTCTAAGAAGACCGCCGATGCCATCGCCGAGGTTAACAAGACCATAGGTGCTCTGCAGGGAGACCTTGAGATCGCCCAGAAGAACATCACCGCCCTCCAGGGCCGGGTTACTACCCTTGAGGGGGATGTTGCGGGTCTTAAGACCGCCGTTGAGAAGGCCCAGAAGGCCGCTGACGATGCCCAGACTGCCGCTGACAAGGCTCAGAGTGACGCAACTCTCGCCCTCGGCAACATCGATGCGTTGAAGAAGGCTCTCGGCAAGTATGCTGAGGTTGGCGCTCTTGAGAGTAAGATCGCCGCGCTTGAGAAGATGGACTCCACTCTTAAGGCAGACAAGTTCGACACCAAGAACTTCGGTACATACTTCGCCAAGGAGCTCAAGGACGTGATCGGAGCCTATGCCGAGAAGGGTGCTCTCGAGGCTAAACTTGACGCTCTTGACGGAAAGGACGAAGACCTTCAGGATCAGATCAACAAACTTGACGCTAAGGTTGAGCAGTACAACACTGCCCTCAACGAAAGGATCACCAAACTCGATGAGAAGGTAGAGCAGTACAACACTGCGCTCAACGCAAGAATCGACGCTGTCCTCGGCATCATCGCCGACCGTCTCAGCAGCATCGCCTTGGTTCCTCAGTACTACTATGACGGAGTTCCTGCGATTCTTTTCGAGACCATCGCCTACAATCCGCTTGCTGACGACAAGGAGAACGAGAAGGCTGTTGCACCAAAGGACAGAGGCGAACAGAACAGTTGGTTGGTGAATCAGTTCAAGAATTACACCTCTGCCGAGTCTGTGGCCAAGTTCCGTCTGAACCCAAAGACAGTAGGCGTTGACTGCGCTGACTTCTCCCTTGTTGGAGACAAGGCTGACTATGTATTCACAAGGGCTGCCGCCCCTGCCGCTCCTGTCAGCATTGTCGGAACAACTCCTACCTATGACCCTACGACCGGTTACGCCACGTTCAGGGTTAAGAAGGAAGAGAATATCAACACTGACGAGAACGATCACAAGAATCTTGATATCGTAGCCCTTAAGGCTGTCCTCAAGAAGGGTCTTACCGATGCTGAGGCCAAGGCCGAGGAGAAGCCTGAGGTTTACTCAGAGTTCGTTCATGTAAATGAGATCGCTTACACTGCCGATGAACTCGCTATCTCTGACAAGGCGAAACTTGCCGGCAAGAAGGCTGGTCACGAGTACGCCAAGACCTTTGCCGAGGCGACTAAGAATGCTTATGTTTACAAGATGCCTTACGATGCTCCGTTTGATCTTAAGGCTCTTGTGGCCACCTGCATCAACTCCGAAATCTTTACTAGTGGTCTTGAGGCCAAGTTGGATCACGAGGCTCTTGATCTTGAAAAGTATGATCTTCACTACGAGTTCTCCGTGGCGCAGTCTAAGTATCCAGTGACAAGTGCCGGTACTACGACTGACCAGCAGACCGTCATCAAGTGCGTTGACCGTTTGGGTGGTATTTTCAAGGTGATGGACGCTAATGGTGTAGAGTACAACCAGGAGGCCATCGGTCGTACCCCAATCGTAAGAGTTGACCTCATGCACGGTGAGAAGAACATCGTTACCCGCGCCTTCATCAAACTCGTTATCTCTGTCAAGAAGGCTTCCGATAACATCAGCATTATGGACAACCAGAAGGAATTTGTTGTCAAGTGTCCTGATACTAAGGAGACCATGAAGTACGATGTTGAAAAACTCCGTAAGGATCTTTATCGTGTACTCAACATTTCTCACGTTGACTTCTGGAATCTGTATGATGTTGAGAAGGCTTATGTTAAGAAGAATGGTAAGGATCTTGCGACCTTCCCTGCTCCTCAGCTTGTTCCTGGTGTCGCGGATGACGGAAAGGCTACCAAGGAAGTTTGGTGGGAGTTCAAACACGGCGATGTTGGAAAGATCGGTCAGGGTGCCAAGGTTGAGGGTTATCTCGTTCTTAAGAACAAACTTGATCTTTACTCGAAGTATCCTACCACAGTTACATTCAAGTTCACCGCTGACTTCAGACTTCCTATGGTTGGTAAGGAGATCAAGGTAACGCATGACATCAAGGATATATTCTGGAAGACGACTGGTGATAACAGTGTCCTTCAGGCAAATGTGAACGTTCCTGCGAGTGAGACTGATAAGCCTGCGAACTGCTTCTTCATGACTCCTATCGCCGAGCAGCCATGGGCTAAGCTAAGTGTTACCGGACTTCCTTGCAACGAGAAACCTATGTTCAGAATCGCTAAGGTTTACAAGGACGGTAAGGAATCCAAGGCTCCTGTTGCCGGTATCTCTCTGACAACCCCTGCAGGTGGAGAGCTGAGCATCACTCTTGACAAGAGCAATGCTGACATCAAGAAGGCTCTTAACAGCGAACTTGGTCTTCAGGCTTTGATCGAGTGGTATGCTGTCGGCAAGAGTGGTGGTGATGAGTATGTTCTCCATACATTCATGGTTAACTTCATTCGTCCTGTTAACCTTAATTTCCCTGATGATATTCACGTGAAGGATGCCAAGACCGGCGGTGACGAGATCACATACGGCTTTGCAGGTCTCCTTACGGATTGGAGAGGCGAGACTATCCTTCCTCCAACTCCTATTGAGATCCACGAGGAGGGCTACCATTGGGTTAAGGTTTGCTCACCTGCTGACCACGCCGTTGCAATCCCTGGTTACCAGAAGGTTGTAAAGGAAGGCTACTACGAGTTCGAGTTCGAGGATAAGGAGGTTGTCATTCCTACGTCTACCGCTTACCATAAGGCTTCAATTACGCTTTACGATAACGACCGACTTCAGAACTGGTACGCTCTACATGGGGATAATTCGTTCACCATTATATTTATAGGAGGAATTCCAAAGATAGTATGGCGTACTGCTGGACCATGGGTAGAGAAAGCAACTGTTGTCGGCTATGGTCGTTCGGAGGCCGAGGCTCTTGAGAATGCTAAGGTTGAGGCTAATAAGTTGAGCCCTCGTTATCTTGAGAATATCGAGACGAGAGGTTGGAAGTCTGACGCCCCTGTTACGGAGGTTCTTAACTCAGGTACAGTGACAGTCACATTCAAGACGATCAAGAATGTAACTTATGTTCCTGCTGTTTACGAGACCGTTGAGCCGAAGATCGAATACACTCCTTGCAATCCGAAACCGGGTCCTTCAAGTGATGTCTATACTGAAGGCCAGAGGATAGGTTGCTGGCAGTGGCAGAAGTGGGCTACCGTAACCCCAGGCACGGCTCCTGGCAGGTTCTGGGACTTCTACGGTGTGTTCAATCCGGCAGATGATGTAGTTCTTGATCTCAAGAATGTTACGACTGACCTTCCTGACGGCAAGCTTCCTTCAAAAGCAACCCTTGAACAGAGGCCTGGCTACAAGCTCTTCTATATGAATGTCTTGAGTCCTATTCAGTACACATATCACATCTTCATTCCTGCCTCTATCGAGTACGGATGGGGTGTTCTGAATCAGACTCTCGTCATCACGGTAGATCCTTACAACAAATAGTACGGTTTATTAGTACTGTAACCCAATAATCAGGGAGGGAAGCAACTTGCTTCCCTCCCTTTTTTAAATTCGCTCACAGGGCCTGTTTAAATTCGCTCACAGGGCCTGTCGGGTAAGCATTCGATAAAGTACGACTGTCAGTTTGATTAAGTGGTATATAACTTTGCGCCACTAATATAAACTGACATGCTTACACGCGAACAAATCGA
>OCLB01000162.1_pt1 | contig 15390 bp, 17 predicted proteins | sample 1495901 | NCBI WGS metagenome assembly OCLB01 (sample SAMN03418273, study PRJEB22391) | human gut metagenome | biome: human-gut; feature: organic feature; material: feces | host: Homo sapiens | place: Tanzania | collected 2013-01
CGCAGCACTAATGACAGGTGCGAAGCACTGGCATCGCTTAAAGGCTGTTTTTCATGTTTTTGTTTCACTGCCCCCCAGTATTGAAATAATTTGCAATTTCAAGAAGCAACGCCACATATAAACATGAAAACGAGGAAACCTGTTGGGGTTTCCTCGTTTCTGTTGCGGAAAGGGAGGGATTCGAACCCTCGGTACCCGTAAGGGTACAACGGTTTTCGAGACCGTCCCGTTCGGCCACTCCGGCACCTTTCCAATATGTGTCTACAACTTCTTCAGTGATGCTATTGCGGTAGTTCTGTCTTCTGATTTGAAAACGTAGTTGCCAGCAACCACCATGTCAACTCCAGCCTCGGCTAATTTTGCGCCGGTTTCAGCATTTACGCCACCATCAACCTCAATGATGGCTTTGCTTCCAGTGGCAGCAATGAGTTGGCGAAGTTCTTTTACTTTCTCTATTGTTCCAGTAATAAATTTCTGTCCTCCAAATCCAGGATTCACCGACATCAACAGCACCAAATCCACATCTTGCAGTATGTCTTTGAGCAAGCACACTGGAGTGGCGGGGTTGATCGATACGCCTGCTTTCATGCCCGCATCGTGAATTTGCTGCACCACCCTGTTGAGGTGAACGCAGGCCTCGTAGTGAACCGTCATTATCTCTGCACCACAATCTTTCACTTCAGCCACAAACTTTTGAGGCTCAACAATCATCAGGTGCACATCTAATGGCTTCTGGCAATGCTTATTCACATATTTCATCACGGGAAAACCGAATGAAATGTTGGGCACGAACACACCGTCCATCACATCGAGGTGAAGCATATCAGCATCACTGGCATTGATAAATTCCAGTTCTTCAGCCAAATGGGCGAAATCTGCCGATAGAAGTGAAGGTGATACTTTCATATTATCCTTTCTTTGGTGAGCCTTTTAAGCCTTTATAAGCAATGTATAAAACAATAATTCCAAGCAATGCAAAACCTGCGTAAGTGAGGTATTTGTTGTTGGCTTCGAGCTGAGCGTATAAATCAGGCTCTGCAACGAAAGTGCTTAACCACCAGCCAAGAGTCGCTAATGCCACGTTCCAAATGCCAGCTCCAAGAGTGGTGAACACTGAGAACTTAAGGAAGTTCATGCGTGCCAAGCCAGCAGGAATTGAAATCAACTGACGTATGCCAGGAATCAAGCGTCCCAAGAATGTGGAGATTGAACCATGGTCGGCAAAATACTTTTCAGCCTTTTCCACTTTCTCGGCATCAATCAAACACATGTGACCGATTCTACTGTTCGCGAAACCGTAAACCACAGGTCGGCCAATGAACATTGAAATGACATAATTCACACATGCGCCCACTAAAGCGCCCAATGTGGCAACCAGCACCACCATCACCACGTTGATATTCGCATTACCTGCACCTGAACACGCAAAGTATGCGGCAGGAGGCACTACAATCTCGCTTGGGAATGGAATGAAGGAACTTTCAACAGCCATCAGCAAGAATATCAGCGTGTAACCCATATTGTCTTTAAACCAATTGTAGAGCGTTTGAGCGTCTAAATTAGGCATATAAACAATAACTGAGGCCACTAATGCCACCAATATGATTGCCCCAATGAGCAATTGAATTGTTTGCTTCTTCATCTTTTAATTCTGATTGCGAGTGCAAAGATACAAATAATCATTTAAATTTCATAGCCTAATTGGCGAAACATTTTGCAATATGCCTCAGCTTTTTTTTCTAAAGCCAGCGGATAGGCACGAGACGACGATGGCATTCTGAACAATTTGAACCGATGTCCGGCATATTCACACTCCACCATCTCTCCCATTTTGGGAACCTCCACGTTTGCCATCGAGGCTATCACGCCCGTGGCCTTCTCCCCTGCCGTAACCACCGCCTCAAGCGTTGGGCAAGTGGCGAAAAAAGCCTTCAAATCAATGGTTTCGACAATTTCAAGGAATTTGTCGCTTGCATTGTCTTTCAAGCGGCGCACACGGGTGGCGGTATCGTAGAGGGCAATATGTTGCTCAGTGAGGAATGCCTTGATTTCTTCCAGGCGATAGGTGCGTTGCTCCGCGTTGTAGAACTTGAAACGGTCGGCATAAAAAATATGCCCCATAATTTTCCACATATCGTTTGTTTTGTTTGGGTAGAAAAATTCCATCGCCCATCTGTTTGGTTTTGGCGGAAATGTGCCCAACATCAGCACTCTTGCCCCATCTGGTAGAAATGGCGGGAATGGGTGGTTCTCTATCGGTAAATTTTGCTTCATTATGCATTACATTATATAATGTGCAAAGTTACACAATTCTTTAATTCAAAAAAAGTGGGGGTTGATGCTGTCGATGATGTGCTTTTTCTTGCTTCATTATATATGGAATATTGCAAAATTGGTGGCGAGGACGATATATTTCTACTATTTTTGAAATTATTTTGATTTTTTTCATAACTTTGTATTTCAATTAGTATGCTTTCAAACAACACAATTTCAATAATATGAATATCAGATTATTTCTTTCAATGGCATTTTTAGCCATCATCTTGGCTGGTTGTAGTACCCCAAAGGACATCACTTACATGCAAAATGCCGAAACACTCCCTCCCGAGGTGTTGAAAGCCACTGCGAAAATCAACGACCCTGTGATTATGTCGGGCGATTTGCTTCAAATCAGCGTTTCTGCCACTAATCCTGAATTGGTTAAGTTTTTCAACAAAACAGAAATGGTAGCTACCGGTTCTACCAACAACTCTGACAACCCAATGTTCTACTATCTTGTAGACAACAAGGGTAATATTGATTTCCCTATTCTTGGTAAAATTTATGTAGCTGGTAAGACTCAAAGCGCTGTAGAGGCAGAAATCACTAATCTCATCTACCCTCGCTACCTCGCAGAAAAACCATGTGTGGAGGTGCGCTTCCAAAACTTCCAAGTTTTCACAATGGGTGAAGTGAACAGACCTGGTCTTATCAAATCAACCAATGGCCGCGTTACCATTCTTGAAGCCATTTCACAATCTGGCGATCTCACCATTCATGGCCGTCGTGATAATGTGTTGGTGATTCACACTAATTCTGATGGTAGCCGTGAAGTGCAGCGTGTTAATCTTACCGATAAGAATCTTCTTATCTCGCCAGTTTACAATCTTCGTCAAAACGATGTGGTTTACGTGGAACCAAACGCCACCAAAAAGCGTTCTTCTTGGGCTATTCCACCTGCATGGCAATGGGGTACAAGTATTCTCAGTATTTCTCTGTCAATCGCTACCTTCGTTGTGACAGTTACCAAGTAATCTCTCCCCTTTTCGAGAAAACATAAAAAATCCCGCCCTCACATTATCGTGGAGGCGGGATTCTTAATTTACTTTACTATGTGGAGCGCGGGATTATGGGTTAGTTGCGGAAAACCAATTCATCACCTACGCAGTCAATCACAATAGGTTTCTCCCTATCAATGTTTTGAGCAATGATGTCTTTCGACAATTTGTTTAATACCATATTCTGAATAACACGCTTTACAGGACGAGCACCAAATTCAGGGTCGTAGCCGGCTTTAGCGAGGAATGCAACAGCTGCATCGGTAGCTTCAAGAGTTATGCCATTCTTCGACAGCATCTTAGCCACAGCGCTGACTTGCAAGCGTACAATCTGTGCAATCTCGTTTTCGTCAAGAGGCGTGAACATAATGATTTCATCAATACGGTTCAAGAACTCTGGACGCATTTGAGCCTTCAGCAAGTTGAACACCTCGTTTTGAGTCTTCTCAATCACCTCTGCCCTGTTCTGAGCATTCAGATGCTCGAAGCGCTCACGAATAATCTGACTGCCCAAGTTACTGGTCATGATGATGATGGTGTTCTTGAAGTTGACGGTACGGCCTTTGTTGTCGGTGAGTCGGCCATCGTCGAGCACCTGAAGCAGAATGTTGAACACATCGGGGTGCGCCTTCTCTATCTCATCGAAAAGCACCACTGAATATGGTTTACGACGTACTGCCTCGGTCAACTGGCCGCCTTCATCGTAGCCTACGTAGCCCGGAGGTGGACCAATCAAACGGCTCACACTGAACTTCTCTTGATATTCACTCATATCAATACGAGTCATCATGTTCTCGTCGTTGAACATATAGTCGGCCAATGCCTTTGCCAACTCAGTTTTACCGACACCGGTGGTGCCCAAGAAGATAAACGAACCGATAGGCTTGCGAGGATCGTTCAATCCTGCACGGCTACGCCTTACGGCATCGGAAATGGCACTGATAGCCTCGTTCTGACCCACTACACGTTTGTGCAACTCTTCTTCAAGGTGGAGCAACTTGTCTTTCTCGCTTTGGAGCATACGGCTCACTGGAATGCCTGTCCAGCGCGATACCACGTCGGCGATGTCGTCGCTGTCAACCTCTTCCTTAATCATTGCCGTTTCGCCTTGCATTGATTTCAGTTGCTCTTGAATGGCTTTGTTGTCGTCTTCCTTTTGCTTAATTAAAGAATAACGGATTTCAGCCACACGGGCATAATCGCCATCGCGCTCGGCTCTTTCGGCTTCGAAGTTGAGTTGTTCGATGTCAATCTTATTCTGCTGAATGCGGTTGATAAGTTCCTTCTCACTCTTCCACTTTGCCTTGTAGTCGTTTTCCTTGTCTTTCAACTCGGCGATTTCCTTTTCCACCTGAGCCACGTGTTGGGCGTCGCCATCACGCTTGATGGCAGCACGCTCAATCTCGAGTTGGGCGATTTTACGAGTGGTCTCGTCAAGTTCTTCTGGCACGGAATCCATTTCGATACGCAGCTTGGCAGCAGCCTCATCCACAAGGTCGATAGCCTTGTCGGGGAGGAAACGGTCGCTGATGTAGCGCTGGCTCAACTGCACAGCCGCTATGATGGCATCGTCTTTAATCCTCACCTTGTGGTGGTTCTCGTATTTCTCTTTCAAACCACGCAAAATGGCAATGGCGCTTTCCTCGTCAGGCTCGTCAACCATCACCACTTGGAATCGACGTTCGAGTGCCTTGTCTTGTTCGAAATACTTTTGGTATTCGTCGAGAGTGGTAGCACCGATGCTACGCAATTCGCCACGAGCAAGGGCTGGTTTAAGAATGTTGGCAGCGTCCATTGCGCCACCGCTCTTACCTGCACCTACAAGTGTGTGAATTTCATCAATGAACAAGATGATTTCGCCATTCGACGAGGTGATTTCGTTGATTACGGCTTTCAGTCGCTCTTCAAATTCGCCTTGATATTTAGCACCTGCAATCAGAGCGCCCATGTCCAAAGAGTAAACCTGTTTCTGACGAAGATTCTCAGGCACATCGCCTCTTACGATACGCTGTGCAAGACCTTCCACAATGGCTGTCTTACCCGTACCAGGTTCACCTATTAATATCGGGTTGTTTTTGGTTCTACGGCTCAAGATTTGAAGCACACGGCGGATTTCGTCGTCACGGCCGATAACCGGGTCGAGTTTGCCTTGCTGTGCGCGTTCGCAAAGGTTGATAGCATATTTCTTCAGAGCGTTGTACTGCTCTTCAGCGCTTTGTCCAGTGGCTTTTCTGCCTTGACGCAATTCGTTGATGGCCATCTTCAAGTCATCTTCTGTAGCGCCAGCGTCTTTCAGAATTTTGCTTGCTGGTGAGTTCACGGAAAGAAGCCCGACCAAGATGGCTTCAACGGTCACATACTGGTCGCCATTCTCCGTGGCGAAAGCATTGGCTTTTTCAAACACCTTATTGGAGTCGGAACTGAGGTAAGGCTCACCTCCGCTCACTTTTGGCAAGCGGCTCAACTGCTCGTCGAGGGAACGTTCAATCATGGTGGCAGCCACGTCCAACTTCTGGAAAACGAACTTCACAACCGAGTCGTCGTCAGACATCACTGCTTTTAAGAGGTGAACAGGCTCCAACACCTGGTTCTGATTGCTTTGGGCAATCTGTACAGCCTTCTGCACTACCTCTTGCGATTTGATGGTAAAATTTTGAAAATTCATAATACATTTTCATGTGTTATTTCACATGTCCTTTCACCACCCCTAATAGCAATTCCCATTCCCAACAAAAAACTCTGCCAAAATCAGCTATTTTGTCACTTTTGCTCACAAAAAGCGTGTCTATCTATAAGGTATCAATAGACTGCACATTTTATATATCTATGCGGGAAATCTTTCCTATCTGTGTTGTCTATTAAGTTACAATATTTCAAGGGCTATTGCGGCGCAGGCTTCGGCGTCGGCGAGGGCGTGGTGGTGGTTTGTTAAATCGTAGCCGCAGCGGGCGGCAATTACGTTAAGGGTGTGCTGACCTTTTGGCCAGACTTTGCGCGAGGCTGCGCATGTGCAGTAGAAATCGTAGTCGGGATAGTCCATTTGATAGACGCGGAAGACGGCTTTCAGGCAACTTTCGTCAAACGACTTGTTGTGTGCTACCAATGGCATATCTCCAATCATGGGTTCTATCTGTTTCCATACTTCGGGGAAGATTGGCGCGTCTTCTGTGTCTGTGGCGCATAGGCCATGTACCTTACTGCACCAGTAGTTGTAATACTCTGGTTCGGGTTTTATGAGCGAGTAGTATTTGTCCACAATCTCACCACCTCTAACAACGACCACGCCAACAGAGCAAACGGATGAACGCTCACTATTGGCAGTTTCAAAATCTATTGCTGCAAAATCTTGCATTGTTGTTTCATATGTTTTAATTGTGCAAATATAATGATTTGGTGGCAGAGTTATAGCTTAGAATGTGAAATAATTGCTGATATAAAAGGCAAGTGGCTAACCCCTGCTAATGGAGATAGCCATCTGCCTTTATCGTTTATATTCTTTTAAAGAAGCCTTCGTATTCATCGTCTAAGATTTTCCAAACGCCATTTTTGCGACCACCTTCTCTTACAATTAGGTTTTGGTCGGAAAGTTGTTTGAGGTATCGCTGTACTTGTCTTACAGAAATCTCCATGTTTTCCGACATTTGCGCAGCACTGATTTGTGGCATCTGAGAGATTAACTTGTAGATTTGTCGTTGAGCTTTGGCAAATTCTTTTGTGACATTTGCTCTTCCTTTTACGACATCATCCATCTCTTTTACGACATCTTTTACGACATCATTTGCCTCTTTTATGACATGAGGGTTGTCTTTTACGACATCCGCCCCATAATTGAGGTTCCATAGAGTAACATGAAATTCTGTCGCATTGGAACGAAACTCTGGCGCATGATAATTTTCCAAGTTCTCAAAATGCTTATACTCACCAATAATCTTTTTCATTCCACTGCCTCTACGCTCCATGAGTTTCAAGCGATGGAAGAAATCAGCCAATAAAGGGTTGCGACGTTTCGATGACACTGTTAGTGGGTCTAGTTGTTGTATCAATCGCCCATCAAACATGCCACCAGGAGAATACACTTCCATGCGGTCGTCATACATGTCTATATGTATCTCACTGCCAAGTTCCATGTAATCACGATGAATAATGGCGTTACATATCACTTCGGTTACGGCACGCTCTGGGAAATCCGGCAACTACTCTCGATACTCTGCTTCTTTCCACCATCTTCTATGAGAATTGTTTCTCACAAAAGCAACTGCATCTTGCAATTGACTGATGACACTGCCTTCCAATTCAGCATCATCCAAAGCCTCGCCCAAACCGCTTGTCATGTCAAGTCCATTCTATCGTGTGCAGAAGATACGAGAATGGCGTATAGGAGAATCGTCTGCCAACAAAGCTCCTGCATTGGTCAGTTTTCCGTCATTGTCAACTATTCCCCATGAAACGAAATCACTATCATCAAACGATTGGTTCAATCGCTTGAAATGAACAGATTTGAGTTTAGAGAAAGACATATCCTCAAACTTGTATGGTGATGGGATAGCATCAAACGAACGACCAGCACCTCTCATTACAAGGCTCTTCAATTGAAGCCTGTCTGCAACCACGGATTCATTGCCAATTCTCACAAATGCCAATCCTTGTTTGTCACCTATAATAATAATATGGTGTCTCTTGTCCTTTATAAACATGGAGCAGCACAATTTTCTTGTCATCCACCTCCTTAAACTCGAGGTTTACAGCTGGTATAGGATCAAGTTTGGTTTTTATCTCCTCGCTTATCTTCTCTGCATCACCTTCAGCGTCAGCAAGTCCTACCACATGGTCATCGTCACTAATGCCAAACACCAATGTTCCGCCCTCGCCATTGGCAAAGGCAGAAACACTTTTTAGCCAGCTCTTAGGTCGTTTGACTTCGAGTTGCTGCTTCTTATCGTAGGCGGTAGCTTCGCCTATAAAAGTCTTAATATCTGCATTCATTGTTTTTATGCGAAAATAACAAAACATTAATTTCTTTTAGGATAAACTCTTTCAACTGACCAAGTATTTGATTTTTTGTCGTATTCTATCATATCTCGATAAACTGGAAGAAGAAGTAAGGCAGAATCGATTTGTGGCGCATGAATAGTATATGTATTATTCTCTTTCGTAAAATGAATAGGATAATTTCTTGTTGCTAATCCTAATTCAATTCGATAATGTTCTTTTAGACTTTCTATATTTTGATATTCAACTTCTAACGAATCGTGTTCTGCCATCAATTGACGATATGTTACAGGTTTACCGCCTTTTACCCGATATGTAATGGTTGAAGCAGAGTCGGGCTCCATAAATTGTTTAAATAAAGAATCCCCATATTCCAAAGATTCAATCTTGGAAGTTAAGGCTTCATTCCTATCTATTAGTAAATAATTCCCAATGACAGAAAATAGCAAAACGACTAATAAAAGCAATGATAAAATTCTTCTACCATTTTGCATTTTATCATATTTACTTGCTTCTTCACTAAGTTTATTTGCAATCGCAGAGATTTCTACATCCTTATCTTCTTTGTCAGAAGATAGTATATTCATCAATTTTGAAGATAAACTGTAAAACTGATTGTTTTTCTTATCTTTTACCATTGTTCTGCTTGATTTGAAAGTTCAATTCTTTTATTTCCTGCTTTAGTTGGTTGCATTTGTCTTGAAGCGTGAGATTTTCGCTCTGGTAATGATATAATTTTTCATTAAAGATACGTTCTTGTTGAGCTTCATTACGAATCATAATGCTTTCTTGATAGTATCTACCAAAAGCAAATACCCCCAATATAAAAGCTCCCGAGATTCCAAGCTTAGCCCAAAAACTCGTGAAAGCCGTTAGAATTTTTTCTGATAAAGTGTTTTTATTTCTAACCATATTAATTTATTCATCAAGTTCATCAAAAGTTGTATCAATAAACGTGTAACTTATCCATTTACTTGCATCAACAGAATGAAAATCTGCATATTGCTTGCGCACATACTTCAGCTCGAATGCCAAACGCAGAGCCTTGCTTTCCGCATCATCGCTATCCGTTTGCTTTGCCTCTTTGCTCGTAATGGTTCGTACTTTGATTATCTCGTACACATCACGCACTCCATGTCCTTTGATATAAGGCATGAAGAAGTGGAGGTTCTGAAGGGCGATGGTTGTTGGAAACTGCTTGCCTGTATAATACAAAGTTGCTGTTCCGTCCATAAATTTCTGATATTGCGTGTTGTCTTCCTTCACCAATCCGATAAGCACACGGTTGCCAACTTCCACATATGCGCCTTTTTGAGGAATGACATGGGCTATCGTCTCATATGACTTGGTGTGAATCAGCTCTTCTATAAACTGTTCCAACAGCTTTCTGTTTTCCGTGTCTTTCGGGCGAAGTGGAAAAGCACCGATATTCACCTCTTTTATCGTCTTGTAGAACTTTGACACAGCTACATCATTAGGCTCTCCGTCACCAGGGAAGAGAATATATCCGCCTATTACCTCCTTCTTCAAGGCATTGGCATCATAGTCACGATAGTAGATGGCATCACGGTAGCGGTGCATCTGATTGATGGCTTCCTCTGGTGGTACATCCACACCTTGCTCCCTGCCGTCAATGCGGTATTTGGCATCAAAGAGATAAGTCATCTTCATGCCTTGCAGCAAGTCGTTCTTGGTGAGCTGCAGCACTATGTCTGGCTTTTGTGGTACAGTGGGCACGACCACATCTTTCAGTCCTACGCTGTCGTTCTCCGCCTCTGTGTTCTTAGGATTATATACAAGCTCAGCCAGTTCCACACCATCCTTGCGAAACAGGATGCGTGAGTGCTCACCCTTGCCGAGTTCCCATGAAAACACACCGTTCATCTCCATACGATTGCGGTGTTCCACATCCGCATCATCCAGGCGCAACTGCTCCTTGACGATGTGGCTCACCTCTATGAAACACCATATCTCGTAGAGTGTCGCTATGTCTTTTGTCTGCAAGCGGTACAGACCGTCATTGAGCGAATAGGCACGTCGCAACAGATTCCATGTGCGGTACACCTGGCTATAGCCTGTAGCCTTTTGCAGCACCATGCTCTCTTGGCTCATTCCCTTGAATCTACCTACCGTGCGAAAGAAAGGATGCCGTTGCAGTCGTCTCAGAGTGTTGGAGGTACCGAGCATAGTAGCCTTCATCATGTCAGAAGCCGTCTTTATGGTCTCTATGCGCTGGCGCAGTTCCTCATATCGCTTGCCAATCTGTTGCAAGGCAAACTTAAGAAAACGGTTTTCCTGCGTGTCGTTCGACTGTATCTGCTGTTCTATTCGGTAGAGGTGGGCTGCCTCCTTGCGATGTTCTGCAAGGCGGTTCTCTATGTCGTGGGGTGTCAGCTTCAGTTTGTCTGCCCTAACATACGTTTCCTCGCCATGCAAGCGATGGCGAGGACGATCGATAATGTTCTTGCAAGCCTTTATGAACTTCTGCTGTTCGCCTTGAAACACACTCCACCATATTATGTCGGGGTGTTCGCCCTTTGTGTCGGGAGAAAAGCCATGAAACGTGCGGCGCATATAGTCGAGCGACAGCATACGATACTCACGCTCAATGTCCTCCACGATGGCACGCCAATGCTCATGGTAATCGAGCTTGGTACTTAGCACCTCAAAACCGAAACGGAATATCTTTTTCTCCTTGTCAGTGTTGTATATGAGCTGTATCTCGCTCCGTCCAATCTCATTCTTGTAGTTGATGAAACCAGCCAAGATATGCCGGCGAAAAGAGAAACGGTCGTTGTCGTTTTGCAGTATGGAACCGAATTGGGCATTCTTTACATGGTTTCCGAATTCTATCCAAATGGGATAGTCGGCATTGTCGAAGAATACGGCTGGAGCAGGAACTCCTTGTTCTATGCTGATGTCTGTGCCGTTCTCGGCAGTGCGCTTTACGGACACGACACCTTCCGACCACGAGTAGGTGGAAAGCAGTTTGTCTTCTCCCACATTGCTCTTGGCCTTGCTCCAAATCCTGTCGAATTTGCTACATTCGACAATCATTGTAAAATCTATATGCTCAATCGTCAATAGCTCCATATTATTCTATATTCTTTTTAACTCCAGAAACTTGTATAACCCGATGCAAGTTTTGCCTTTATCTCTTTTAGCTTCGCCAAAGATATTGAGATTATGGTATGTTCTTCGCCCGATACAGCCTTTAATCCATCTTCTATGGTCTTGCTCAGTCGGTCTATAAACGCATCGCTTACCTTAGTGTCATCACCCTCAATGCGTGACAATACCTTCATGCTCGTTATTTCGTCTAAGGCACGAGCTACGACATATCCTTGCTCCAATTCTGCATCGTTCTCATCCTTGTTGTAAGGCAAGTTATTTACCACATACAGTAGAAACTCGTTGCGAGTTCGGTAGGCAACCTTGAACGGAGTGCCGTTCAGCACAGCATTTACTGCATCAAGATAAGTCAGCACCTTCTCGCAGACATCCTTGTTGTCGGCATATACATCTACTCCTTCCACGGCATTGCCTATCAATTCAGCCTTGCTCAACTTGCCTATCTTTTCATTGCGCTCTGTCAATCCACCGTGCAGGTTCACCTCGTTCATTTCGATGGTCATGGCACGGTCGAGCACCTTGCGAGAGAATGAGAATGTCGTTTCGTCCATGTTGACTGTGCCGACAACGATAAGATTCTGTGGAATACTGATTCCGCTTTCATTGAACTGCTTCCTCACATTCTCGTCTGTCGTTAGCGAAGCTGTCAGGTTGAAATACCATTCCTCGTCAACCTTTTCAAGTATAGGGTCGGTCGTCACTGTGCCGTCCTCGTGGCTCTTGCGAGATTCTACAACACTAAGATATTCTGCGAAATATTGCTCTACAGGTGCAAGATTCATTTCATCCAAACAAAGGAAATAGGGTGTAGCCTTATCTTCCCATGCCTTGGCAACAAAGCGAAGGAAATCGCCTGCCACATACTCTGCTTTGCCACTCACTCGGCTTACATAACCTATCAAGTCGCTTGAATCGTGCCAGTTTGGTTTCACTTGCACCATTTGGAAGTTCTTCGGCTTCTGAGCATTGTACTCTTCAGAGTCTTCATCCCAGCAAGCCCTTGCCAATTCTCTCACGATACGGCTCTTGCCTGTACCAGAGATGCCTGCAAGCAGAAGAAATGGCTTTGACTTGATAGCGGTGATGTAGGGACGGTACATTGAAATCGTAACATCATTATCATGACTATTGTCCGCATACATAACAACATGATTTGCAGAAAACAATAAGGTGCAAAACTCCTCGTATTTGGGGTCAGTCTTACGAACTATGCTAAAATTAAACTTTTCATATTTGGTACCAATATTTTTAAATAGTACCAAGTCATCTACAGAAACTTTCAGCTCGTCCCTAAGAAAAGCTTTTAATTGTCCATCTATACGAGATTCTGAACTTGCAGCATAAAGTCTTGTATCTATGGTTCTCCCATTATACTCCATGGAATTATTGTCGATACAATCGTATATAAAACGAATCGTTCTATCTGCAATGTCATCTACTTTATAATCAAAATTAAAAAATAGCAAAGAGGGCTCTTTGGGAAAAGCAATCTGTTTCCCATCTCGTAAGTCTTGCGTAAATATTTTTCTTATATAAAGCATAGTTACAATAATTTACCCCATTGCTCTGCCACTGCTTGGGCAAATCCTGGGAATGTTTTACTTCTTAATCTCCTTCTTTCTTCTGTTGAAATCTTCGTATTGAATGAATCTGAATACCATTTTGGCAAAGAACGCCCACTTGACAAAACTACTCGTTCACCAGGATCAACTATATTAGTTGCCTCTAAAGGTGGAAGATTGTGCAGCCATAGACAAGTCTTCTTTGAAGCAGAATCACCGAACCAAAAAGGTTGAACTATTTGATCGGGTTTGCGATAGACAGAGTTCATACAACCGACTGGGTTTTCTATTGCCCATCTTTTTATGTCAGTTTTCGTAAACTGCATAAAGAACTCTTCTGCTTCAGTTTTCATCTTTCTTCTGCCTATGTGATGTGGGTGCTCACGACGTTGTTCAATAGGAAGATTTGCATCATCTGGATGGTATAACCATCTTGCGCCACTTACTGACAGATAGGTGCAAGGTGGATGTGCTATCATCAAGTCCCATTCTTCCCCATCTGGCAGAAAATATTCTTCTCCCGTTTCTAACTTACCTCCGTGATTTGGAATTACCTGTAAGACATCTTGCATGAAATGCCATTCTGGATGTCCGCCACTACACTCCAAAATGTCACAGCTATATGCATTATGTCCTCTTTCTCTAAACGCTTTGCAAATAGCTTGACTTTCTTCACACGCTATTAATATGTTTGCCATTATTGACTAATTATTTTATATATTGAATCTGCTATCGCTTTTGCAAAATTGACAGGAACGGCATTTCCTATCATTTTGTAGCAATATGCTCTATTCCCAACGAACTCAAAGTCCTTTGGAAAAGACATAAGCAACGCAGCTTCTCTTATTGTTATAAATCTTGCCTGCTCTATGTCCGGATGAATAAACATGAAACCATCTTTTTGCAAGTGAGCCACAACAGTTGGAGACGGTTTGTCCCATTCCAAATTTCTATACTTCCTATATAAAGTTTCTTTTCCTGTTACTTTTTTATAGAATTCTATAGCTTCTTGTTGCGAACATTTATTCATGTCGTTTGCAATCCAATCTCGGAATACTTGAATGTCACGTGAGCTGCAATGACGTGGTAAATGAAATGGATCCGACTCATCTGTCGCATAATGAGAAACATTTCTACCTTTTACCTTTTCGATTTTTTTCAAAGGGAATATTGGTGGAAGTCCTCCTATGGCATCACGGACTGTAAGATGCTTACTACTTTTACTCATTGAAAGAGCATTGTAGAAATCTGCTATTGACAGTCCCGAACCATTTCTTATTCCACACAATATAACACGCTCACGATTCTGTGGAACAGAATAATCATAAGCATTATATACTGCATCTTTAAACTTTTGAGGTTCAAGAATTGTATATCCTATCTCGCTCACTGCTTTGTAAATGCGTTCTACAACAGGTTTTCCACCTGGCTTAGCACTTAACATTCCTGTCACATTCTCAAATATAAAAGCTTTTGGCTTTATATCATCAACAACTTTTACAAAACTCTCAAACAGATAATTTCTATAATCATCTTGCATGGAATTCTTATCAGTTGCTCTTCCATGAATTGAATAAGCTTGACATGGAGGACCACCGATTATTAAATCAACAGAATCTCCGTTAATCAAATGCTTCAACCCTTTTTGAGCTTCTAAAGAATTATACTTTGCATATAAATCTTTAGTTTCCTGCGTCCAATAGCCATTTACCAGTTCATTTGTTCTCTGGATGTCAAACAAGATTACTCGCTTTTGAGCTTGTTCGTCACTTTCGTGCCATTTTGTTATTAGACGATTTCTTAGGGTCTGTACCATAGGATATTCCCACTCGATGTGAGCGATCCCTTTAAAGTGTCTTGATTCCATAAAGCCCTCGGACAGACCACCACATCCGGCGAACAAATCTATAAAAGTATATTTCTTGTTTGCCATTTTTATTTTACCGAAGCTTCTTCTAATCTTTTTTTTACTATTTTCAGATAGTTTATCTCATCTTCATAATCCTCCCCGAACTGCGTACGGAGTACATTAAGCACATCTTCTATCTTGTTTGCTTGCTCTATGAGCAATTCTTTCTTATTCTGTTCCATTATTTTCATTTTTAAATTCCTCGAACCGAACCAAGTCGGTCAATTCTACATTTAACACTTTTGCAGTCATCATCAGACTTGCTAAGTCTGGTTGACTTGAATTTGTACACCATTTAGATATGGTGGTTTGGTCTTTTCCAAGTTGTTCTGCCAGCCAACGGTTAGTCCGTTTTTTCTCTGCCAGCACAACTTTCAGCCTGTTCAAATCACGATTTGCCATATTTAAAGTATTTCGATATGCAAAGAAAGTGCAAGGCGAGCGCAATGAAGCTGGCTTCAGATAAATTCTGAGTCCCTTT